>OGFM01001401.1_pt1 | contig 15231 bp, 10 predicted proteins | sample 1570871 | NCBI WGS metagenome assembly OGFM01 (sample SAMEA2581957, study PRJEB24529) | metagenome | biome: Human gut stool | place: China | collected 2011
GCATCTTCACTCATGCCTATGCCGGTATCCTTGATCTCCAATACTAATTCACCTTCATTATAACGGGCATTCAAACTGATAGTGCCGGTTTCCGTAAATTTAACGGCATTGCTGAGCAGGTTGTCCAGAATCTGCTCGATACGGTCCACGTCACCGCAAAGTTTGACATCGGTACCGGTAAAGTCGTGATTGAACAGAATGCCTTTGTTATTGACCACATGGGAGAAACCGAAGGCAATGCGTTCCAACAGGGCGTTCAGGTTGAACGGCACATCGTTGCGGGTTTCTTTTGCCTCGTTCAGGCGGTACACGTCCAGCAGGTTGTTAAGCAGATGTACAATATGTCGGCACACGATCCTGATGTTGTTCAGGTGCGTGTTTCTTCGTTTCTTTTCCCTAGTATCCACGGCAAGTTCCGCGCTACCGCTGATTACGTTTAGAGGGGCACGGATGTCATGGGAGATTGTCAGGATGATATTCTTCCGCATCTCTAACAGCGCGATGTTCTGCTCTATCGTTTCCTCCAGGTGTTTCTTGTTTTTTGCCTTGATCTTAATATCCCGTTGTATGACAAGGTACAAAATGACCAACAGGATAATTGAAAATACAATCAAGCCGGTAATGATAACGGTTGAACGCTCGTAGGATGCTTTCAGACGCGCCTCCTTGTTTCGGAAAGCAGTCCATGTCTGTTCATCCAGACTTGTAATCAGCATTCGCAGTTTACGGTTGAGTTCTTTGTTACATAACCGCAGGCTGTCTGTATAGGCATCTATGTCCCGTTGCTGTTCATTCATCAAGGAAATCAAGTTTTTATCCAACGAGGTTTGCCGGGTTGTGACAACGGGTATCTGTACGGTTTCCTTGCCTCCGAAGAATCCGGCGATGCCTTTCTTTTTACGGGTAACTGTCCGGGTAGTTGTTTGTTTCGTCACGGTTGGCTTCAGATTGAACAAGAGACTGTCTGTTCTTTTTTGTTTCCGTGAGGCTTCCATGATTTGGAACAGATGCTCTTCTTTGGCGGCTAACAATGTGCGGAGCGAATCAATCTGAGCGAGTCGTATGAAATCCTCGCATTGCACTCGTAAGATTTGCAGCATGGAATCGGTCTGCACACAACGTTTCCGGTAAGCCAAAGTGTCCTCATTATCCCATACCAAGACGGATTCGCCATAAGTCACCAATGCGGTAACATAGCGGTGGGCGGTGTTGATGTCATATTGGGTCTGGAAAATGGCGATTGATTCGTCTTCTATCTTCTGTACCCGGTTACGCTCATGGAGAACAATAGCGACCATGCTGCCGATGATCGCCATCAAAAGGAAATATCCAATGAATATCTTATGTTGCAACAGTATCTTCATTCATCTTTGAGTTTTTTACAATCCATATACTCATTTCATAAAGTACCCACATCGGCAGGGCGACCAGCGAAAGCGTGAACACGTCCGATGTCGGCGTAATAATCGCAGCAACCACAAGGATTATCACAATGGCGTGTTTGCGGTACTTGCGCATGAAATCAGCTGAAAGGAAACCCAGTTTGGCAAACAGCCACGAGAGGATAGATATCTCGAAGATAACACCCATCGCAAGGCACATCATAACGAGTGTTGAGATATACGAATCAAACGTGATGAGATTATCCACATCACCGTTCACCTGATAAGTTCCCAAGAAACGGAATGTCAGCGGAAAGATTAAAAAGTAGCTGACGAGTACCCCCAGAGAGAACATCGCATAGCCACCTCCGACCATTCGGATTACATATCGCCGTTCATTATCATAAAGCGCAGGAGATACAAATCGGAACAGTTGGTAAAGTATGTAAGGAGAGGTACACAACATACCGACACACAATGCCGTCTTCATGTGAATGATGAACTGCTGAGCAAACTCCGTGTTGATAAACCTGATTGAGAATGGAGGTATGCTGTTTCCTGTCCATAAAATTATTCGGTTGAGTAACCGATAAGTGATGAATTTTCCGTTTTTCGGAGCAAGTATAACATCAAACAGCTGCTCCTTGAAGAAGAATGCCGTAATAACGAACACAACGGTTACGGCGACGATCTTCATGACTGTCATCCACAGAACCTCCAAATGTTTCCTGAGGGATTGTATGCTCTTATCAGTTGCCATATACTTACTTCTTTTGTTCGGAGTCATTGATTTCGTCTATCTCTTTTTCGACATTGTTCACTTCGTCCTTGAAGGAACATACTCCTTTACAGATACTTTTTATCAGTTTGGTTATCTTCTATCCATCGAAAAAGCTGTAGAACAACCAATGCAAACCATACTTCTTGCACATCTATCCCACTAATAATTAACATAGTGGTGTCATAGATTTTTATTTAGTGTCGGCTAAATAAATATTTCGCCACACATAGAGGCTAACAGATATAGCCTCTTATGATGACGAAGTTCGGTTAGAGTAAAATAAAGTCTCTTTAAAGACCCCATCACGTTCTTGGCAAAATAGCACATGCCCATCCTGCATCGTACTGTGTCTGGTAATTGGGGGCTTATGATATTGTCGCTAAAAATTATTTATTAGGAGTTTCCCATTTCTTCGTATCGCTGCATTGAATTATGATTTGCTCACTGCCGCAAGTCATTCTGAATTCTCCTTTTTCGAGTATCCATTTTCCGTCGTAACCTACAAAGGCGAGGTCGCTGCCTTTCAATTTCAGATTGACTGTCCGGGTCTCGCCCGGTTGCAACGAGACTTTTTCGAATCCGCGCAAACGGATGTTGTCAGGCGTAAGACTGGCCACCAAGTCACTGGAGCAGAGAAGCACGCTTTCTTTTCCTGCCATCTTGCCTGTGTTGGTCACATCAATACTGAAAACAAGTTCATCATCAGCGGTGAAAGAAGAACGGTTCACACGGAAGTTGCTGTAACGGTAAGTAGTATAGCTCAGTCCGGCACCGAATGGCCATTGTACATCCATTACAGCATCGTAGTTGTAATTTCCGTCCATTTGGCCTATGTTTTCACAAGGCTTGTAGTCATAAGTAGCTAGTGAGTTAATCAAACGAGGATAAGTGAACGGCAATTTACCGCTGAAATTCGCATCACCTGCCAGTAGGTTTGCAAGTGCGTCAGCCCCATAGTTGCCAGGCAACATGATATGTACCACAGCTTTTGCTAGCGGAACAATTTCATTGATAATACGCGGACGACCTTCGTTCAGCACCATGACAATCGGTTTCCCTGTTTTAGCCAAAGCTTTTATCAATTTTTTTTGGTTACCTGAAAGATTTAAATCAGTCAGATTACCCGGTGTCTCACAATAAGAGTTCTCTCCGATGCAGGCGATGATAATGTCCGCTTTACTAGCTGCTTGTACTGCCTTCTCTATTTCCGGTTGGTTCTCCTGCCACCACAGAGAGCCTTTCCCGGTGACATAGGTAACGCCTGGTTCATAAATAATATGATTTCTGCCATATTTATTGCATAAGGCTTCGTAAATGGTATGATAAGCTTCTGCACATTCATCGGCCTTGTCACCTTGCCAGGAATATGACCATCCTCCATTTAGTGAACGCATGGAATGGGCATTGGGTCCGGTTAGTAAAATTGTTTTTCCTTGAGCTAAGGGAAGTACATTTTCTTCATTCTTCAATAGTACCAATGACTCTTCGGCTGCCTTTTGTGCTACTTGGGCAAATTCACTGCTGCCAAACTTATTGTATTCTTCAATATTCCAATAAGGATTTTCAAACAACCCCAAACGGTACTTTAAGCGGAGCACACGGCGCACAGCATCATCAATACGACTCATCGATACCTCACCTTCTTCCACTAGTTCTTTCAGCCACGTACAGAAACTCACCTCATAAGGAACCATGGACATATCAATACCCGCGTTGATGGCAATCTTGATGGCTTCTTTCTTGGTGGCGGCAATGTGATCGCGGGTACAAAGATTGTTAATATCGGCCCAGTCTGTTACAATCATGCCATCCCAGTTCAAATCCTCTTTTAACCATCCAGTGAGCAGTTCCTTATTGGCGTGAAAAGGCATTCCGTTGTTCACACCCGAATTGACCATGAGAGTTAGCGCACCGTTGCGGATACACTCCAAAAAAGGAGCGAAATGTTTTTCGCGCAAATCAATTTCCGAAATGGAAGAGGGAGTACGGTCTTTGCCCGAAACAGGTACGCCATACCCCATAAAATGTTTCAAACTGGTTGCCACATGGTACTTGTCTATTCGATTCGGATTTTCTCCTTGGAATCCTTTTACTGCTTCGACGGCCATTTGAGCATTGACGTAACTGTCCTCACCATAGCTTTCCCACATACGCGGCCAGCGCGGATCGCGTCCCAGGTCCATAACAGGAGCATATGTCCAAGGGATACAACAGGCTTTTGTCTCGTAGGCAGATATTTCGCACGAACGGCGTACCAGTTCGCGGTTGAAGGTGGCCGCCATGTTAATTCCTTGTGGAAAGAGGGTACCGTCAAGGGTATAGGTTGTACCATGAATTTGGTCTACACCATAGATACAAGGGATACCAATCTCTTGTAATGACTTTTCTTGGATTTGGCGAATAGTTTCCGCCCACTTTTCTTTGGTCTGTGCCACACTGAGGGGAACATTCAGGATGGAACCTACTTTGTATTTCCCGATGACGGTATCGAGCAAGGCTTCGCTCAACTTAAAGTCATTCGGGCTGTTGAAATCGGTTATTACATCGATGGTAATTTCACACATCTGTCCTACTTTCTCTTCCAGGGTCATCTTTTTCAGAAGAGATTCCACTTTCTTTTCTATCCGGGCATCCGAAGGAATGGCCGGTTGCACTTGGGCACATACGTTTGTTGCCATACTGAGAGATAATACTGTTGCTACTAATATATTTTTCATGCTGGTTTAATTTATTTGTTTACCAATGATCTGTTCTGAATGGAATGACGGGCATACCGCGATGATTCTTTAAATTGCCGGGTTGGAAGTTATGAAAGCAATAACGCACAGCCACCGGATGTTTCACTTTATCCGAATGTACCCGGATGGTTTTCTTTTCAGGGACGAGAACGGCTACGGCCGGATAAAACACTTTATCTGCTCCGGCTATCTCGAAACCTTTTATATCTTTCCACGGACTCAGTCCTTCATCTGCATGGTGAAAAGTCAGTTCTACTGTGTCACTTTGTATACTCATGTTCCAATAAGAAGGATATTCGCAGGCTATGCTTCCATACTGATAGGTCTTGTTCAGTGCAAGATAAGCCAATCGTTTGCCCACTTCTTCTTTTTGGCAGGGATGAATTTGCGACTTTTCGTAGGCATAAACCAAATCGTTAGTACATACCATACCGCTATTGGGAATGAGAGAAGATGCTTGGAACTGTGCTTCGCGTAATAATGCTCCGCTGATTCCTTCACCATAATCATATGGAGCAATTTCTACCAAATAAAAAGGAAGTTCTCCCTTTCCCCACTCTTTGCGCCAAAGCTCAGCCATGATTCGCAGACGTTCGACATATGTTTTCTCTTTACCTACGTTCGATTCTCCTTGATACCAAAGAAATCCACGAATGGTATAGCGTTGAAGGGGCTTTAGCATGCCGTTATACATAACTGTCGGTGTGTAGTAATCCCATTCTTTCCCTTTTTCTGGCTTCTTGATTTCCTTTTTTAAGTCAACATCCCGAAAACCTTCCACTACCTCACGAGGCAGCCAGCCTTCTACACGCGAGCCACCCCAAGCGCACGAGATAATGCCTACTGGTACACGAAGCACCCGGTGCAACATCCTGGCAAAGTTGAAAGCGGTTGCACTGAAATAAGGTGCGTTGAAAGGATTGCTTTCTTTCCAACTACCCGCTACATGTTCTTGGGGAGTCAATGCACCGGTCTTGGGAATGGTAGCCATACGAATAGCGTTCCATTCGCCAGAGGTGGCTATCGTTTCGTTAGCATGCTCTATCGGACAATTCCAGAAACCGTTCAGCGGCATTTCCATATTCGATTGTCCAGAGCAGAACCAAACTTCACCAATTAGTATGTTTTGGATGCGAGTTATTTCTCCATCTGAAAACTCGATGCTGTGCGGAGTGAAATCGGCGGCAGGAGTCTGTATGCTCACCTGCCATTTTCCCTCGGCATCGGAGCGGGCGGTTATCGTCCGATTGTTCCATGAAGGCGTTACGCTGACCGTAGTGTTCGGGGTTGCCTTGCCCCACAGGTTTACTTCTGTCTGTTGTTGCAATACCGCATGGTCGCTCAGAATTTCGGGCAACACCACTTTGGCCGACAAGCGTCCCCCGACGAGGGACAGCAAACAAAGCGCTATGATTATTCTTTTCATATTCTTTCGATGTTTAAAATCGTTCTCAAAAATAACGAACGATCGGCGGTTTTCAAACAAATCTTTCTATTATTTCCATACACATGCGTCCGTTGTGATAAGGACATTTCCAGAATCCCGCTTTGTCTTCATTGCGGTTCACGCTGCCGTCGGCCCGGAGGCTCCAGTACCATTCGCCATTCTCACGGTCTATCAAGTGGCGTTTGACGAACTCCCAACACTGCACGGCACGAGACAAAGACAACCTGTCGTCAAAATGCTGGTATAAATTGATATAGCCCACAATGGCCTCTGCCTGCACCCACCAATGGCGGTCGGCGTCTATCGAAGCCGTGTCCACATGCTGCTCGTATAGCATGCCTGCACCGGTCAGGGAACCTTCGGTTGCCGCTTCGGCAATGTCAACGACGCGAGGCTCTACTTCGTCCAACAGTGCTTTGTCACCCAGCACCAGGGCGGCTTCGTGAAGAAGCCAGGACGCTTCAATGTCGTGTCCGTAGGAGATGATGCGGTATGGGCTCTCCCAGTCGTCATTGAAGAAGAGTTGCAGATGCGATGTCTCCGTGTCCAGTATGCGGTCGATGAACAAGCGGACGAGGTTGTGCAGCTGACGCTTCAGGTAATCGTCCTTCCATACCCTGAACAGATTGGTGTACGGCTCCAGGATGTGCAGATGGGTATTCATGGTCTTTCGCTCGTTGGCATCCTTGTCGCTGAGGCGCATGTCGGCCATTTCTTCCCATTCGCGGGTCAGCGCTTCGCAATATCCGTTTTTCTTTCGGTCGAAGCTGTGCGCCTCGATGTCGTGAAACAGACGGATGGCATATTCCAATGCTTCGCTGTCGCCCGTGGCACGATGGTATTCGCTGAGCCCGTAGATGGCAAACCCGATGGCATAGATTTGCTTCTTGGTGTCTAGCGGACGGCCTTCGGCACTGATGCTCCAATAGATTCCTCCAAACTCCTTGTCGTAGAACCGGTCGATGATTTCGCGTTTGGCACGGGTGGCGGTTTCCAGGTATTCTGGCTTGTGCAACAGACGATAGGCCGAAGAGAAAGTCCAAAGAATACGTGCGTTCAGGATGGCTCCTTTCTCGGCTTCGGGCATCAATACCTCCTGTCCATTGATGCGACCATAGAATCCGCCATGTTGTACGTCTGTCATTTTATCCATCCAATAGGGAAGGATGTTGGTGGTAAGTATTTCCTCCACCTCTTTCTTGAGTTGAAATATCGTTGTTTCCATTCTCTTTTTCATAATCAAATATTAATTTCTTCTTCGTTCTTCCAGCTCTTCCGTGATTTCCTTCATTTTCTTCTCGGACAGCGGATAGAGACTGATGAACGTGACACTCAGCACGGTTCCCACGGCAGGCAGGAAACTCAGAAACATTTTAATGCCTTGAATGGCCTGCTCGTTTTGCACGGCATTGGCCCGGAAACCGAAATAGGCAAGCAACCAGCCTGTAACGGCACTCCCGATGGCCCAACCGAACTTCTGGCTCATGGACGATGACGAAAAGATAAGACCCGTGGCGCGGTTGCCTGTCTTCAGTTCCGAGTAGTCCGCACAATCGGCATACATGCTCCAAAGCAACGGGAAAATGCTGCCTGCACAGATGCTGATAAGTACCTGGAAGGTGAATATCAATGCGATGTCGTCGCGGTCGAACCAGTAGAACACGATGCTGAGCAGCGTGGCCCATATCATGGCCCACATATAGGTCTTCTTCTTTCCGATGCGGTTGCTCACGGGAGCGGCAAGCATCACGCCGATGATATTGGCGGCTTGCCCGACGGCCAGATAAAGCCCGCTCAGCACAAAGGACAGTCCGAACAGGGAAACCGTTTCATGGTTCTCTTCGACGATGAAATATTTGAAATAGTACACCGTGGCACCGTCGCGGATGGAGTTGAACACCAGGGCGGCAATGCCCGCGCCCAGCAATATCCACCAAGGGCGGTTGTGAAACAAATCCCTTAAGTCTTCTTTTAACGGGTTTTGCACCTCCTTTATCGGTTTCACCCGTTCGCGGGTCAGGGCGAAACAGCCATAAAACAAAGCGGCGCACGCCACGGCTATCACCACCACCGCCATCATCCAGCCGTATTGTTCGCTATGCCCCCGGCTGAACGCATTCACCATGGGCATGAAGAGCAACAGGGCGATGAAGCTGCCCAGGTAGGCGAACAGCATGCGATAGACGGCCAGCAGGTTGCGGTCGTGCGGCTCGGCACTGATGACTCCCAGCAGGGAGGCATAGGGCACATTGATGGCAGAATAGACCATCATCATCAGTGAGTAAGTGGCATAGGCATAGATGATTTTGGCGGTCAGGCTCCATTGCGGAGTGGTAAACGTAAGGATGCCGATGAGCGCGAACGGCACGGCAAGAAACAGCAGGTAGGGACGAAACTTGCCCCAGCGCGAATGGGTGCGGTCTGCCAGGATGCCGACTACGGGATCGAAGGCGGAATCCCATACTCGGGTGACCAGGAACATGGTGCCTACCGCGGCGGCAGGCATTCCGAACACGTCGGTATAAAATATCATGAGATAGGAACCGAAGAGCTTCCAGAACATGGACGAGGCCATGTCTCCCAGTCCGTAACCTATCTTTTCTTTGAGCATTATCATGGTGATTCGATTTTTATGGATGATTATCGGTGTCGATAGTGCTTCTTCCGAAGAAAAAGTGTCATCGACTGAGTAAACAGTGCTTCTTCCGAAGAAAAAGCTCTATCGACTGAGTAAACAGTGCTTATTCTGAAGAAAAAGTGCTGTCGATTGGTGTCAACAGTGCTTTTTCCAAAGAAAAAGCACTATCGACGATTGTCAGCGGTGCTTGTCGGGCGTTTGTTATTCCCGCATCAGCCGAAGGTTCTTTTCTATCTGTTTTTTCAAGGTCTCTACCGAAGCCGATGAACAGAATCCGTCTTGGGGCGTGTTCATGCAATAGTCCACCAGCCGATCGACGGTAGAAGTCGCCACATGCATTCGGGTATCGCTGGAAGCATAATAGATGAACACTTTTCCATCCTCGTCTGCAATCCATCCGTTGGTGAACAGCACATTGGATACATCGCCCACGCGTTCCTCGCCTTCGGGTACCATGAAAGCGCCTGCGGGCGAGGCTATCACACGGGTGGGGTCGTCCAAAGCGGTCATGTACATATACAACACATAGCGCAAACCTGCGGCGCAACTGCGCACGCCGTGCGCCAGATGCAGCCAGCCTTGGGGAGTCTTGATGGGATGGGGACCTTCGCCGTTCTTCACTTCCTTGATGGTGTGGTAATAGCGTTGGTCGATGATGGTTTCCTCGGTTACTTCCGCTTGGGTCATGTCGTCCACCAACGCCCAGCCGATTCCGCCTCCGCTTCCCGCATCGATGAATCCGTCTTGCGGGCGGGTATATAGTGCGTACTTGCCGTTCACAAATTCGGGATGCAGCACCACGTTGCGCTGTTGGCTGCGCGTCTTCAGGTCGGGCAGGCGCTCCCAATTCTTCAAGTCCTTGGTACGGGCGATGGCGGCGGTGGCGGTAGCCGATGACAAGTCGCCTGCCGGAGCGGACGGATCGTGGCGTTCGGCACAGAAAATGCCGTATATCCAGCCGTCTTCGTGCGCCGTGAGACGCATATCGTAAATGTTGGTGGCAGGAATCACATCTTCGGGCATCGTGACGGGATAGTCCCAGAAGCGGAAGTTGTCAATACCGTTGGGGCTTTCGGCCACGGCGAAGAAAGACTTGCGGTCGGCTCCTTCCACGCGTACCACCAACACATACTTTCCGTTCCACTTGATGGCGCCCGAATTCAGGGTAGCATTCATTCCGATGCGTTCCATCAGGTAGGGGTTGGTCTTCTCGTCCAAATCATAACGCCAAAACACGGGCGTGTGTGCGGCGGTCAGTATCGGATGCTTATAACGGGTGATAATGCCGTTTTCTTTTTCCTGCGGTTCATTACGACGTGAGAGCAACACTTCGTGCTCATCGAACAATTGTTTTACTTTATCTTCAAAATTCATATCTTCTCGTTTATTTAAAGGGTTGTTATTTCTTTGTTTTCATATCACGGACGAACAGCGTGCGCGGGTCGGCATGGAACTTCACGAAGTCATTGGCCGAAGCTTGTCCGGGGTAAGGGGCATAGTAATGGTTGGGGCGTTCGCGTGCGTTGCGCCACACCAATACGTAGCTTATGGGATACTTGCTAATGACCGGCATCAGCGTTTCCGTCCACCAGGTAGAGTCGGGCACGGCTTCGTATCCCGTTTCGGTAACGGCGGTCGGCTTATCGTGCGATTGTCCTACTTCCGTCAGTATGGTCAGCGCCTTTTCCATATTGTTCAGATATTCCCGGCGGTCGAACTGGTACGTGTCGAAACCTATCAGGTCGATGATGTCGTCTCCGGGATAGCGTTCCAGATATTCGGCGGTATTGTTCGGTTCCGTGCCCGGCGAATAGGCATAAAGCAAATGCTTCACACCTTTCTGCTGCATGAATTCATAAGTCATGCGCCACAAGGCTTTGTATTCGGTGGCGCTGCACAGGGCCTGTCCCCACCAGAACCAGCTTCCCGTATGTTCGTGCCACGGGCGGAACAGAACGGGCACTTTCCGTCCGTCGCTTGTGGTGAGCGAGTTCATGAAATCGGCTATTGTGCCCATCCAGCCCATGAACTTATCATGTTGCGCTCCTCCCGGCAGCACCGAGGCCACAACGGTAGAGTCGCTTACATCCCAAGCGTCTTTCCCTGTAACAGGATTGTCCGTATGCCAGCTGAGCGACACCATGCCGCCGCGTTCATACTGCGCGATGATTTCGCGGCGAAGGCGTTCTATGGGAACATTGTCCAGGTTCTTGTCGCCGCCCAGTTCAATGCGTCCCAAGTCAAAGGACATCATGGCGGGGTAATCTCCGCATACGCTTTTCACATCGCTGCGGTTCTCGTCTCCGTCCCAGCCGATGCCATATACAGGATCGTCGTGATGACCAAACAGGAAATGGTTCTGCCGAGAGACTTCTTTCAGTTCCGTAAGCATCTGCTCAGCTTCGGGAGTACGCCCCGAGGACGTGTGTGGGCTAGTGCAGGCAAGCATTCCGCCTGCCAGCACCACGATTGTTATCATCATTCTTATATCTTTTATCATGGCTTATTGTTTTTTCTCGATTCGGATATTGGCAAAACTATGATCTGTGTTCCAGTCCGAGTTGGGCTGCATAATCCAGAAGAGATTGTTCCATCCGGCGTTGATTCCATTGGTAGCCACTTCCGACAGCTCCAACCGAACGGTACACCAGTTGCCATAAGTATTAAAACTTCCGTTGGCAGAGGGATTCCAGGCATATTGCCCTCCGTTCAGCTGAATGAGATAACCGACAGAAGCGGAATCGTAGAACGGATTGCCGTTGGCGGAGTTTACTTCGAACTTGAACCAATAGTCCGAAGGATTGGCGGCGGCTTCGGCCGGGATGTCACATCCTCCGCACAACAGGCTGTTCCAACTCCATGCGGCATACGATCCTTTGACGCGGAAATAAGAACCGTTCAAAGGAGCGGGTTCGTTGGAACCGTTTCCGGTAGTAATCAGTTCGGTTCCCGCCCAGAAGCCGTAGACGTCGGGAGTGTCCAGGTTCCAAAGAATACCGGTTGTATTGCGATAAGGAACACTGACTGTCTTTGTTCCGCTTGCACTTTCCCAAGAGAAAACAATCGTAGAGTTATCCGAAGTATTTTCGGGTATGACAATGGACATATATTGTTCGGTCAATGAATCTACTTCCAAGGCCACTCCGTTCATCGTGATGGTGGAGGATTCCTCACCGCCCCCGAATCCATAGAGGTCGAAATAAGCACCGTTTACTTTGATGGAACTGCCCGGCAGGGCAAACTCATTATACAATCCCGAGATACTGACTTCGGGAATCTGGACCGTAAAGTCCACCGAGGTGTTTCCCAATTCCGTTTCATAGTAAAGCTTGTTGTTCACTTCACCGGGGATGGTGCGGGGTATCGGAAAATAGACGGCATGGGTGGTGGCATAGACTTCGCTCAGCGCCACCTCTACATCATTCAGCATCACCTTCTTTGCGTGGCTTAGATTCTCGCCGGTCAGTTTAATCATGTCTTCAAAGGCTGCTCCGGTGAGTGGAGCAGTCATTTCCGTATCGTCGGCACGATAAATGGCGGAGATGGATGGAACACCGTTTGAAGTCATTCCGTCATCGTATCCATCATTATAAGTCACTATATCCTGGCAAGAAACCAGCATTGCTGTGGCAGCGGCAAACATCAGCCCGCAGACAGCTATATTCAGTCTTTTCATATTCTGTTTGTTTTTTGATTGTACGACAATTCTTTTTCTATGTGCTTAGCTCCAACCCGGGTTGTTGCTGTCAATGGCATCGTTGGTCGAAATCTCGGCCGACGGGATGGGGAAAAGCAAGTGCTTGGTTTCACGGTGTTTGTTTACCGATGCTTCATCGTAGTTGGTTTTCGTACCGTCTTCGTTGGTTCCGCCAATGGAGTTCATGACATCCAGATACAGTCCCCAGCGAATCAAGTCCCAGCGGCGGTCGCCTTCCAATGCCAGTTCCTTGGCACGTTCTTCAAAGATAGCCGAACGTAAAGCGACTTTCGAATCAATGGCACCATTGCCCGAAGTGACAGCCGGATTGGCATTTGAACGGGCGCGGATGGCATTCAGGGCTTTGATGGCTTCGCTATCGACACCGCTGCCCAACTCGCACATAGCTTCGGCATAAATCAGCACGATATCGGCATAGCGCAGGAACGGCCAGTAGGCATCCGAACGCTCTACGGTAGGGTCGGTTACATCGGAATACTTGGTGCTGTAAGCCAATGTGGAGCTGCTTACATTGAAGGTGTATTGCACACCGTCGTTGTAGGGAGCCACAGGGTCTGCCACCTTGTTTCCGTTTTCATCATAACCGGTTGCCATGAGTTTGTATTCAGGCGTATTGGGATAATAGAAACCGTAATTGTCGCTGGCTTGATAGGAATAGCGGAAACGGTGTTTCACACCTTTGGTGATACGATAATCCTTGCTGTCGAACAGTGTGTACCAATGATAACGGTTGCCGATCCATTGGCCTTGCTGAATCAGACCTTGGGCATTTTCCGTTCCACTGAACCAACGGTGAATGGTATTGCCATACTCTTCGTCGTTGTTCAAGGTTTGCAGCATGAACATGTGCTCTGTCTTGTTATAGTTGCTGCGTTTCCACAGTTCATCATAAGGAAGCAAGTCATAGCTGCCGTACTTTCCGTCCATCACGTCCTTGGCATATTGTGCGGCTTTGGTGTAACAGTCTTTGGTGTCGAAACTTTCATATCCGGCGACTTGTGTCTTTTTGAAAGTCTTGCTCGTGGGGAGAACCAGCACTTTCTCACCGTTGTTGAACTCATAGCTGGCACCGGTCTTTACTATCATTTCTTCGCCGGCGGTCATGGAACCGGAAGCCATCGTGGCATACACCTTGGCCAGGAGACCGGCTGCGGCACCCTGTGCTACATGCCCTTCCTGGAAATCGGCATCCGTATTCTTGTACATCACAGGAATGGCTTCTTCAAGCAAGCGGATGATTTCGGCATATACCTCTGCAATAGGACGGCGGGGCTGTTCATAAGAAGCGCCTTCGCTGATAGCCACATCGAACATCGGGATGTCGCCGTATGCCTTGGTGAGCATGAAGTAGGCAAAAGCCTTGTTGAATTTCAGTTCTCCGATGGCGTTGGCTTTGACCTTTTCATCGGCTCCTGTAATTTGGTTCACATAGTTTAAAGCTACATTGGCCCGGTTGATTAAGCTGTAGCAACCTTTCCAAACGGCATCGGCCACTTCGTCTCCCTGAAAGTTTCCGGCTCCCAGGTTGCTGAACGCCCAGTCGGGGCCGCTTGTATAATCACAGTCCATTTCGAGGACACGGGGGAAGTTCTGCCAACGGAACATATCATTGGCCCATTTACTATATACACCTGTCACCCAAAGGTTCACGGCTGCATTGTCATTGCCTACCTGGTCGGGACCTACGAAAGCGTACGGATCTTCGGCCAAAAAATCGTCGCAAGATGTAAAACCACCCATTAAGGCAGCAGAAAGAGCGACACTAAGAAATATATGGTTGAATTTCATTGTTCTTTTTCTTTTAAGTTATTGTTTGCATTTGATGTCTCACAATCAAAAAGTGACCTTCATTCCGATGGAATAAGTCCGGCTGCTCGGATAAGAATAGATATCCACTCCACGACGGGAAGCATCGGAACCGAAGGCGTTTACTTCGGGGTCGAACCAGCTATAGTCCGTAATGGTAAACAAGTTGGTGGCACTGGCATAAAAGTTCAAGTTCTTGATACCCTTGAAAGGATTGGCCCAGTTATAACCAATGTTCAGGTTCTTCAACTTCAGGTAAGAGCCGTCTTCCACATACCGGTCGCTGATAAGCATATTGCGTTCGTAGCTTGATACGGCTTTCGGCCATTGGGCGATTGCGTCTTTCTCAAAAGGATATTTCAACAGCTGAAATACTTGACAAAGTTCTTGCAACAGGTGTTGACAGCCTTAAAATCGAAGGCAGAATGAAAAGCCCTGAATATGTTTATCAAGTTGTTTCAACCTACAGAAAATATGTTGATGAGGTTATGGAAAATGGCACTTTGACTATTGACAAAGAGGATATTTCAAACCTTACGCAGATTTTCAACAGAGGTGGTTCATCTTCTCATGGATATTATGACACATATTCCTCACTGAATATGCTTAGTAAATCTCCTAAGAGCAGTGGTGTAGAAATAGGCGTTGTTACTGGATATAATCCTAAAAATAAAAGATGTTCTATTAAGCTGTCTCGCCCTGTTACTGCCGGTGACGGCAT
>OGFM01001461.1_pt1 | contig 14687 bp, 15 predicted proteins | sample 1570871 | NCBI WGS metagenome assembly OGFM01 (sample SAMEA2581957, study PRJEB24529) | metagenome | biome: Human gut stool | place: China | collected 2011
GAATTATTAATTATCAAAATGATAATAGTAAATTATTATCAAAATGATAATAACAACATCTGTTTTAATCCTTGTCAATGCCGATTAAAGTTGCATTGTGGCAGCATAAATCAAATATAGTCCTTATATTATGCTCTATACAGTAATTTAATCGTTCTTCTGGTGTTTTAAGGTCTTCTGGTAACATTGACTGTGCCAAACTCCCCTCATGGTGAGCTACCTCTATCTGTTCAGGGTCATTAAATTCAACTAGATAGGTTCCATAATTAGTTGCCTTTTTACTTCTTCTAATCAAGCTATCTATGTTTTTCATTATTATCCCACCTTTTCCTCTTTTTCTAATAATATATTTTCTAATTCTTCTATTTTCTTTTCTAGGTCTTCTTGTTTTCTGAAGCTCAACTTGGTTTTTATTAACTCATTTATCATTCTAATTTCTCCTAGTTCTAGCCTCTTGTTTACTACATCATTGACTAATCTTTGCAGCGTTCTCTCGATATCCTCATTAGTTCCTATTTTGTATACTTTATAGCCCCCAGTGTTAAAGCCAATTCCTGTTTTATTTGCCATTTTATCCACCTCATTTCTTTTCTAATATAATTTATCCTGTATATTAAATTACCCTCTGCATGAGTCATACAGAAGGTATTTTCGTTACTCTAATATTAAGCCCTTTTCATTTAGCATACTATATAGTGGTATTGACACTTTGATATAACAAGTTGTTGGTTTTGCATTCATGCTTTTAAAGTTTAGTAAAGCATACGCAATACTCTCATCATAGCAAGTACCACCAGTAGTTCCTTTTGTTTTTTCTGGAGTTCCTTCTGCAACTGCATAATTAGGTATTTCGTGTTTTACTTCTCCAGGTTGGCCTAATTTTTCATATAAATCGTAATATGGTACTTTTATTTTTACCACTTTGTAATTAAGTCCTGCCTTCTCCATGATTTTATATGTTTCTAATATTCTTTTCTTATAGTTAACTGTGTAATTATTAGGATTATATCTAGCCATTATTTTTCACTCCCTTTTTTCTTTTTAATTTCTAATTCTACGCCATGTCTTTTTAAACACGAATTTATAAATTTAACAAATTCCTCTTGGCCTAATTCAAAATATAAATCTTCTATGTCTAAATTCATAAGAGTAGGTATTACGGCCTTTTTTCGTGTTCTAATATTGGTATACTTTATCCCATTTTTAATATAGTTCATTATTCGATATCCCCTTCCTTCAACTCTACATCTTGCATTAAAAATGTTCTCGGATTTCCGATATTAAGCTTCTCGCCTATTCCTACCCCAGGTAATAACTCTTGATAGTATGCTCTATTATTTTTAATTTGATTTTCTGCTACTTCCAATTTTGCCAACTCTGTTAGAGGTTTCATGTTATTAATTGTACTTCTTAGTTCTTGTCTTTCCTGTGATTTTTCTTCTGGAATTGTATTTAATCTATTTTGCAGCTCGGACTTGATACAGTCGACTAATACGCTGTCCTCTTGATTAGTTCCCATGCTTATTAAATCATTAGTTGATTTCGTTCTTAATTGCATTGTATTGAGTTGAATTGTATTGGATAGGTTTATAGCATCTAGTAATTTTTCTGTTGTGCTTCTATTATCTGGTTTTGGTTGTTGTAGTGCAGCTTTTTCTAATTCTAATTGAGCTGTTGCTTTTTCTAAATATTCATCTCTAATTCCGTCTATTAGTTTTATAGCTTTGTCTATCATTTCTAGTTTGTATTTATTTACTTTTTCAGGTAAATATACATCATCGGCCTTGCTCATAGCAATTCTGCAATTGTTAAGTATATCAATTATTTTGCCTTCGTATAGTTTGTCTATCTCTTGTAATCTTTCCATATATTTATTTTCCATGTTCTAATACCTCCTAATATGTATTGCTCTTATTTTCCATTTCCTTTTGTTGTTCATATTCTAGTCTAGCTCTTAAGACTTCTGATTTTGTGGTAAGTAGCTTGGTTTGTTGTATCTGTTCTCTTGCTAGTTGTCTTCCGAACTCTCCATTGTTAACATTTTCGTATTTCTCACCCCAGGCTGTTCCATTAGATACTTTACCAGGTATGCCTGTACCAAGAAATTGAGGCTGTTGTGGAGTATTTCCGTTTAATTCATCTTCTAGTAATTTGTCTTCCAGGGATTTATTCATTGGCTCCACCTTCCTTTTTTATACGTTGAAGGTATTCTCCGTCCACGACTTCATTGGCTAGTTTGTATAATTCTTTTACGTGTATTAAAACTTCGCCCTCTTCGGTTTTGACCTTAAATGCTATTTGTTTTCTATCTTGTATTTGGCGCAGGCCTCTTCGTTTCACATGAATAACAGTGGGTATGTTTTCCAATAATACATTAAATCAAGTATTATGAACGGAGGAACATATATGAAAGCTGTTGTTTTATGCGGAGGACGTGGAGAAAGATTGATGCCCATGACAGACAGGCGACCTGCGGCTCTTCTGAGATTATGCGGAAAAGAAATTTTGCTTTTTACTCTTGAAATGCTGGAGAAAGCAGGCTTTGAAGAAGCTGTCCTTGCGGTGGGCTATGGTTCTGAACAGGTAGAAAGGCTTCTTGACGAAAAATACTCAGGTAAGATAAAGCTCCATATGATAAACACCGCAGGCAAAAGCACTGCGCAGGCTGTTAGAACAGCAATGTGCGATGAAACAGAAATTCTTGCCGTGGAATGTAACTGTATCTGCACTCACCCTCTTGATGAGATTATAAAAGTTCATTTGAGCCACGATACCTTTTGTACGGCTCTGGCTTATGATACTGAAAACAAACCTGCTGGCATATATATATTGAAAAGAGAGCTTTTTGATAGTTTTAATCCTGAAAAGCCTACGGATATGACGGAGGATATTATACCCGAGGCTGTGAAAAGTGGCGAAGCTGTCCTGCTTGACGGAAAAGGTTATTATAAAAGGATAACCACGCCTGAGGCTTTTCTTGATTGTCAAAGGCATATGCTTTACAACAAAAATATGTCACAAAGGCTGACGGAAAATAATTTCAGCGGTGCGGCAATAGGTGAGCCTGTTTATATAGGAGAGAACGTTTCTGTTATGTCAGGGTCGGTCATAGAAAGCGGAAGCGTTATAGACAATAACGCTGTTGTAAAGGGCGGCAAGGTAAACGGATATGTTGGCATAGGCTCGGTGGTGTCTGAACGCTGTGATATAAACAGTGCAGTGGTATGCCGTGGGGCTGTCCTTGACAACGGTGTGAAGTGTGGTGAATATTCCGTCATAGGAGAAAAGGCTCATATCGCAAGTGAAGCCGTCATTGAAAAAGGAGTGGGCATATGGTCCGGAAAAAATGTTGAAAAGGGCGCAAGGCTTTATGAAAACGTGAAAAGATCATCTGACAGCCGCCTTGTCATAGACGAAAACGGCGAATGCAGTTTGTGGGGCGGTGAAGCCACAGCGCAAAAGGCTATGCTTTTTGGACTTTGTGCCGCAAGCGCTGCAAAAAAAGGCGGAAGTATAGTGACAGCCTATGGCTCTGACGAAAGCCTTTTGCTCAAACAAGCTCTTGACTGCGGCATATGTCAGGCAGGAGTGAACGTGTACAGTATAGGCAGAGCAGGCATTTCAGAGCTTTCTTATGCTGTGAACAGATTTGGCGGAGATTTCGGCATACTCATAGGCGCAAACATTTCAGGTCATGCAAGGCTTATTTCGGCTGGGGGAATGTTGCCTGATGAAAAGCTTCTTGACCGCATTGGAAGCATAGCTGACGACAGAGCTTATCGCAGTGTGGGGCTTTCTCAGACGGGTTGTGTGACAGATTTTTCAGCGGTAAGGGAGATATACGTCGCAGAGCTTGAAAAAATACTCCCTGACCGATTTAAAGGCGTAAATGTGGGTATCCGCACATATGATGTTAAAAAGGCGACCCTTGCCGACAGACTTTTTCACGTCAGGAACGAGATAGACGGTGAGCGTATAATATTCAATCTTTCCGCAGACGGCACAAGGGTATCAGCTTACAGTGAGGAAACAGGCTATGTCATGTGGGAAAAGCTGGTGGCAATGTATGCAGGGGTGTGCTTTGAAAAGGGGCTTGCGGTGGCATTGCCTGAGAATTTCCCCTCTATTGCCGATACCGCTGCTGAAGTCCACTGTGGCAGGCTTTACCGATACGAAAACAATACTGACATAGCAAAGGACGTTGCCGTTTCGACCCATAATATGTTTGCCTATGACGGACTTTACCTTGCGTCAGCGGTGACGTCTTATCTGTCAGAGCAGGGGATAACGCTACAAAAAGCTCTCTGTGATGTGCCTGACGCATACACTTCAAGCCGATTTGTGGGCATAACAATGAGCCGTGAAAACAAGGAAAAGATATTTTCAGAGCTTGGCTGTTCGGCAGAGGGTGAGATAACAATGGGCAAGACACACGCAGTTATCAGACCGCTGAGGGATAAAAAAGGTATAACAGTGTTTGCAGAAAGCGTGAGCTGCGAGCAGGCGGCTGCCTTTTGCGAGAATATAACAAGCAGGATAAAGGGCATATTCAGATAAATGTAATAAATTGCTATTGACATTGAGACGAAAATGGAGTACAATATAATCAGATATTTTGTTCGGACAAAGGCGGCTCATGCCGCTGTATTTAAACTGCGTTCATCACACCATTTTGTCTTTCTTTGAGGCTTTAAGCGTTTTTGACAGCACATGATAATAAAGCCCAAACGCAGCGGTATATTGAATCTAAACGGAAAAATCGAATATTATTTGAGCATGATAAAATGCAGCAGGAAGGAGATAATTGCTCCTGCCGTATGTTTGTGCTGCTTTTTTGCGGCATTTTGTGCCTTTGAAGGCTTAAAAGCGGAGTACAGCAGGGCAAAGTACATTATTTTATGAACGAAAAGAACAACACAGTAAAAAATCCTACACAAAAACGTTTTTTCAGAAAAAAACAGAATAAGAGCGAGATACCTCTGGCTCAGGCTTCAAAAGAGCTCGACCGTGTAAAAAGTCAGAGAGCTTCGGGCAGTGTGAAAAAAACGCTTCAGCCGAGAAATGAAACTCCACAGAGAAAACCGCAGAATACTCAGCAAAGACGTCCGAGACCTGCGGCGAACAGAGTGAAAGAGCCTGTAAGAAGAACGCCTGTGAAGATAATCCCTCTTGGCGGTCTTAACGAGATAGGCAAGAATTTCACTGTTATCGAGTGTTCAAACGATATGTTCGTTATCGACTGCGGATTGGCTTTTCCTGACAGTGAAATGCCTGGCGTTGATATCGTTATCCCTGATTTCTCATACGTCGAGAAAAATCAGGAAAAGCTCAGGGGCGTTGTGCTTACACATGGTCATGAGGATCATATAGGCGGTCTGCCGTATTTTCTGAAAAAATTCAACGTGCCTGTTTACGGCACAAGGCTTACCCTTGGTCTTGTTGAGGGCAAGCTGAAGGAGCATGGGCTTCTGGGAACGGTAAAACTCAACGTTGTAACGCCAAGACAGACAGTTAAGCTTGGCTGTATGGCGGTGGAGTTTATAAGAGTAAACCACTCTATCCCTGATGCCGTGGGAATGGCTATCCATACCCCTGCTGGTGTGCTTATCCATACTGGTGACTTCAAGGTAGACTATACACCTATCGAGGGCGGTATAATCGACCTGCCTAGATTTGCAGAGCTTGGAAATAAGGGCGTTTTAGCTCTTATGGCTGACTCTACAAACGCTGAAAGACCCGGCTATACCATGAGCGAGCGCAAGGTTGGCGAAAGCTTTGTGAAGCTTTTCAACAAGGCTGAGGGCAAGAGGATAATCATTGCCACTTTCGCTTCAAACGTTCACAGAGTTCAGCAGATAATAAATAACGCTGTCACACACGGCAGAAAAGTAGCTGTGTCAGGCAGAAGTATGGTGAATGTTATCTCAAAGGGCATCGAGCTTGGCTATCTTAAAGTGCCTGACGGCGTGCTTGTGGATATCGACACTATATCAAGATATGCACCTGAAAAAATGGTCATCGTCACAACGGGAAGTCAGGGCGAGCCTATGTCGGCGCTTACAAGAATGTCGGTAAACGAGCATAGGAACGTTACTATCACTCCTATGGACTTTATCATAATCTCGGCTAATCCTATCCCCGGCAATGAAAAGTATGTCACAAAGGTAGTAAACGACCTTATGAGATTGGGCGCAGAGGTAATATATGAGTCAATGTACGAGGTGCACGTTTCAGGACACGCTTGTCAGGAAGAGCAGAAATTGTTGCTTTCTATCACAAAGCCAAAATTCTTTATCCCTGTACACGGTGAGTATAAACATCTTATGAAGCACAGAGATACGGCGCTTTCTGTGGGAATCCCTGAGAGCAATATAATCATTGCTGATATAGGTAACGTTATCGAAACAGACGGCGTCGACATGAAGATAACAGGACAAGTGCCTGCGGGCAAGGTGCTTGTGGACGGTCTTGGCGTTGGCGACGTTGGCGCAATAGTTCTCCGTGACAGAAAACATCTTGCTCAGGACGGACTTATCATTGCCGTGGCAACTATCGACAGGGCTTCGGGAGATATCCTTGCAGGGCCTGACGTGGTTTCAAGAGGCTTTGTGTATGTAAGAGAGAGCGAGGAGCTTATGACCGAAGCTCAGAAGCTTCTTACCGAAACACTTCAGGATTGTCTTGACAGAAATATGAAGGATTGGAATACCATAAAGGGCAGAATGAAGGACAATCTTTCGGACTTTATCTTCACAAAGACAAAGAGAAGTCCTATGATTTTGCCGATAATAATGGAATTATGACCGCCTGACAACAGTGCGGTTGTTTATAGAAATGCAGGAGCTTTAAAATGAAAAGTAACAACGGATTACAGATCATAATAAGAATAACAGTGTGCGTTACCATGCTTTCGTCACTTATAGGCGCTTTTATGCTGCATTCTACTCCGTCTCACAGAGAGTCGGGCAGTGTGCTTATCCTAGTGTCTGTGGCGGCGGCTGTATTGTGGGTGCTTGAAGAAGTGGTTTTCCACAATCACACTCGCAAGTATGTGGCAAAGCTTTCCACGATGATCTCAAAGACGGAGAGAGATTCTCTCCTGAATTTTCCTGCTCCTGCTATAATAATCGACAGCGAAAACGTGATCGTGTGGTATAACAGACTTTTTGGCAGACAGGTCTACTCTGAGGAAGAGGCTTACGGCATTGACCTCACAGAGCTTATGAACATTGATATGGACAAAATATATTCCTCTGACGGCGACCTTGTGTGCATAAACGCCCATTTTTATAAGGCGAAGGCTATACACACCGATGTGAACGGTGAGCTTTCAATGGTCTATTTCAATGACGTTACCGATTATGTGGAGCTTGAATATGAGTTCAGAATGTCCCATAAAGCGGTAATAATCATAACTATCGACAACTTTGACGAGCTTATGTCAAATATCAGAGAGAGCGAAAAAGCTCACGTTGTTGTTGAGATAGAAAAGCTTATAGAGGAATTTTTGGAGAATACTACTGCGGTGTCAAAGAAAGTAGCAAGCGACAAGTTCTATGTTTATATGGAGGAACGCCACCTTGCACCTATAATCGAGCAGAGATTTAAGATACTCGAGCAGGCAAGAAAAATAGCCGTTGGCGAGCGTTCTAACCTTACATTGTCCATAGGTGTGGGCAGAGATGGTGCAAACCTTGCGGAGAGCGAGAAGTTTGCAAAGCAGGCTCTCGAAATGTGCCTTGGACGTGGCGGAGATCAGGCGGCTGTCAAGGAGGACGGTGAGTTCAAGTTCTTCGGCGGCATTTCTTCTGCACCTGACAAGAACAATAAGACCCGTATCCGTATGGTGGCAAAGGCTATGCTGGAGCTTATCTGCAACCACGATAAGGTGCTTATAATGGGTCACCGATTTGGCGACCTTGACAGCGTAGGTTCAGCAACAGGCTTCTGCTGTGCTATCAGAAACATGGTAAAAGAAGCTTACGTTGTGGTAGACCCTGAGCAGAATTTGTCGAAAACGCTTATAAATTATATAAATGAAAACGAGTCGGAGCATTATTACATAACCCCTCAGGAGGGTCTTGAAAGACTTGACGATAACACGCTTCTTGTGGTAACTGATACCCATAACCCTGCACTGGTGGAGTCAAAGGAGATACTTGCAAGGGCGAAAAATGTGGTAGTTATCGACCACCACAGAAGAATGGTGAACGGTATCGAGCCGACTATAATGTCGTTCTTAGAGCCGAATGCGTCATCAGCCTGCGAGCTTGTGACCGCTCTTATCGAGTATTTCGGCGAGGATTCCAATATCACAGTCCATGCGGCGGAAGCTCTGCTTGCGGGAATAATGCTGGATACAAAGAATTTTATTATGAAAACAGGCGTAAGCACTTTTGAAGCGGCAGCATTTTTGAAGAAAAAGGGCGCTGATACCATAGCTGTCAAAAAGCTTTTTGCAAACTCTATTGAGACTTATCATCAAAAATCGTCGCTTATAAACAGTGCTCACCTTTATAAAGAGTGCGCAGTGGCTTATACAGAGGAAAGCTTCTCTGAAATAAGGATAGCGGCTTCACAGGCGGCAGACGAGCTGCTTGGTATAACAGGTGTAAAAGCTTCGTTCGTTATCTATGAAACGAACGGTGTTATAAATATCTCTGCACGAAGCATGGGTGCTTGTAATGTGCAGATCGTCATGGAGTCTTTGGGTGGCGGCGGTCATCTTACTATGGCGGCAACTCAGCTCAACTGTTCAATGAATGAGGCGAGAAAACGCCTTGCAGACGCCATTGACGAATACTGGGAAAATAATTCGCAGGAATAAAAAAAGAAAGGCAGAGTGAATAATATGAAAGTTATTTTGTTAAAAGATGTAAAGGGTTCAGGCAAACAGGGAGATATCATCAACGTTGCAGACGGATATGCAAGAAATTTTCTTATCGGAAAGGGTCTTGCACTTGAAGCTACAGCTAAAAACCTTAATGACCTTGCAGGCAAAAAGGCTTCCGCTCAGCACAAGATAGATGTTGAAACAGCCGACAATAAAGCTATCGCAGAGAAAATAAAGGATAAGGAAGTTCTGGTAAAGGCTAAGGCTGGTCAGGGTGGAAAGCTCTTTGGCGCAGTTACAGCAAACGTTATTTCAGATTGTCTCAAGGCTCAGTATGGCGTTGTTATCGAGAAGAAGAAGATAAATCTTACAGCCGAGATAAAGGCTTTCGGTGACTATACTGCACAGATAAAGCTTACTCATGGCGTATCATGCAGCATTAAAGTAAAGGTCGTTGAGGAGTAATCATGGCTGATAATTTCCGTGGGCTTACCACAGGAGCGACCCTTGGCAGGGAGCTGCCCTTTTCTCAGGAGGCTGAGGAAGCCGTTCTGGGAGGAGTTCTTCGTGATCCTTCAGTGCTTCCGAAGGTCATTGAGATACTAAAGCCTGAAAGCTTTTATCGTCCACAGCACCAGCAGCTTTTCACCATAATAGTGAGAATGTTCACCACAGGCAGCAAAGAGGACCTCATCACGGTAATTAATGAAGCCGTCACAATGGGTGTTTTTGAAACGTCTGCAATGGCTAAGAATTATCTTCTTGGTATTATGGAAATGGTGCCGTCAACGGATAATATCGAGAGCTATTGCAAGATAATCGAGGAAAAAGCAAGGGTAAGGTCGCTTATAAATGCCGCTAATCAGATTCTTGAAAAGGCGTATGACGGCGGTGAGGATTCTCAGACGCAGCTTGACGCTGCCGAGCAGTCTATATTTGAGATAAGACAGGGCAGAGATGTTCAGGGCCTTACACGAATAAGCGACGTTATCGTTGATACATTCGAGCATTTGCAGGAGATATCAGGTCCTGACGCAGGCGAACATCTTGGCGCAAAGACAGGCTTTGGCCAGCTTGACGCAATCACAACAGGTCTTAACAGAACTGACCTTATCATTATCGCTGCACGTCCTGCAATGGGAAAATCTGCATTTGCACTTAATATTGCGGTGAATACCTGCAAGGCGACAAAGCGTGATGTTGTTATATTCTCTCTCGAAATGGGTAAGGAACAGCTCGTGTCCCGCATGCTCGCTTCAGAGGCACTTGTTAATAATACCCTGCTTAGGTCGGGCAATCTTGAGCCTTCCGATTGGGAGAAGATAGCAGGTGCGGCAGATACGCTGTCACAGCTTCCTATATATTTTGATGACGGTGCAGGCTGTACAGTGCCGCAGATGAAAGCAAAGCTCAGAAGAATGAGAAATCTTGGACTTGTGGTCATCGACTACATACAGCTCATGCAATCAGCTAATAAAAACGCCAGCCGTGTTGAGGCGGTGTCTGAGATAACACGTTCCTTGAAGCTTATGGCTAAGGAGCTTAATGTGCCTGTTATCGCACTTTCACAGCTTTCCCGTAGCTCAGAGAAGCGTGACGATAAAAGACCTATCCTTTCAGACCTGCGAGAATCAGGTTCTATTGAGCAGGATGCTGATATTATCATGTTCCTCTATCGTGATGCTTACTACAGCGATGAGGGCGACAAGTCGGTGGCTGAGTGTATCGTTGCGAAAAACCGTCACGGACAGACAGATAAGGTGCAGCTTGGCTGGATAGGCGAATATACCCTGTTCAGAGGTCTTGATTTCAGGAGAGATGATGAATAATTTTCTTGTAAAGGTAGCTTCTACCATAGAGAAATTTAATATGGCAAATAAGAGCGAACGCTTGCTTGTGTGCCTCTCAGGAGGTGCCGACAGCGTTACGCTCCTTTTGTGTTTATATGAGCTGGGCTATGATGTATGCGCTTGTCATGTCAATCACCACCTCCGCGGGGAGGAAAGCGACAGAGATCAGCATTTTTGTGAAAAGCTTTGCGAGAAGCTTGGGGTCGAGCTGAAGGTGTTTCATGCCGATGTTGTGGGCTACTGCAAGGAACATTCTGTTTCTACCGAAGAGGGGGCAAGAAAGCTTAGATATGACTTTTTCGACAGTATCGGTGCAGACAAGATATGCACAGCACACAGTCTTTCGGATTGTCTTGAAACTGCCATATTCAACCTCGCAAGAGGTACAGGTCTGAAAGGTATTTGCGGAATACCGCCTGTGAGGGGAAATATCATAAGACCGCTTATAAATTGTACTCGTCAGGAAATAGAGGACTTTCTCAAAGAGAGAGGACAGGACTTTGTTACTGACTCCACAAATCTTACTGACGATTATACCAGAAATAAGATTCGCCACCTTGTTGTGCCAAGACTTGCGGAGCTTAACAGTTCGCTTTTTGGCTCATATTCCATGACAGCTGACAGGCTTAGAACAGACAGCGACTATCTTGAAAGTCAGGGGCTTGAAGCCTTTGAGAAAGCGGTCTTGCCAAAGGGCTATGACGCATTGTGTTTAAGACAGCTCCACGAAAGTGTACGCCGACGTGCAATAATGCACATTCTTGAGAAAGAGGGGCTTACTGTGAGCCATGACAGTATTGAGGATATCGACAGGCTGATACTTGACGTGGGTAAGGCGAACATCAAGGGCGGAGTCTTTGCGGTCTGTTCAAAAGGTGTACTCAGCTTTGCAAAGGGCGAGATGCTTGAAAACAGCACTCTCAGGAGCGTTAAGGTAAGCGACGAGGGCGTTTATCAGTTCGGTAATAAGGAGATAGAGTTCAAATTCTATCCTTTTGACGGAAAAATCGCAAATGTTCATAAAAAGTTTGCAAATTGTTGTCTGGATTATGATAAAATAAAGGGTGAGATTGTTGTCGAAAATCGTAGAGAGGGCGAGAAGATACGCCTTGTGAACAGAGATTTTGACAGCGATGTGCGAAAGCTGGTGAACAAGTCCTTCAGACTTGAGGACAGGAGCAGTGCCGTTATCCTAAAAGATAGTCAGGGCGTTGTTTTCGTTGAAGGAAGCGGTGCGGCTGAAAGGGTGAAGATAGACTCTGAAACCGTTAAAATATTGGCTTTTACCATAAAGTGAGATGAATATCACCCTAAGCTGAAAAGTTTTTTGTGTGAACTTGTATTTTTTTCACTTTACTGTCACATTGATAATATATAATCAGAGAGGTTGTTAGTTAATGAACAATATATCGGTTCTTTATTCTGAGGAAGAGCTTGCATTGTCTGTGAAAAAGCTTGGAGCAGAGATAACTGAGGAGTATAAAGGAAAAAAGCTTCTTGTTGTGTGCGTTCTTAAGGGAGCGTTCGTGTTTACTGCTGATCTTGTAAGAAGTATCGACAACGATATGCAGATCGCTTTTATTACTGCAAAGAGTTATGTTGGCACAAGCTCAACAGGAAATGTTTCAATTTCAGGAGATCATGATTTTATGGGTCTTGACCTGAGAGAGTGGGACGTTTTATTGGTTGAGGATATTCTCGACACAGGAAGAACGCTTTGCGAGTTAAAAAAGAAGTTTGCGTCAATGGGTGCGCCAAGTGTTAAGATAGCTGTTATGCTTGATAAGCCGTCAAGACGTGTTGCAGACATAACACCTGATTTCAAATGCTATGAGATCGAGGACAAATTCGTTGTTGGCTGTGGTCTTGATTATGATGAGAGATATAGAAATCTTCCTTTTATCGGTATAGTTTCCGAATAAGGAGCCAAATATAATACAGAACAAAAGGTTGTGATCGATTGAAAAACAATAATAATGGAAAGACCCTGTTGATCTATCTGCTGGTATCGGTTGCCATAATCTGCGGATTGGTCTATATGCTAACAAGCATGAGCACAAAATCTTCCGACAAAAAATATTCGGAGATAATGGAACAGTTTGACAGCCTGAACGTGTCACAGTTTGAGCTTGACCTTGGCTCCGGACAGCTTAAGTATAAGCTCAAGGGCGAGGATAAGGTATATAGTTATACAGTTCCAAATGTTTCACTGTTTGCAAATGAAGTCCTTGGCGGTGAGGACGCTGAGAACTATCGTAAGAAATATAATACTGAAAATCCAGACGATCCTTTGCAGTATAATCTTATACCGATATCGGATAACAGCTTCTGGCTCAATCTGATACCGACGCTGCTTATGCTGGGCGTTATGATATTCTTCTTTGTGTTCATGATGAAGAATGCAGGCGGCGGAAAGATGTCATCTTTCGGAAAAACAAATGCCAAAATGGCGCCAAGCAGCAAGAAAGCTACCTTTGATGATGTTGCGGGTGCAGACGAAGAAAAGGAAGAGCTTAAGGAGATCGTTGATTTTCTCCGTGATAATAAGAAGTATACCGAGATTGGTGCGAGAATACCTAAGGGCGTTCTGCTCCTCGGTCCTCCGGGTACGGGTAAAACGCTTCTCGCAAGAGCCGTTGCAGGCGAAGCAAAAGTTCCATTCTTCTCGATCTCAGGTTCTGACTTCGTAGAGATGTTCGTGGGCGTCGGTGCTTCAAGAGTAAGAGATCTTTTTGAGCAGGCTAAGAAAAACGCTCCTGCTATCATCTTTATAGACGAGATCGACGCGGTGGGCAGACAGAGAGGCGCAGGCCTTGGCGGCGGTCATGACGAGCGTGAGCAGACCCTTAACCAGCTTCTTGTTGAAATGGACGGCTTTGAGGATAACGATTCTGTTATTGTTATGGCTGCAACAAACAGACGTGATATACTTGACCCTGCACTTCTTCGTCCGGGCAGATTTGACCGACAGATACTTGTTGGCTATCCTGACGTTAAGGGCAGAGAGGCTATCCTGAAAGTTCACACAAGAAACAAGCCGCTCGCTCCTGACGTTGACCTTGAAACTATTGCAAAATCAACTGTGGGCTTCACAGGTGCAGACCTTGAAAACCTTGTGAACGAGGCTTCGCTCCTTGCGGCAAGAAAGAATAAAAAGGCTATCACCAAAGATGAGCTTGAGGAAGCTTCTATCAAGGTTGTGGCAGGTCCTGAGAAAAAGTCTAAGGTCATCACAGAGGACGAAAAGAAGCTTACCGCTTATCACGAGGGCGGTCATGCACTCTGCACATACTACAGCAAATCACAGGATAAAGTTCATCAGGTGTCTATCATACCGAGAGGTCAGGCTGGCGGTTTCACAATGAGCCTGCCTGTCAAGGATAAATCTTATGTTAGCAAGAACGAGATGTACGAAAATATCGTGGTTCTTCTTGGCGGACGTGTTGCTGAAAAGCTGATCCTTGATGACATCTCAACGGGTGCTTCAAATGACCTTGAGAGAGCTACTTCCACAGCTAGAAACATGGTAACACGCTACGGCTTCAGTGACAATCTTGGTCCAGTTGTATACGGTCAGGGCGATCATGAAGTATTTCTCGGCAGGGATTACACTAATACGCCAAGCTATTCCGATAACGTTGCGGCTGAGATCGATAATGAGATAAGAACTCTTGTTGAAAGTGCATTTACTGACGCTGAAAAGATACTCAACGAGCATATGGATAAGCTTCATGTTGTGGCTAAGTATCTTATGAAGTATGAAAAGGTTGACGGTGCAACATTCGAGAAGCTTATGAATGGCGAGCTTACAGAAAGCGAGTTTATGGGCGAACCTGATAAAACACCAGAAATCCAGGATACTCCTGAGATAGTTGATGATATTTCAGTTGACGATAATTGATATGGAAAATCAGACGTGTAAAAGCGTCTGATTTTTTTTGTGATGTCTTGTAGGTTTGTCAATCATATTGGACACTATTATTAAGAAATTCGATAGGCGAAAA
>OGFM01001466.1_pt1 | contig 14548 bp, 11 predicted proteins | sample 1570871 | NCBI WGS metagenome assembly OGFM01 (sample SAMEA2581957, study PRJEB24529) | metagenome | biome: Human gut stool | place: China | collected 2011
ACAGAATAAACATGTCCCGCAAGTATCGAACTTTGATCCTGAACCTGTATATATCCATTGTTAAATGCATCTATATCTGTTATTTTATCAAATCCGTCTATATTAAATGCATAACCAAAAAGTTCACTTTTTTTAACCTGCATTCCCTGGCTTTCAAGCATCATAAATATTTCATCGGGAGTGCTTTTTGAAATATTGCATCTCACACTTATGCCCTTATCAGAACTTAGAAATCCCTCAAAAATATTTTCTGCACGTTTTTCTCCGTAACGGCTTCTTATATACTCGACAATCCATTCAGGCATTGAGTATTTAACAGAAGCATATTTGCAAAATCCGTTATTTTTTTCAGGAAACTTTATATTATCTTTTTCCCTTGAAATATTTCGCAAAACTCCATTTACAAATCCTTTTAGATTTGTAAATTTTCTTTTGTTTGCAAGTTTGACAGCTTCGTTGCATACAGCGCTGTCAGGAACGCTGTCCATATGCATTATCTGATACACCCCCATGCGCAGAATACCGCGTATTACGGGTTTCATTTTTCTGACTTTTGTCTTTGAAAAAAGATTTATAATATAATCAGATTGAACAGCATATTCTATAGTTCCCTGACAAAGTCTTGTAAAAAAAGCTCTGTCTCTTTTTTCAAGATTACCATGTTTTTCCAGTGCACCGTGTATCGCCTTGTCAGAATAATCACCCTTATCCATGACATCCACCACAACATCAAGTGCAAGATTTCTTACATTAATTTTATTAATGTCATTATTTTTATCAATGTTGTTAATCTTATTTATGTTATTAACTTCATCAGCCATTTAAAGCTTCCCCTTTTTCTACTTTATAACCACGAAGAAACGCTGATATCTCCATTCTTTTTTTACCTTCAAGCTGAACCTCTTTTACATCAAGGTATCCTTCTGCTGTACTTATAAGCATCTTATTTTTATCTACATATGCAATATGTCCCGGTTCTAAATCCGCCATATCATATTTTTGTACCTCTTCACCGCTTAAAACATCTGCCTCCCATATTTTAAGCATTTTTCCGTGAATATGAGTAAATGCACTCGGCCATGGATTCAAACCTCTTATAAGTCTCTCAATCTCTACGGCAGTCTTTGTAAAATCAATGTCTCCAGTTGCCTTACTCAACATTTTTGCGTAAGTATGTTTGGAATCATCTTGCTTTACAGGGTTTAATTTTCCCTCTTGTGCCTGTTCCAATACTTCAAGTATCATTGGACCGCCAAATGACGCAAGCTTATCAAAAAGACTTCCGCCTGTCTCTTTTTTGTCAAGCTTATATTTTTTCACAAGAAGCATATCTCCCGTGTCAAGACCTTCATCCATCTGCATGATGGTAACTCCGCTCTCCTCATCTCCATCTATTACAGACCATTGTATCGGAGCCGCTCCCCTTAGTTTCGGAAGTAACGATGCGTGAACGTTCATACATCCGTATTTAGGAAGTTCAAGTATCTCCTTAGGTAATATCTGTCCAAATGCAACGACAACAATAACATCAGGAGACAATTTTTCCAATATTTCAATAAACTTTCTGTCTCTGACTTTTTCAGGCTGATAAACCTGTAATCCTGCTTTGACGGCAGCCTCCTTTACAGGTGTAAACATCATCTTTCCACCGCGTCCCTTAGGTTTGTCCGGCTGTGTCACAACTCCTATTACATTATGCTCACTTTCTATCAGAGCATTTAATGTTCCAACTGCAAAATCAGGTGTTCCCATAAAAACTATATTCATACTTAACCTCTTTTCTGCATGTAGCTTTTCATATTTTGTGATGTCCAGGGTATTTTGAACCTTGCATCATTTTCTAACAGATTATCCCTATTCTTCCTCAGCGGATGCACTGACAAGTTCACCCTCAACTTTTGAGACATAGAGAACACCTGATAAATGGTCTATTTCGTGCTGGAGTGCTCTTGCAAGAAGTTCCTCTCCCTCAACTTCTATCTGAACCATATCCTCGTTTAATGCTCTTACCTTAGCATAGTTTGCTCTTGTAACTATACCGGCTTTTCCCGGCACGCTAAGACATCCCTCCTGTCCTGTCTGTGTTCCCGATAACTTGACAATCTCAGGATTTATAAGAACAATAGGCTGATTGCCTTCCTCACTTACATCTATAACAACTATCTGCTTTAACACACCTACCTGTGGTGCTGCAAGACCTACTCCCTGTGCTTCATACATAGTATCAAGCATATCCTCAATAAGAGTTTTTATTCTCGGTGTCATCTCCTTAACAGGTCTTGTATTCATTGTAAGTATTTCGTCACCAATTGTTCTAATCTGTCTTATTGCCATAATATTTTTATCCTCCATCTTTTTATATTACTTTTAATCTTTAATACACTTTAAATTCCAAAGTCAAATGCAGTTAAATTCAAAATTAAGCCTGCAGTCCTTAAATGATTCCGTTTCTTGCATAAATTCTTCAAAACTGTTTTTTACTGAACATAATATCTTGTAATCCGTACATTTTCCATAAACCATCCTGCGGTACACATCCTTTGCCTTTGCGATTGCGGCAGGCGTTGGTCCAAGAACGGTAACATCATGATATAATTTCATTTTATCTGCCAATATCTTTGCAAGATTATCCGCACTGCTCTCATTTTCAGAAAGCACCAACACTCCTAGTATATTTGAAATCGGCGGATATTGCAACATTTCTCTTATAAGTATCTCCTGCTCATAGAAACTTTTATAATCATTTCGTGCCGCGCAGACTATACTGTAATGCTCTGGCTGATAAGTCTGTATAACGACATCTCCCGGCTTATCTGCCCTGCCTGCCCTGCCGCATGCCTGTGTCGTAAGCTGAAAAGTTTTCTCTGCCGCAAGATAATCTCCAACATTCAACGAAAGGTCGGCAGCAAGTATTCCAACCAGTGTAACATTGGCAAAATCATGTCCCTTAACTATCATCTGCGTCCCTATAAGAATATCCGCATCTCCGCCTGAATATTTTTTAAGTATATCCTGATGGGCATTTTTTCCTGTTGTCGTATCGGCATCCATTCTAAGAACCTTTGCCGCCGAAAATCTTTTTTTGACCATCTGTTCCACTTGTTCTGTTCCTATCCCAAAACTGCTGATATACGGCGAACCGCACTCCGGACACTTATCAGGCATAGGCATTTTGTAACCGCAGTAATGACACATCAGATATGACACTCTGTCTCCCGCCATATGTGGTTTTAATGCCACTGAACAGTGCGGACATCCTACCACTTCGCCACACTGTCTGCAGGAAACAAATCCGGCAAATCCACGCCTGTTCAAAAAGAGCATAATCTGCTCTTTCTTCTCAAGCCTGTCACGCATGAGTTCATCAAGTTTTCTGCTGAAAATTGAATAATTTCTTGCTTTTAATTCTTCTCTTAGGTCTTCTATATAAATTTTAGGATAAACAGCATTTCCGGCTCTCTCATTAAGTTCAAACAATCTGTATTCGCCTTTCAGTGCCTTGTAATACGAGTCAACTGAAGGAGTTGCTGAACCCAGGACAACACTTGCCCCGACCATCTTTGCTCTCTGTATTGCTACCTCTCTTGCATGATACTTAGGCGGCATCTCGCTCTGATAACTCGTATCGTGTTCCTCATCAATCACAATAAGACCAAGATTTTCAAAAGGTGTAAACAATGCTGACCTAGGGCCTATCATAACATCTATCTCACCTTTTTTCGCCCTTGTATACTGGTCAAATCTCTCTCCAGCCGACAGCTTTGAATGCATTACTGATATTCTGTTTCCAAATCTTTTATAGAATCTGTTGACCATCTGAAATGTAAGCGAAATTTCCGGAATAAGCACTATGACCTGTTTTCCAAGACAGACAACTTTCTCAACAATATTCATATATACTTCTGTCTTGCCGCTTCCCGTTATGCCATGTATAAGATATGTTCCTCTTACATCTGTTATATAATCATTTAGTATTGCATCGACAATGTGTTTCTGTCCGCTGTTTAAAACAGGTCTTGTCTCAGGTGTATCGCTAACGGCATTGACAGGATTTCTGTATTGCTGCATTGCATCAACCGTAATTATTTTCAGTTTTCTGAGTCCATCTATAACACCGGCTGTAAGATTAAGTTTTTTTGTTATATAAGAATAATCAAGACCTGCATTGTATGTTTCTTTGTCCATTTTAAGAAATTCATCAAGAAGCCTTACCCTTGCACTGTTGTGTTTTTTCTCAAATTCGTCTCTTTTAATCTTCATGTTTTCCATATCAACAGCCGGATATATTATTCTTTTAACCTGTTCTTTAACCTCTTTTTTTACAGGCATAACCGACTTAATGGCATCATTCATTGTTGAGCCGTAATTTTCTTTTATCCAATAAGCAAGGGAAAGCAGGTGTGATTCTACAACCACTCCCTGCTTCATTATTTCAAGTATGCTTTTCGTTTTAGATACATCAAATTTAGCTTCACCCGAAAGTCCTACAACATATCCCGTCATTGTCCTGTTTCCCATTCCAAACGGAATTTTCACAACGGAACCTATGTCAATATCAAACTCCATCTCCTCAGGCACGATATATTGAAACGGTCTGTCAAGGCTTTTGACTGATATATCTACTATCACATCAGCAAATATCATTTCTTTCCCCTAATTTTATGTTTATTTGATGTAAACACCCTTATTTAATAAAATTACCATCTTTAACAACATCGGCGATAAGTTCTCTTTCGTCCATATGATGTTTCTTTCCTTTTATCTCCTGGTAATCCTCATGTCCTTTTCCTGCAAGCACGATAACATCACCCTCTTTTGCATTTTCAATCGCATATCTTATCGCCTCTGCCCTGTCAATAATCGTGATAAATTCGCCATCTGCTTTCTTAACGCCTGTCACAATATCATCAATGATTGCCTGTGGCTCTTCATTTCTCGGATTATCAGATGTGACAATAGTAAAATCCGCAAGTTTAGAAGATACCTCACCCATCTCAAAACGGCGTTCTCTCGAACGGTTTCCGCCGCATCCAAACAGACATACAAGTCTCTTTGGTGAATACTCTTTAAGTGTTGTAAGCAGACTGTTGAGACTCATGGCATTATGCGCATAATCTATCATAATAGTAAACTTTAAAGATACAGGTATTATCTCAACTCTTCCCTTTACTCTTACCTTTGAAAGTGAATCAAGTATAACACTTTCTTTCACTCCAAAATGTCTGCATATCGAAATCGCCGTCATTGAATTGTATACGCTGAACTTCCCTGGAATATCAATCTCAACATCCATATCCATAAGCCCGCTCATGTGATATGCAACGCCGAGAGTTCCTCCCTTATCCATAAGATGAACATCTGACGCTTTTATGTCAGCATTTTCAGAAAATCCGTAAGTTTCAACCTCACAGGTATGACCTTCAAGAATTTTTTCAAGATGACTGTCATCCGCATTAAAAATACCATGCTTACACTGCTTAAAAAGCAAGCTCTTGCAGTGAATATAATCATCAAGGTCTTTATGTTCATTAGGTCCTATGTGATCCGGCTCAAGATTTGTAAATATACCGTAATCAAATACAAATCCGCCTACTCTGTCAAGCATAAGTGCCTGTGATGAAACCTCCATGACAACACATTTGCAGCCTGCGTCAACCATTTTTCTGAAATATTGCTGCACAACGTATGACTCCGGCGTAGTATTTGCCGATGGTATAACCTCGTCTCCTATTATGCTCTCAATAGTTCCGATAAGACCTGTCTTAATACCTGATTCCTCTAATATCGAACGAACCATATATGTCGAAGTTGTCTTTCCCTTTGTCCCTGTAATCCCAATGGTTGTAAGCTCTTTTGCAGGATTGCCAAAATATGCAGCTGATGAAACAGCTAAAGCAAGTCTTGTATTCTTTACTTTTATAACCGTAACATCACCTGATACCTCAACATCCTTTTCAACAATCAGTGCCTTTGCGCCCGACTTTACAACATCCTCTGCAAAATCATGTCCGTCTCTCACGGCACCGCTTATACATACAAAAACACTTCCCTGCTCCACCTTTCGTGAATCATACACAAGTGTTGTAACATCAATGTCTGTACTTCCCTGTACACACTCAAAATCCAAATCTTTCACCAAATCTAAAAGTTTCATTTATGTTCTCCATTTCCATACAACATTTTTTATGATGATGCCACGGATTGCTCCACTGCATCATTTTATATTTTTACAGTTCTATAGTTCCTTCAAATGCAATCACTGCCGGCCCTGTCATCCAAACTGTATCGTTTTCCCTGTCATACTTTATGAACAAATCTCCACCAAGCAGATGAACAGTAACCTCATCATCAGTAAGACCATTTAAGACACACGCAACAACCGTCGCACATGTTCCGGTACCGCATGCAAGTGTCTCGCCTGAGCCTCGCTCCCACACACGCATATTTACCTCATGTCTGTTTAATACCTGAACAAATTCCGTATTTACCCTGTCTGGAAACATAGGATGATTTTCAAACTTCGGACCGATTTTCTCAATTGGAAATGTCTTTACATCTTCATCAATAAATGTAACTGCATGTGGATTTCCCATAGAAACGCATGTAATTTTGTAGTCTTTCCCGTCAACATTTATATCTGAATCTATACATTTTTCAGTATCTACATCAACAGGAATATCCTTTGCCTTAAGAATAGGTGCACCCATATTTACTTTTACGAGTGAAACTTTTCCGTCCTCTACGGTAAGTTCAAGTTCCTTAATCCCACTCTTTGTCTCAATCGAAATATTTTTCTTATCTGTAAGACCTTTATCGTAAACATATTTTGCAACACATCTTATTCCATTACCACACATCGCTCCCTCTGAACCGTCAGCATTGTACATAGCCATCCTAAAATCCGCAGTCTCAGATGAGCATATTAAAATAAGTCCGTCAGAACCAATTCCAAAATGTCTGTCACTGACATATTTTGAAACCTCACTTGGATTTTCTATCATTTCATTTGTGCAATCTACATAAACATAATCATTGCCACATCCATGCATTTTTGTAAATTTCATATTCATAAATGTCCTCCAACAAAATATTATATTTCATATTATGATTATATTAAAATAATTCACGCAACTTGTAAACACACAAAATCCGATTTGCAGTATGTATGCTGATATCCTGGTTACTGCCATTCATATATCTATCACTTTGATACCGCAAATGTATTGCCCCAATTGCCGTATATCTTTTTTCCGTTATTCTTAGTATATGCACGCATCCTAATAAAACATTTTTTATATGACTTATTTAATGTAATTGTAGTTTTTGATACTTTGGATGATACCAATTTCTTTTTTACATTTTTCTTAAATTTTGAATCTTTTGAATAGCGCACTTCATACCCTGATACATTATTAACCTTTTTGAAATAAACCGTCACTTTATTCTTTTTAACATTCGCATTTTTAATCTTAACTGCTGCCGGCTTACTACTGTCAGAAGGTTTTGTTGTCGGTGACACCGTTGGCTTTGCTGTAGGTTCTATTGTTGGAGTGGCTGTCGGCTCTGATATTTTTCCAAGCTCGAAGAAATTAACAGAATAGCTTACATCTTTTCCATCACCAAGTCCTGTTATACTTACATTATATACATCGCCGGCCTCGTAATTCTCGTCTGTATCAGGTCTGAAAATAATGCAGCCTTTCTGACCATACCCATCATTATTCACATTAAAATAACCGTCAGCTTCACTGCTTGAAAAGTTCCATGTTTTATTGTCACTCTCTCTTGTAAGTTTTACCTTAACCGAAGAAATATCAACTGTACTTCCCATAGATACAGACCATGGAAATCCTGCTCCAAAATACTCTACAGGCATATTTTATGCCGGCCATGCAACACCGTACTCAGCTGCTTTGCTGTTTTTAGTATCAAAAGCATACACTGCACTGTATGTTCCTCTATTTCCTGATACCGCACCAAATCCCGTGTACTTCATTTTTGGATTTATAAGCCATCTCCTATGTCCTACCCGGTCAATATTATAATCATCTCCATCTTCCATCCAGCTGTCTACAATAGTCCAGTTCATGCTGCAGTCTTTCCACGATGCCCACGCAATATTGCTGTTGACGCACTTGTATCATCGGCTCTCACATAACTGCTCCCCAGTGTTATGTTATGCATAAAGCCATTGTCAAAATAATACTCACTCTTTTTTTCACTTTTGTTTTCATATTATTTTTCCTCCTTTTCGTATCTTTTTGCTGTATTAAATAACCATTTTTTCAACGCATGTATAGTAATTACAGTATATCTGACTTTCCCGTAAAAGTAAAACAATTTATGGTATTATCCTTGTTAAATTTCGACTATATGGTACAATAAATGCATAAGCATTTATATTAAAAGTTTCTAACAGAGCTTTGTTATGTACAAAAAACATGCACAAATTATTTATGATATAATTTTAGAAATGAGGAAACAATGAGACACAAAATAGTTCTGATGACAGGTGGTACAGAAACACTTGAATTTTTTTCACTCCAGCTAAAAAAAGGCTTTGAGGCCCTAGGTTACAAAATTTTTATATTCGACCAGACTGTCGAAGAGGAAAGTGCCGAAAAACTATATGATTTTGCTACGCCATATGACACTATACTTGTCACGTTCAACTTTGACGGAATACATTACGAAACATCTCTTTTTAATATGAACGGTGTATCCATATGGGATGAGAGAAAAATCCCTTGTGTAAATATTGCTGTAGACCATCCTTATTTTTATCCTGAACTTTTTGACATTCACCCCGATATTTTTTACGAAATCTCCATAGACAGATTTCATGATAAATACATGAAAAAATTCTATCCTAAACTGATGAGAGGTCCGTTTATTCCTCTAGGCGGAACGTCTCTTTATCCTGACGGAAATTTCAAAACTATAGACGAACGCAAATATGATATATGCTTTACCGGAAATTACACACCGCCTGAAACTTTTGACGGTGCAATAAACAGGCTTGGCGATGAGTATGCAATGTTTTATCTTGAAATAATACATGACCTTATCACAAATCCTGACAAACCTGATGACATTACGATGGAAGAACATCTAAAGAAAGCAATTCCCGGCATTACGCGCGAAGAAGTAAAAACTGCCATTCCGAATATGATTTTCATAGATACATATATAAGGTGCTATTTCAGAGGTGAAGTTGTAAAGACATTGGCAGATGCCGGCTTTAAAATACACTGCGTCGGACAGGGTTATGAAAAACTCCGCTGTAAACACCCCGAAAATATTGATATGGACCCGGCACAGCTATCATACGGATGCCTTGAAGCTCTTGCCGACAGTAAAATTTCATTAAATGTCATGCCTTGGTTTAAAGACGGTGCACACGACAGGATATTTAATTCAATGTGCAACGGAGCCGTCTGTATAACAGACCACAGTAAATATCTTGACGAAATACTTACCCCCGATGAAAATATTCTCTTTTACGACTTAAAACATATGGATAAACTGCCCGATATTTTCGAAGAGGCATTAAATGATACTAAAAAACTTGAAAGAATACAGAAAAACGCATTTGAATTTGCAAATACAGAACACACCTGGATTGCACGAGCAAAACAGTTACACAACGAACTTTTAAAATACTTATAAAATATCATAAAATATTTTCAGGCATTTACGAAAACGCTCATGTATTTTCGCAAATGCCTGTCATTATTTGATACCGTTTGAAATAATAAATTGCATTATTAATATTGACAATATATAAAAATTACAGTATTATTATGCTCGTTGTTATACCAGCTATTTAGCAAAATGTCAATGATACAGTACACTAGCATAATCTCAGATTTTTGACACATATAAGACTGAAAATTTTTAAGTGGATTTTTCCTGTACAATCATCTTTTCGCCACGCATTTTTTAATGCGTGCTTTTTTTGTATTATTTTATCTTTTATTTTTTACACTGCATTATTGGTATTATTTTAATTTTGTACTGTTTTACTTACGTACATTATTTTTTATATTACTTCAATAAGAAATTTTACTATACACAACATATCAGGAGGTACTAAATGAACAACAATGATTTTATGAAAACAAAACCGGTTCTGCCGCTTATTTTATCAATGTCATTGCCAATGGTAATCTCAATGCTTGTAAATTCTCTTTACAATATTGTTGACAGTTTCTTCGTTGCAAAAATAAGCGAAAATGCCATGACTGCACTTTCACTTGTCTTTCCTGTCCAGAACTTTATCAATGCCATAGCAATAGGCTTTGGTGTAGGTATCAATGCTGTAATATCATATTTTCTAGGTGCCAAAAACAAAGAAAAAGCTGACAATGCAGCAGCCCTTGGCATGTTTTTCTCCATTATACACGGAGTTTTACTCACATTGATATGCAATCTTATCATCCCCCGGTTTTTAGGAATGTTCACATCTGATAAAGATATTATAAATCTGGGATTAAGATATTCACATATTGTTTTTTCATTTTCAATATTTATATGTATAAGTCTTGTTTTTGAAAAAGTAATTCAGGCAGTAGGAAAAATGACATTCACAATGATAAGCCTTATGTTCGGTTGTATAGTAAACATTATACTTGACCCCATCCTCATTTTTGGAGTCGGTTCGTTTAAAGGGCTTGGAATAAGCGGTGCCGCACTTGCTACAGCAATAGGACAAATCTCAACTTTTTTACTTTATATTTTCATCTATACAAAATATGATATAGGAATAAAATTCAATATCAAAAATTTTAATTTTGATTTTCAGATAGTAAAGAAACTGTATGCTGTAGGCATTCCTGCTACATTGAACATGGCACTCCCATCGGTGCTGACATCCGCACTCAACGCCATACTGACTTCATTTTCCGGAATGTATGTAGTAATCTTAGGCATATATTATAAATTACAGACATTTCTTTATCTTCCGGCAAACGGACTGATTCAGGGAATGCGTCCTATAATAGGTTACAATTATGGTGCCGGCGAAAAAAAACGTGTTCATAAAATATACAATACATCACTTATTTTAAGCAGCACGATAATGATATTCGGAACAATCATATGCCTTATATTCCCTGACAGGCTTATGAGTCTGTTTACGGCAAATGAAGCAACCGTAAAAGCCGGTGAGACAGCACTTCGCATCATATGCTTAGGTTTCATCATTTCCACAATATCCGTCACAGCCTCAGGTGCTTTAGAAGGACTCGGCATGGGTATAGAATCTCTTTTAATTTCACTTTTCAGATATGTAGTAATAATAATACCTGCTTCATTTATATTAAGCAGATTTATAGGTGCTTATGGTGTCTGGCATGCATTTTGGATTACAGAGGCTGTTACTGCACTATTCAGCTATATTATGGTAAGAAAGATATTAAACAGAATGCCTTAGATTAGGGATGTAACTGTTTAAATACACCTTTCTGTGTAATAATCTAACATATAAATATAAAGAGGCTGTCGCATTAAACCTTAAAAATTGTTAATGCGACAGTCTCTTTATGTTAGATAGTCCATCTTTTATGTTTTTTGTTTTAATTTTTCTATTTTGTATCTGTATTTTCGCATTTTTACAGACAAGCTGCTGATATTTTCTTGATAATCTCTTTTACATACTCTTCAGATTTTGACACTTTTTTGGCTATATCAGGTACTGACATATTACAATCAGTATATAAAGTCTCTATCCTGCCTCGTTCTATTCCCTGCTCTATTCCCTGCTCTATTCCCTTTTTCATCGCCTGTTCTTCATTTGCCTTTATCTCATCCTTAAAAAATTCTTTTAATACCTCATTCATAATTCCTGTCCCTCCATTCTTTATACTGTCAAACAATTCCTGGTTTGATGATACCATTATTCCCAGTAATGAATTTATGCAAGCTTTTTCAAAAGGCTCATGCAGTTCAAATGCTTCATCAAAAAAATTATCTACTGTATCTCTTTTTAGCCCCCTTTTCAAAATCTTTAAAAATATATGTTCTTTTTCTCCTGCTTCAGCCGTAACTACGACCTGAGTTTTTATAAATCCATCTTTCTCTACATAGTATATTCCACTCGTTTTTTCATATACTTTATAATTATTATCTGAAAACCATCTCAATAGTTTCTCTGGCTTTCTTTCCCTCACAAATGTAATAGTCACACTGTTTATATCTATATCACCTACATGCTTCTCACTGCTCTTATACAAATATGCATATGCCATCACCTTGAAATATGTATCTTCGTTTAATGTATCGTTCTCCGATTTATACTCCATAATATTGTGTTTTTGAAAAATATGACCTATATCGTTTAATATTTCAAAATCGTCTGATTTTTCCACTACAAGCAGGTCTATAAGCAGCGGCTTTCGACTAAGCGGATATTCCCTGTGAAATTCCAGCTTGTCTGCATACTCCCTAAGTTCCAGTTCCATTGCGGCACAAAAACCTAAATGCCATTGTATATCATTTTCTTTCCCCATACATTTTTCTCCCTCTTTTTAAGAAAATAATAACATCATTTAACTATTACTGCAACGGTTCTTTTGTTTTTTATTTTATACAATATACCCTCAAATGAAAAAACCCTTTGGTGTAACAATATACAGAAGTGTTCTTGCCCTCGTCCCGGCAATGTATAGAAAACTTGATAAATTTTCTTTTCTTATATACTCAACATCTGTAAGTATAACTATTTTTGAGTCAAGTCCCTTAAATCCCTGAATTGTCGCATAGACAGGCAGCTCTTTTGAGCTGTCAAAATTGTCACCGATTTCATTTACTTCTATCCCTGCCTGTGCAACTTTTGAATTTTTATATTTTTTAGGAGCAAGAAAAACAACATCCCTTATATCAACCTTTTCCTTACGCAAATTCTTCAAAATTCCCGTAATCTTTTTCTTAAAATCGTCATCATCCTCATATGATATATTTTGAACTTCCTCTCCGTTTTCTCTGATAAATTCACCTAAATCTATACCGCTGATTTTTGAACTGTATGTACCTATCTGTACCGTATTCCTGCAATTAACAAATAATTTAAATTCAGTACAGTTGTAGCCATGCAATATTTCCATTCCGTCATTATAATCCGGATTGTATATATTCTGCTTTTCATCATAAAATACAGCCCAGTCTCCGTTTGCAAAACCGCCGCGTAAAAGCGTATCAAGTGAATATAAATATAACGGTTTTAAAATATCCTGTCCCTCATCCATAATAATAAGGTCATATTTTATTTTCTCTAACTCTTCATCAGAAAGCTCAGATAAATATTCATAAAAAATTTCAGGCAGTAGCTCCGAAAAATAAACATTTGGATTTTCCTGCATTTTTTTAACATCAACTGCAACATACTCGCCAAACAGAGCGTGAATGTTTATTACCTTAAGATTTTCAATAGTATCAACCTGTCTGATAACATTATTTGCAAGATTTTTATTGTATGTAAGAAAAAGAACTTTTTTTCCGGAAGCCGCCTTTTTCTTCGCAAAATCAACTGCAAGAAGTGTCTTTCCGGTTCCCGCATTTCCCTCAATCAAAAGATGTTTGTTCAAAGACAAAGCCTGCATAAGCTGTGCCTGCTCACTCGTCAGACGAACAAGTCTTTTTTCTACACTGTTAAGTCTGTCTGACAGTGTAGGAATAAATACAAAATCCCCCCTTAAAAACTGCACAATATCTCTTATGTCACCCGGCGACAAACGGCTTGGCTGCCTGTGCTGTCTTTCCTCCCAATAATCAAATACCCTGTTCATGTAAGCGGTAATATCCTCTGTCCTGTTATCATAAACAACCTCTGAAATAATTTCCTGTGACACCGATTTAAATTCAATATCAGGAAATACCACACCACAAGCTGTCAAAAGATTTTTCGTGTGTTTGTTGTTCTGAAATTTCTTTTTCAAAACATCACGCAGACTAAACATATTTCCCGTAACCTGAGCAAACGGTCCCTCAGGCTTTTCTCTCTCGACACCGTATCTGTCCTTAAAAAACCATTTTCCGTCTCTGCATTCAACCCGTCCGCCTTTGATTTCAAGACATGCAACACCTCTGTCACACACAACGACAAAATCAATCTCACCATATATTTTTGACTGGTGTTTCGGCAGACCAAGCGAGTGCAGAACATACGCATTCTTCATATTGAGTTTTTGAAGAACATCATACATCTTTTTTTCGGCATTGCTCTTAATTTTCTCACCCATGTAGGGTGGAATAAATGTTGTCATAATCTGGCCTCGCTTTTAGTTAATTATATCCTCTCTCTTTTCGTATAAGATCAACGAAATATTTTGCTATATCCGAGATTTCACTTTCATCAATTTTTTCAACATTCTCATTCCCATTTTGTATTTCTCCATCGTCTTTCAATTCACACGAAAATATGGAAGCACCGTCAAATTCCATGTTTGTATAAAATTTCTTGACCGAAACACTTTTTCCCTCATTTCCGCTAAGATATATTTCTCTATCTGCCCGATCCACAAGACATACATTAAAATATGTAGGTTTTAAC
>OGFM01001472.1_pt1 | contig 14455 bp, 10 predicted proteins | sample 1570871 | NCBI WGS metagenome assembly OGFM01 (sample SAMEA2581957, study PRJEB24529) | metagenome | biome: Human gut stool | place: China | collected 2011
TCCGCACCGAGCACGAGGGCATGTTCACCGAAATGGGCATCAAGATCAAGGCCCTGATCGCCCGCAAGGACCCGGACCCCGCCAGCGTGACCTGGATCGAGCCGAAGATCCTCAAGCGTCAGGCCCGCGAAGCGGCCGAGGCCGAGGCTGCTGCCAAGGCTGCACAGGAAGGCGAAGGCAATGAATGACCCCTGCGAGATCTGCCTGAACAATGTGCAGGACGAGTACGGCAGCTGGTACTGTGCTCAGGGCGGCTGTCTGGACGAGGACGAGATGGCCCGCTATCTTTCCCGCAGCACAGCTGCCTGCCCGTTCTTTGAGTCGGGCGATGAATACAAGATCGTACAAAAACAGAACTGACCTGCACAGCAGCATGATTCTCACAGGAGGTGTTTTATGCTCAACTTTCTCACGACCACCACAGTATGCGGCTTTTCGCTGTATCATGTGCTGGCCTTCTTCCTCATTTATTCCTGCACCGGCTGGTGTCTGGAGGTCATCTTTGCCGCCGCCACCACCGGTCAGCTGGTGAACCGCGGCTTTCTCAACGGCCCGGTGTGCCCCATTTACGGCTTCGGCATGGTCATCGTGCTGTTCACCCTGACCCCTTTGCAGGACAGCGTCCTGCTGCTGTACATCGGCGGTGTCATCCTGCCCAGTACACTGGAGCTGGTGGGCGGCTGGGCATTGTATAAGCTCTATCACACCCGCTGGTGGGACTACAGCGACTTTCCCTTCAACATTGGCGGCTATATCTGTCTGGAATTCAGCCTGCTGTGGGGCGTGGGCACGCTGGTGGTCATGCGCATCGTCCACCCGGTCGTCGCCGGTCTTGTGAATATGGTCCCGCCCTTTGTGGGCTTTGTCGTTATGTGTGTGCTCTATGCAGTCTACGCGGCAGACGTAGTCGTTACGGCCTTTGCCGCCTCCGGTCTGGCCAAGACGCTGGATGCCATGGAGCAGCTGGCTGACAGTATCCATGCCGTCAGCGATGCCATGACCCAGCTGCTGGGCACCACCACCCTGAACGCCGACCAGAAGCTGGACGAGCAGCGCCTGCAGTTCAAGCTTGCCGCCGCCGAGGCCCGCGAAGCCGCACCGGAAAAGCGTGCCCTGCGTGAAACGCTGGCCGCCGTCCGTGCCAAGACCGCTGAGGCCCGCGAGGCGGCAAAGCATGCTTCCGAGATCGCCAAGCTCAACACGGCCGAAGCCGCCAAGGCTGCACAGCTGGCCGCCAAGGGCACGATAGAGCGCGCTGCCGAGCTGCTGCGTCTGGAACAGCTGGCCGAGGAGCTGCAGGCCCGCAGCGATGAAATGCAGGCCCAGCTGCTGCGCACCCCCCGCATCGTTGGCCCGCGCCGTATGCTGCGCGCCTTCCCCGGCCTGAAGCATGGCGTAAAAAAGACCACCCTCAAGGCCCTGCGCCTTGGTCTTGCCCGCCGGGAAAGCCCTGAAGAAGAACCGAAGAAAAACGGCTCCGACACCCGCAAGGATGCCTGAGACCGCTGCCTAAAAGACCGCTGCACAGGAATGCAGCGGTCTTTTTATGCCCCGCCTTCCGGACCCGTCCGGCGTTCCGTTCTTTTTTGCCGCAAAGTTTTAAATATCTATTTTCAAAGGTTTAAAATCGTGCTATACTGTTTTATAGAATGCCACATTTTGTCGAAAACATCCAACAGCGAGGGATTTATCATGTTCGAAGAACTGAAGTTGAATGAAAATGTCGGCGCACCGCAACCCGATGCACTTGCACAGATCGCTCGCAAAGACGACTTCCTGCAGCAGCTGCAGGAGTTTCTGGCGCAGCACAAAGGCGAGAACTGGTGTGTTGCCGCCATCGATATCGAGCATTTTAAACTGTATACCGAGCTGTACGGTTCTCAGCAGGCGCACAGCCTGCTGCTGTCTCTTACAGCCCTTCTGCTGGAGCACAGCAAGGCGACCGGTTCTCCGGTGGGCTACCTCGGCAGCGACGATTTTGTGCTCTGCCTGCCGGATGACAAAGAACAGCAGCTGGCCATCATCAGCCATCTGCAGACCTGCGTGAACGACTACAGGCAGGGCGTTACCTCCTTCTTGTCTTTTGGTGTGTGCCCTGTGGCCGAGCATCCAGATGCTGACGCACAAACCCTGTGCAGCTATGCACAGATCGCATCGGTAGACCCCAGCCCGGCCGTAGGCGGGATGCACCGCTTTACTCCGGCCATGCTCAACCGTCTCAAGAAGCAGCGTCAGCTGCTGAGCGAGCTGGAGCTCGCCCTGAAAAATCACGAGTTCTGCTTCTTTCTGCAGCCCAAGTGCAACAGCATGACCCGCGCCATCGTGGGCATGGAAGCACTGGTGCGCTGGAACCACCCCACCCGCGGCTGCGTGCCCCCGTCTGAGTTCATGCCCCTGCTGGAAAGCACCGGCCTTGTGACCCAGCTGGATCAGTACATCTGGGAGTCTGTCTGCAAGACCCTGCACAAGTGGCAGGAGAGCGGCAGCAATCTTGTGCCTGTATCTGTGAACGTTTCTGTGGTGGATATCGTCAATCTGGATGTGCCGCAGATCTTCTCCAACCTTGTGGAAAAGTATCAGCTGGAGCCCAAGCTCCTGCTGGCCGAGATCACCGAGACCATGCTGGCCGAAAACGCTTCTCTGGTGGAAAACACCATCCAGGGCCTGCACCGCAAAGGTTTCTCTGTGATGATGGACGACTTTGGTAGCGGCTATTCTTCGCTGAATATGCTCAAGGACACCAACGTGGATGCCATCAAGCTGGACATGAAGCTCATCGACATGAACCAGCAGAACCGCAGCAAGGGCGTGCAGATCGTGGAATCGGTGGTGGATATGGCCCACCGCCTGAATCTGCCCATCATCGCCGAAGGCGTGGAAACGCCGGAGCAGGTCTCCATGCTGCAGGCCGCCGACTGCCTGTATACGCAGGGCTATTATTTCTACAAGCCCATGCCGGTGGAGAACGCCGAGGCCCTGCTGGCCCAGCCCAACAGCGAGGATTACTGGGATATGCGCCGCGACCTGATGCGCCGTGACCGCCGGGTCCCCATCTCCAACAGCGAGCAGACCGCACTGGCGCTGCAGGCCTACCAGATCTTTGCGGACAATGTGCTGGAGCTTTCTCTGCTGAACCTTTCCACCGGCGAATACCGGGTCATCAAGCGGGATCCGCGCCTGCCCGGTGCGGGTTCGGACACTGAGGAGGACTTTGCCGCTTACTGTGAGCGCATGGTGACGAATAAGGTGATCCACCCGGACGACGCGGAGATGTTCACCGACCAGACCGATCTGGAGGCCCTGCGCTCCGCTGTTTTCAGCACCCAGCAGCCGGAGGCCTACCGCTTCCGCAAAAACGTGTCCGGTCAGTTCGTGTGGATCACCATGGAATTTCTGCCCTGCCGCAACTGCTGCGCCCAGAACCCCTGGGCCACCGTGGTGGTGCGTGAGGATGCACAGGCCGACCATCTCAGCGAGGAGCTGGACTTCTCCTACAGCCACGACACCCTGACCGGCCTGCTGAACCGCAGCCTCTTTGAGACCGATCTGCGGACGCTGCAGTCCAGCGAATACGACTCCATGGTGTGCACCTACATCGACGTGGTGGGCCTGCACGAGATCAATAACCATCTGGGCCACCGCAGCGGCGATGCCATGCTCTGCTGCATTTCCAATGCGGCCCGCAAGTTCTTTGCTTCCAGCCGCATCTACCGCATCGGCGGTGACGAATTCGTGATCCTCACCCCGAACCAGCCGCCCTACAGTGTGTGGGTGTCTGTGGACAGGATGCGTGCTTTCCTGCGCGAGAAGGAGTACGAGATCTCGGTGGGCATCCAGAACACCAACGACCTGCACCGGCTGGACGATGCCATGAATCAGGCCGAAGCTGCCATGCGGCAGGACAAGCAGGCCTATTATGCCCGCAACGGCCAGGAGCGCCAGCTGCGGGGCCTGAACGAGAAGCTGGAGCAGACCCTGACCGAAAAGCGGGATGCCGAACATTTCCTGCGGGTCCTTGCCCCCAAGTACCAGAGCGTGTTCGTTGTGGATCTGAAGACCGACCGTATGCGCGGCGTGATCGTCCCGGACTATTTCCAGAAAATTCTGGACACCTCCGGCGGCTCTTTCCTCGCCGTTCTGCAGCAGTACCGTGATACGCAGGTGCAGCCCGCCTACCGCGAGAGTCTGGCGGACCTGCTGGACTACAACTATATCCGCAGCAAGGTCCTGACCGGCGACATCGTGGAGCACACCTATAAAAAGACCGACGACACCACCTTCCGCGTCAAGGTGACACCCTACTCCAGGAGTGGCTCTCATATCGATGAAACGCTCTGGATCTTCTCGGATGAAGGGGCATCCCTTACCCCTCCCCAGACAAAATAAGTGATTAAACGTTAAAAAAATCGGAAACGACTGCGGTCGTTTCCGATTTTTGTTTTTACAGAAAAGTTGTGCCGGGTGCCCAGAGCCAAGCGGAGGGCATTTTAAATGGTCAGGCCCACAAATTCTCCGGGTACTGGCCCTCTGCCGTTTTGCGGGCGATGGCTTCCACCACCAGCGGCTTGTCCTCACGGTAGGTAACGCCGTACCATTTATCCGTGCTGCGCAGCACCTGAATTTTTGCCTTGCCCTCTTCGATCAGCTCCGTGACCACCAGCGGCAGGAAATACTCACACTTGAGCGGGTTTTTAGGCAGATTTTCGGTCAGCCAGCCCGCAAAGCGCTGCTCGGCTTCGTCCAGAAAGCTTTTGCCAAAGCCCCACAGGTTCATACTCACCGGGGTATCGCCGGGCAGGTCGGTCCAGCTTGCGCCGCCGTCCTCGGTGAAGTGTACGCCGTTTTCGTACGTTTCAATGCGGGTGCGTTCGGTCACACTGTGCAGGGTGCCGTCGGGTTCGGTCACGCATACGCCGCGGGCCACGCTGCCATTCTCGGAGACAGTGTTCCGGAGCAGGTAGCTTACCATGCAGTAATCGTAATAGCTGCCGTCCTCGTGGGTGGACAGGTAATCATACATCACCCGGAAGGCCTCCGGGCCGTAATAATCATCGGCATTGATGACTGCAAACGGGCCGTCGATGAGGTCCTTTGCAGCCAGAACGGCGTGGCAGGTGCCCCAGGGCTTGACACGGCCCTCCGGCACGGCAAAGCCTGCGGGCAGCTCATCCAGCTGCTGGAAGGCGTATTTCACGTTCATGGCCTTGGATACACGCTCGCCGATGGCTGCCTTGAAAGCATCCTCGATCTCATGCTTGATAACAAAGATCACCGTCTCAAAGCCTGCGCGGCGGGCATCGTAAAGGGAATAATCCACGATCACCTGACCGTTCGGCCCCACCGGGTCGATCTGCTTCATGCCGCCGTAGCGGCTGCCCATGCCAGCCGCCATGACCACCAGTACCGGTTTGTTCATATAAGGTTCCTCCCCCTGTTCAGGCCGCAACTGCGGCAGAATATTTATTGTCTCATTATACTCCATTTTGGACAGAAAAACAATTTGAAATGGCTCCGCTGTGCCATTATTCCAGCTTATTTTTACCGTGCTCGCCCTCTCAGGCGCTAACGCGCCAGATTCCCCCTTTTGTCGCTGCACGACATCTTCCCCCGGCGCGGGGGAAGTCTTTCCTCAAAGGGGGAGCCTCTGGCGGAACCGCATACTTTGCGTGGATTGCCAAGGCCTCTCACTTTGGGAGAGGTGGCATTGCGCAAGCAATGACGGAGAGGGCGAGGTTGCCGACCTTCTGCAAGTCAAAATTTCCAAAATATGCAATTTATTCTTGCAAAAGTATTGTTTTTGCCATATAAATATTGTATAATGGCGATATCATTGCAGGTTTTACCTGTCAAAAAGCGTCTTTTAGTGAAAGCAAATCTTTCCAATACGACCAAGAAAGAGGTATTTTATCATGAATGAAGCCGTTACCAAGCGCTTTCTGCTGTATTTCCGCCTGATGCTTCTGGTGTGGATCCTGATCGCCAATGCCATCATCCATGTGACCGGTCTGGAGTACAGCTGGCTGATCTTTCTGAGCAATATCATGATGTTCACGCTGGAAGGCGATGTGAAGGATCGCTTCATCACCGTTGAGCTGGGTGGTCTTGTGGGCCTGATCCTCACTGTGATCGCTCTGCTTTCCATCACGGCCCTGACCCCGGTGCTGGGCGGCTTCTTCGGCTTCCTCATCCCGCTGGCCGTGGTGCTGTTCATCCTCATCATCCTGCACCCCTACGCACCCAAGGTGCTGAACAACGTGGGCTTTGCCTACCTGACTGTGGCCTGCATCGACACCACCGCTCTGGCCACCCACCTGCCCCAGTTCTTCATCACCTTCATCGTGGGTTCCGTTCTCTTCAACGGCGTGTGCGTGCTGCTGATGAAGCCTGCCAAGGCTCTGGCCGTCAAGAGCGTCCAGAAGGAAAATGCCTGATTTCCTTTTTGTAAAGCATCCAACGCCAAAGGCCGCTGTTTCCATTTGAGCAGCGGCCTTTGGCGTTTCGCTGCAGCAAAAAAAGCGCCGCTCTCCCCTGCCGGGAAAGCGGCGCTTTGTGTTTTGCAGTGTCTGCTTACAGGCTGCGGTTGCGGATCTCGGCAGTCACCTTTGCGATGAATGCATCCAGCTCCATCGTGGTGGTCTCGCCCTTGCGGTCACGCACCGAGATGTTGCCTGCCTCGGCTTCCTTGGCACCCAGAACCAGCATATAAGGCACACGGTCCACCTGCTGTGCCTCGCGGATCTTGTAGCCGATCTTCTGGTTGTCGTCGTCCAGCACAACACGGACACCGGCTTCCACCAGCTTTTCGGTCACGCCCTCGGCGTAGTCCAGCGTCTTTTCGGAGACGGGCAGCACCTTGACCTGCGTGGGAGCCAGCCAGGTGGGGAACTTGCCCTTGGTCTCTTCGATCAGGTAAGCCATGAAGCGGTCCAGAGAGCCCAGGATGGCGCGGTGCAGCACCACGGGGGTCTTTTCGGTGCCGTCCTTGTCCACGTAGGTCAGGTGGAACTTTGCGGGCAGGCAGAAGTCCAGCTGGCAGGTGGACAGGGTGTACTCGGCACCCACGGCGGGCTTGACGTTCACGTCCAGCTTAGGGCCGTAGAAGGCAGCCTCGCCGATCTCCTCGGTGAAGTGGATGCCCAGCTCGGTCAGCACTTCGCGCAGGGCCTGCTCTGCATGGTTCCACATGGCATCATCGTCGTGGTACTTCTTCTTATCGGCAGGATCACGCAGGCTCAGCACGCAGCGGTAATCGGTAATGTTGAAGTCCTTGTACACCTCAAAGATCAGGTCGCACACGTTTGCGACCTCGCTCTTGATCTGCTCCGGGGTGCAGAACAGGTGAGCATCGTTCTGGCAGAAGTGACGGCCGCGCTCGATGCCCTTCAGGGTGCCGGAGGACTCGTAACGGAAATCGTGGGCGATCTCACCGATGCGCATGGGCAGGTCACGGTAAGAATGGGGACGATTTGCGTAGATCATCATGTGGTGGGGGCAGTTCATCGGGCGCAGAACATAGCTCTCGCCCTCCATCTCCATGGCGGGGAACATGTTCTCACGGTAGTGATCCCAGTGACCGGAGGTCTTATACAGGTTCACAGTGCCGATGCAGGGAGTCATAACGTGCAGGTAGCCGCGTGCACGCTCCTTCTCCTTGATATAGTTCTCCAGCTCCTGCCAGACGGTGTAGCCTGCGGGCAGGAACATGGGCAGGCCGCGGCCAACCAGATCGTCGGTCATGAACAGGCCCATTTCCTTGCCGATCTTGCGGTGATCGCGCTCACGGGCCTCCTGCTGCTCCTTCTCCCAAGCATCCAGCTCTTCCTGATTGCGGAAGGCCACGCCGTTGATGCGGGTGAGCATCTTGTTTTCCTTGTCGTTCTTCCAGTATGCGCCGGACTGCTGGGTGATCTTGAAGGCCTTCAGCGCCTTGGTGTAGGTCAGGTGGGGTCCGATGCACATATCCACGTACTCGCCCTGCTGGAAGAAGCTGAACTCGGTCTCATCGGCCAGATCCGCCATGTGCTCGATTTTGTAGTTCTCCTTGCGCTCTTCCATCAGCTTCACGGCCTCGGCGCGGGGCAGGATAAAGGGCTTGATGGGCAAATTCTCCTTGACGATCTTGCGCATCTCTTTTTCGATGTTTGCCAGATCCTCGTCGCTGAGCTTCTGGTCGCCCAGATCGACATCGTAGTAGAAGCCGTTCTCGGTGGCAGGGCCGAAAGCAAAGTCAGCCTGCGGATACAGGCGCTTGATGGCCTGCGCCATGATGTGGGCTGCGGTGTGGCGGATAACGTGCAGTTCCTGATCCTGCGGGCACTCGTCCACATGACCGTCCTTATAGATGATCTTCATAATGTTTGCTCCTTTGACAGATAAAGTAAAACAAAAAAGCGCTTCATCCCGCACACTTACTCACGGGATGAAGCGCCTGAAAAAATCAGAAACGTTCCACGGTTCCACCCGAATTGCGCGCTTTTCTGCACGCCACTCGCTGTGCTGTAACGGGCGCACCCGGCAGAGGTTCTCCTCTGCGCTCTGCGGTGGTAGAGCTCCGGCACATGACAGGCTGCTTGCAGCGCCCTTGCGGGGCAGCCCTCTCTGCATCATGGAGACGGGAACTCAGTTTGTCCGCATCATCGCTTTTACAGGATGAAACTACGCTGATTGTAGCACGTCCCGCGGAAAAAATCAAGAGACGCAGCCATGAAATTTTTTCTTCATTTTTCTTCCTTCGGCTGCAGGAATTCCGAAAAAAGCTTGCTGGTGCGGAATCCCTGACTGGAATACAGGCTGTGGTAGCCGGAGAACATATAGCTCAGGCCGCAGGCCAGAGCCATCAGCTCAAACCCGGCCCCGCTGAACAGCTCAGCCGCCAGTACAATGGAAGCCACCAGCGTATTGGTCGCCCCGCAGAACACGCACACCAGACCCACTGCAGCAGAAAAGCCCGCCGGGAGCCCCAGCAGCGGCCCCACCACGCAGCCAAACGTTGCGCCGATGTAAAAGCTCGGCACCACTTCGCCGCCCTTGAAGCCCACGCTCAGGGTCAGCACCGTAAGCACCATTTTGCACACAAAGTCCCACGGCAGAGCCTGCTCCAGCTCAACGGCATCCATAATGACATCCATGCCGGCACCGTTATAGCGGCCCACCCCCATCAGGTAGGACAGTGCCACCACAGCCGCACCGCCTGCAGCAGCCCGCACCCACGGATTCGGCAGCAGTTTGGGGATCTCATGCTCAAAAAAGTGCAGCATCTGGCAGAAAATCACCGCCACCACCGCGCAGCACATGGCCAGCACGGCGGTGCGCACCACCGTCCGGGCATCCAGCGGCGGCGCTTCCATCACAAACCGTGTGGGCGCAATGCCGGCCTTCAACGAGATGCTGTATGCAATAAGCGCCGCCAGAAAGCCCGGCACGAACGCCACGGTCAGCATCAGACCCACATCCACCACCATCATCGCAAACAGGGTCGCGGTCAGCGGCGTACCGAACAGCGCCGAAAAAAATGCCGCCATGCCGCACACGGTAGCCGTGCGGCAGTCATGATTGTTGAAGTGCAGCACCCGGCCGATATTCCAGCCGATGCTGCCGCCCATCTGCAGCGCTGCGCCCTCGCGGCCGGCCGAGCCGCCGCACAGATGGGTGAGCACAGTGCCCAGAAAGATGGCCGGGACCAGCCACGGCGTCACCGAGCTGCCGTCCTGCACGGCCCGCAGCACATCGTTGGTGCCCTTGCCGACACAGCCCGTCGCCTTATACAGAGCCGTGATGGCGATGCCCGCCGCAGGCAGAAGCCATAGCAGCCAGACATGCTCCGTGCGCTGCTCGGTCACCCATTCCACTGCCAGATGGAACAGCGTTCCGATGCCGCCGCACAGCACGCCGGTGCACACAGCCAGAAGCGTCCAGCGGAACAGCGCCAGAAGCGAGACCCGGATCGCTTCCTTATAATGCAGGAACCATTCCTTTATTTTCCACATGTTTCTTCCCCGCACCTCTCTTATTTTCGATCTGATTTTGTCTATATGCGCCAAAACATAACATGTTTTTCTATCAATGTCAACCAAAGAATGGCAAAGGATATTATACAACTTTTACATACCCGGTAAAACAAATGCCAAAAGCCCCGCTTCTTTGTGCGCAGAAGCGGGGCTTTTGATTTGGTTGCCATTAGAGATTTTGGAGTTTTACTCCACATCCTGCAGGGCGGCAAAGTCCTCTTCGCCGGTGCGGATCTTGACCACGCGGGTCACGTTGTAAACAAAGATCTTGCCGTCGCCGATGTGTCCGGTGTACAGTGCCTTCTTGGCGGCCTCCACCACAGCGTCCACGCTGATCTTGGAGACGATCACCTCCACCTTGATCTTGGGCAGCAGGGTGGTATCCACAGGCACGCCGCGGTACTTTTCGGAAGTGCCCTTCTGGATGCCGCAGCCCATCACCTGCGTGACGGTCATGCCGGTAACGCCCAGATCGTTGAGGGCAGTCTTGAGCTGATCGAACTTGGAAAGCTTTGCAATGATGGACACCTTGTGCATACCGGTGTCGTACACGCCATCGTGGATCACGGGCGAAGGCTCGCGCACCACAGGAACGGCAGCGCTGATCTGCTTGTCGGTGGCCTTGGTCACATCGTCCTCGCCGAGGTCGGTGTTCTCGTTGGGCACCATGGCAGCAGAGTTTGCATCGGAGATGGAGAAACCAGCGTAAGCGGATGCCAGACCATGCTCGTGGATATCCAGACCGTCGATCTCCACCTCTGCGGGAACGCGCAGGCCGATGAACTTATCGATGAGCTTGAAGATAATGAACATCACAACGACAACGTAGATGTCAACGGTAACGAGTCCCAGCAGCTGGGTGCCCAGCTGTGCCAGACCGCCGCCGTAGAAGAGACCTGCGTGCTCAGTGTTGGCACCGGTGGAGAACAGGCCCACCGCAATGGTGCCCCACACGCCGTTTGCAAAGTGGACGGAAACTGCACCAACAGGGTCGTCCACCTTGGCGATGTTATCGAAGAACTCAACGCTCAGAACAACGAGCAAGCCGGCCACAAAACCGATGAAGAATGCGCCGAACGGAGAAACGGTATCGCAGCCTGCAGTGATCGCCACCAGACCGGCCAGAGAACCGTTCAGGGTCATGGAGACATCGGGCTTGCCGTAGCGCAGCGTATTGTCGGCCTTGATCTGCCGGTTAATCTCGCAGCGGTCAGCGATGATCCCTTTCCGCTCCAGTGCCCGTGCCGTCACGCCCTCATGGATGGTGGGGATCTCATCCAGCCCCCGTGCAGCGTTGCTGCGATGGTCAATGCGTTCTTCCCGTCCAGCACTTTCCAGATAACGGTTGGTCACATCAGCCCATGCCACCCGCCATGATACAAGCTGTTCCTCGCTGTTCCAGCGTTCGGAGATGGGATTCTGTCTGCCGTAGCGGGTGCTTTTGGGGTGCTTATCTGCACGGGCAAGCCCCTGCGCATCGGCCTCGGAAGGAACCATATACACCTTCTTTTTGCCGACCTTGTAGGGATATTGTTTCTCCCATCGCTCGTTCTGTGCCGCCTTAAACTCAGCGGCAGTAAAACCTCGTTCCTCACCGTTTCTCATGCAGAGATATTCCTTCTCGGTCTTGTACTGCCAGTGTCCCTGCTCATCCAACGGGCGCACCGTCAAGAGAATGTGGGCATGAGGGTTGCGACCGTCGGTGTCGTGGATGGCTGCGTCGGCGCACATTCCATCGGCCACAAACTGCTCCCGGATAAATTCTTGCAGCAACTCAATCTGCTCCTCACGGTTCAGCTCTATGGGCAAGGCAACGACAAATTCCCGTGCCAAACGGCTGTCTTTGGCTGTCTCCACTTCCTCCACGGCGTTCCAGAGCTTTTCACGATCTTGCCATTCCTGCGGGGCATATTCCGGCAGAAACACTTCCTGCCAGACAAGTCCCTGTTTTTTTGTGTAGTCATGCTGTATCCCGTCGTAATCGTTATACAAGCGGGAGCAGCTCAGATAAGCGGAAGCGGCCACGGCGGAGCGGCCTGCGCCCCGGCTGACCACCTTCGCTTCCAAATGATAAATCGCCATATCTTCTTCACCTCGTTCTTCCTTTTTCTGTTTCTCTTTCGCAAAAGAGAAAATGACCCGAAGTCGAGCTTCGGGTCATAGCCGCAAATAAAGCTGCCGGTGGCAGGTTTGTGCGGGCAGGGAGCAGACTGTTTCCAAAGTAGAAACAACTGCGACCTGCGCAGACGATGACAGCAGCACTCGCAGGTGCTGTGGCATTGTCTGGAGGCTGCCGCAGCAGCCGCATCCGCCTCGCAGAGCGCACGATTTCCGCAGGAAATACCACTGCCCTTTAGGGTGGTGAGTAAGTGCGCCCTTACGGGAGAAAAAAGAGGAGGCCCCCGGTTTCCCGGAGACCTCCCAGCGGACTCAATCGTGCTGCGGCAGCTTCTGCATCAGGTAATCCTCCAGCACAGACGGTTCCATCGTCCGCACCTCCGGCAGCACCTTTTCCAGAATTGCACCCTCCTGAATGAGCCTTCGCGTTCTGGCTTTGCGCTCCTTGACACGATCCCGTGCCTGCGCTTCCTCCAATCGGTGCTGCGCCTGCAACAGCTTCTTTTCTGCATCTGTCATGTGAAAAATCCTCCTTATCTTCGTTTCTGCCAGACGATTTCATAGCCCAGCGCATCGGCAAGCTGGACGGCTTCGACATAGCGCAGGGATTCCCGCTGGAGCTTGTTGGACAGGTTGGATACGCTGTCAGACCAGCCGTGCTCGTCATGCAGCAGATCGACCACCTCCTGCATGGTCATGCCCTGACGGACGATGTACGACTTGATCTCATTTCTCAGATTGGATTTCATCAACTTTTTACCTCCATATTTTCGTGATATTGGTTTTTGAGTAAGTGAACTGTGTGCGCTTTGCGGTGAAAAATCTGCCGTGCCGCAAATCTGCTCAGATTTCCGTCCGTGATGCCCTGTTCACAACTGCGCCCTATCGGCTTCATCGTTCTGCGTGAGGTCATGCGGAACGGTGGGATATACCACATTCCGGTGCAATGGCTTCACACTACGGTAAATCACCGGACGGTGCAGTGCGTTCGACCTGCGGCGAAAATCTTCACGGATTTCACAAGCATTGATTTTGGAATAGCAAAATAGAGCCGTCGGTGTACGGTTTGGTACGGCAAGCCCGCCTTCTGTACGTTGCTGTACGCCTGTTTTGCGTGCCAGCCGCCGATTCGACGGCAGGTTTTACACTCTACCGTGAAATGCTTCACGGTGCGCACAAGCAAAGACGGTTTTTGAGAATGGAATCAAAAACAGCCGTACAGAGTGTACGGCGTGTACGGCAATTTTGAAGTCCGTTTCTCGTTTTCAATACGGCAGCGGATTGACCACCTCAATGCCCACAAATCCCCGCACCCGCTTACCGCCGGCATGGACATTGTTGGTGGCCTCCACGTTGTAAAGCCGCTCATTTTGTGCAAGCTCAGAGCTGACCCGGTTGGCAGACATGGGCTTCTGTGCGTTATCGTCGCACCATCTTGTATAGGCTTCATAGATCGCCTTGGAGCTGGCTTCGCTGTCTGCCCGAAAGCGGATATAGCCCTCAGATTGCAGAAACTCGATCACATTGTTGCTGCTGCGCTTGACCGTCTCCATATTCTCTCTGGCCTTGCCGGAAATGCTGAACTGATAGTTGTTCCGGATCAGCCGGTGCAGCCCCTCCAGACACCAGAGGAAGATGCCCTCCTTTTCCCGCAGCAGCTTGTCCACCAGAAACGGATCGTCCGCTCTGCCTGCGGGCCGGTCTTTGGTGGTCAGCACGATCTGGCGGCGAAAGAAGCCGTCGGACTTGTCGTGCAGGGCGGTCAGCGCACCGTTGCCAAAGCAGAGGAAGCGAACATAAAGCTGGCTTTGATAGCTCTGAACGCCCTTGCGCTCCATGTCCATTTTGCACTCAGATGTGACGATGGATTTGATATAATTGGTCTTGGGCAAGGCGCTCATGTCCATATCATCGTCCACCATCAGGAGTTTGTTCTCCAAGTCCGCACGGCTGAACCGGTTGCTCTCCACCTTCTGGATGCTGGTGGTATTCATGCTGTCCCCCAGCAGCGAGCGCATGACCAGCCCGATGCGGCTTTTGCCCTCGCCGCCCTTGCCGATGAGCATGAGCATTTTCTGACCCTTGGTAGTCGGCAGCAGGCAGTAACCAAGGAACTCCTGCAAGGTGGGAATGTCCTCCTGTTGCAGCAGCTCCGATAGGAATTGCAACCAGCGTTTCGGTGTAGGTGCATCAGGATTGTAAGAGACGGTCAGGCGGTTGTTGCAGTAGCTCTTGTTGGGGGTAAAGCTGCCGTCCATGAAATACGTCCCGTTGGCAACATGGATGCGATCTGTCTCAATGGGCAGCGGCGGCGAATACGCTTGCAGCTT
>OGFM01001488.1_pt1 | contig 14329 bp, 11 predicted proteins | sample 1570871 | NCBI WGS metagenome assembly OGFM01 (sample SAMEA2581957, study PRJEB24529) | metagenome | biome: Human gut stool | place: China | collected 2011
CTGGTATGCATAAATATAATACGTTATACACTCGTACATTAAGTTGGCATGTTTTTACCTCAACATCTTTGCATGATTATAATATAATATCATTTTCGACAATGGTCATCCTGTTGCCAAAGCTCTTTTTGCTCTCATACACACCGATATCCGCTATCTTATACAGCATGTCAAAATTCATATCTTTCTTATAAAAAGCGGCACCAAGGCTTATATGTATCTGCTCCTCCATCGGATCGACATGTATCTTTTCTATCTCAGAGAACAGTCTCTCTATGACAAGCTTGGCATCCTCATCTGTGTCTATGTTGCGGAAATACATCGCGAACTCGTCCCCGCCAAGACGCATTGATATGTCATCCTCACGCTGTGCCTTCTTCATCGCAGTGGCAATAGCAATCAGTACTTTATCGCCTATATCATGTCCGTATTTATCATTCACACTCTTGAATTTATCCACGTCAAACAGACAGAACAGCCCTTTTTTCTCTTTAACCAGAAGCTCCTTTATGCTCTGCTCGCCATAACCCCTGTTATAAAGGCTTGTCATAAGGTCTGTTTGTGAGAGATACATTAGATAGTTTTCCTTCCGCTTCTCCTCATCTATGCATTCTACTGTATATACGACATTGTGCAGGCTTCCGTCCTCGTCATAGTCGATTGCGATAAATCTTGCCCTGCACCAGCCGTTAATCTTTCCCTTAAAGACAATCGCAATATCGCTTTTCCCCTTCATCCTCTCATCAAGAGTGGACATGTTGACAAACTCCAGCATCATATCGACATGTTTTTCCTCAGTCAGGTTCTTCACGGTATTATATGTCTTGTTCTGCGCCCCTTCGACATTCTTTGACCACATATCTATATATTCATTCGATTTAAAAGGATACTCCATATCCTTTTTCAAATCAAAGGTGTAAATTGATATGTATATCTTTGAAAGTGCATTTAACATTCTGTAATACTCATTCGTGCTGTCCATATTATACCTCCTGTATGACGCATACTGATATTACTATCATCCTGCGTGTCTCTTCATGCCTGACATTGTCGGTCTTTATGCGTACTCCTTAATGCTTTTACCTCTAAGCTTTATACATGCCGCTTAATGCTGTATCCCTGTTTATTGCCAAAAATATTATTGTGTTACATACTCAAAGTGCTGGTAGTCCCTGCCCGTCTCCCAGTCACCGCCCCACTCAAAGCCATGCTCCGTAAACAGCTTGTAGCATAAATCCTCATAGTCTATCTTGTACAGAAAATCCCCGCTTCTGTCCGCATAGCTTATTGCATCCTCCGGGCTAACCTCGACACCATTCTCCGTCTCCTTAACCTGCGGGTTATAGAATGGGTTAACATCCACCGCAAGCCCCATGCCATGCTCAGATACAATGTCCGTTCCGGCTATCGTTCTGAAATTGAATGCTGAGGTATTGTTATCACTCATCGACTGCTCATCATCGCCATCGTACTCATCAATAAGCGCTATCCTCTCAATAGGATACTGTGCCTTGTAAAGCTGCTTAAATATATCAAGTATATCATCTGCAATGAGCTTGTTTACAACCAGCTCGCCCTCACTGCTTCTTCCCGCGAAGTCCACATACATGACATGAACATAGCGCAGGTCTTTACGTTCAACAGGGCAGCCCTCATTATAGCTCTTCCCCTGCATGTTCTCCCACACACTGTCAGGAAGCTCTGATACATAGAAGCTGCTGTAATCGTTGTCAGCTGTGGTCTGTGTGACATCCATTCCCGCACTGCCTGCATCAACACCATCTGATATGTTACCATCTGTTGTGCTGTTAACTGTACCATACGATATACTGCCATCTGTTGTGCTGTCACTGCCACCGGTGTATGTCCCACCACCCGCTTCAGCTGTAACCTTGCTTAAATCTATAGTGCCTCCCACCGGTGAATCAGCCGTGCCTCCAAAATACAGCATCGCTCCAAGCATGCCAAGCGGCACAAGCGAAACCGCCATAATTATCAGCAGTATCTTAGTCGTTTTATTCATATATTTCTCCAATATTCAGCAGCAGCCTGCCAAAGCATGCATTTTAACCATCTTTGGCAGCCTCACATCGAAATCCATCCAAACGCATTCGCGATAGAGCTTAACAAAATTAACGCCGCAAAAATCGGACACAGATACTTAATCATAAAGCAGAATATCTTCTTTCTGCGGAATGTGCCTCCACCGTAGGTCACTTCCTCCTCAATGCGTTTTACACCGACAACTCTTGACACGAACAGACACGTTGCTATAGCCGCAATCGGCATCATAACAGTGTTGGTGAGAAAATCGAAAAAGTCCAAAAACTGCATTCCGATTATCTTTACATCGGCAAGAAATCCGTAACCAAGGGCAGACAGACTTCCAAGCACCAACATAATCACGCCGATAATGACCGTGGATTTCCTTCTATTCCATCCAAACTCATCTTCAAATGTGGAAACTGCACTCTCCGTCAACGCTATTGAACTTGTGAGTGCGGCAAAGAGAACCAGCAGGAAGAACATAACCCCTGCAAAAGTTCCAAAACCCATACTTGCAAAAACCTTTGGAATAGTGATAAACATAAGTGCCGATCCGGCTTGAAGTGTCTTAGCATCACCACCCGAGAACGCGAACACAGCCGGAATAATCATAAGTCCTGCTATCATTGCAATCGCTGTATCAAAAATTTCAACCTGCTTTGTCGACTCCTCGATTGAATTTTCCTTTTTCATGTATGAGCCGAATGTAATCAGAATACCCATTGCAATTGAGAGCGAATAAAACATCTGCCCCATAGCCGTTACCACTGTCATCCATGAGAAATTGCTCACATTAGGCACCAGAAAATATTTGACACCTGCCAGTGCCCCCGGTCTTGTCACCGAATACACGGTGATTATCAGCGATAAGATTACCAGAATCGGCATCATAAACTTAGAAACACGCTCAATTCCGTTACGCACACCCGCAAAAATAATGCCCAGCACAATCAAGGCAAATATGATAAAGTAAATCTCCGTCGAAGCACCAGCAGAGATAAATTCCGAAAAATATCCGTCCACCGCCAGAGCCTGTGTCTGCCCTGTGACGTATCCGACAAGATATTTTATGACCCAACCGCCGATTACCGAATAGTACGGGACTATGAGGATTGGGATAATCGCATTTATCCATCCCCCTGCCTTAGCCAATTTTGACTTGCCGAAGGAGGCGTACGCTCCCACAGGACTTTTCCGTGTCATTCGCCCCAATGCTGTCTCCGCTATTATCATTGTATAGCCAAACGTCAATGCCAGAATAATATATATTACAAGGAAAATTCCTCCGCCATATTTCGCCGCCAGATACGGAAATCTCCAGATATTCCCCAATCCCACGGAAGCCCCCGCCGCTGAGAGAACAAATCCTATCCTGCCGGAAAAAGAACTTCTCTTTGCCTCATGTTGTTTCATTGCCTCTTATACCTCATTTCATATAAAATCTTTTCCCTGTTCTTATTAACAAACATACCATGTCCGCCGATGAGCTCTAATGCTCATCCACAACCTGGAAAATGTAGAACTTAAGATAATAGGATTCATTCGCAGCCCACAGTATCGGATGATCCGGTCCCTGTGTGCGGAACTCCACCTGTCTTAGACGCTTATGGACGCTCTGCGCCGCCTCCTTGATGGTCTTGGTAAACAGCTCCTGTGTCATAAAATGTGAGCATGAGCAGGTCGCAAGGTATCCTCCGTCCTTGACAAGCCTCAGGCCCTTCATGTTAATCTCTCTGTAGCCCTTTATCGCATTCTTTGTTGCCTCACGCGATTTAGTAAATGCAGGCGGATCAAGTATTACAATATCATACTTCTCTCCCTCTGCTGCAAGACGCGGCAGCTCATCGAGGACGTTCGCGCACTTAAAATGTACTGTCCCATCAAGTCCATTGAGCTTTGCGTTGGCTTCCGCCTGCTGTATCGCATACTCGGATATATCAAGTCCTGTGACGTCCGCTGCACCTGCAAATCCGGCATTGAGAGCAAAGGTTCCCATGTGGGTGAAGCAGTCTAAGACCCTCTTTCCCTTACATAGTCTCTGTATTGCAAGTCTGTTGTACTTCTGGTCTAAGAAAAATCCTGTCTTCTGGCCATTCACAACATCCACCATATAGTGCACACCGTTCTCGACAATCTCGACATTGGTATCGAACTCAGCACCTATGAAACCCTTTACAGTCTTAAGCCCTTCCTTCTCGCGCTCCCTTGCGTCACTTCTTTCGTATACCCCACGTATAGCTATTCCATCCGCCTTCAGAATCACCTTCAGGTCATCTACTATCTTTTCCTTGAAGCGCTCTATGCCAAGTGTGAGAGCCTGAACCACGAGTACATCCTCATACTTATCCACGACAATTCCCGGCAGGAAATCCGCCTCACCGAAGATGACGCGGCAGGATGATGTGTCCACTGTGTCCTTGCGGTAATCCCATGCCGCCTTGACTCTGTTATATATAAACTCATCATCTATAAGCTGATCGGCATTTCTCGTCATCATTCTTATTCTAATCTTAGAATTCTGGTTGATATAACCTCTTCCAAGCATATATCCGTTAAATGCATGTACTGCAACTATATCTCCGTTCTTAAATGTACCGACAATAGTGTCTATCTCATTATCGTATATCCACGGACCTCCCTGTCCGAACTCTCTTCCTTCTCCCTTTTTTAATGTAACTATTGATTCAGGCATGTCTTTTCTCCATCTCCGCTAATTATTCTGTATATTCTTTTTCGATATAGTAAATAATATATCCATCAAGATATAAAATCAAGCTTGAATAATGTTTCTCCTGCGAGGTAATCAAATGATTAAACAATTCATATTCTGTGGCAGTCTCGGCTGGTGCTTTGAAGTGTTCTGGACAGGTCTTGGCTCATTATTTAAACATGACAAAAAGCTGATAGGGCAGAGTTCACTGCACATGTTTCCCATATACGGAAGCGCAATTATCATACCACCCATTCACAGGCTTATCAGAAAAGCCAATGTCTTTATACGCGGCACCATCTACGCGCTGTGCATTTTCCTGACAGAATTTATCAGCGGCAGCTTCCTGAAAAAACGCGATGCCTGTCCATGGGACTATTCCGATGCCGCCTTGAACTATAAAGGAATTATACGCTTAGATTATGCTCCGGTATGGTTCATTGTAGGTCTGATATATGAGAAAATGCTGTGTGCCACGAACAAGCGTCCGGCATTTCCTGAAGCTCTGAGACTTTTAAAAACACCTTGATTCACTATAAAAGCATGTCATATATGTACATCTTACACATGACTAAAAATCCGGGGCACCATATAGATGTCCCGGATTCATTTTTAATATTTTTTGACTGCTTTATAACCCGGCAGCCTTAGTATAAAGGATACTTATCCGTAAGTCCCTTCACAAGGCGCATAGCCTCTTCCCTATTAGCCTCAGGCGCAGCTATCGCAAGAGAAATTGCCTCCGCAACAGTATCCATATCCTCTGTCTTGAAACCTCTTGTTGTGACAGCAGGTGTACCAAGTCTTATACCACTTGTGACAAATGGTGAAGCCGGGTCATTAGGAATGGCATTCTTGTTACATGTGATATTAACAGAGTCAAGGAGCTTCTCTGTCGCCTTTCCCGTAACACCCTTGCTTATGAGGTTCACAAGCATAAGGTGATTGTCTGTTCCGCCCGATACAAGATCAAAGCCTCTGTCCATAAGTCCCTTTGCAAGAGCCTGGGCATTATCAACGATATTCTGAGCGTACACCTTGAAGCTTGGGTCAAGTGCTTCCTTGAAGCATACAGCCTTGCCGGCAATAACATGCATAAGAGGTCCTCCCTGAATACCAGGGAAAATTGCCTTGTTAAAGTTGAATTTATCAGCAGCTTCCTGATTGCAGAGAATCATTCCGCCTCTAGGTCCCCTGAGTGTCTTATGGGTTGTCGTTGTAACAACATCAGCATAAGGAATCGGACTCATGTGAAGTCCTGCTGCGACAAGTCCTGCGATATGTGCCATATCAACCATGAGAACTGCACCGACCTCATCCGCTATCTCACGGAACCTCTTGAAATCTATTGCTCTGGCATAAGCGCTCGCACCTGCGACGATAAGCTTAGGGCGGCACTCCTTTGCTATTGCAAGTACATTATCATAGTCTATGTATCCGTCCTGATTAACTCCGTAAGGAACAATGTTAAAGTATTTTCCCGAAATATTGACCGGACTTCCATGTGTGAGATGTCCACCATCGGCAAGGCTCATACCCATAACCGTATCGCCGGGCTTAACAATTGCGAAAAATACTGCGAGATTAGCCTGTGCACCTGAATGTGGCTGTACATTGACATAATCACAGCCGAACAACTTCTTGGCCCTCTCAATTGCCAGATTCTCCACAACATCCACATACTGACAGCCGCCGTAGTATCTCTTTCCCGGATATCCTTCGGCATACTTATTGGTCAAAGGACTCCCCATAGCCGCCATGACCGCTTTGCTCACAAAGTTCTCAGAAGCGATAAGCTCAATATGATCTCTCTGTCTTCCAAGCTCGTCCGAAATCGCAGCAGCAATCTCAGGATCAAATTCTTTAACTTCTTCAAATGAATACATATTCCTGCCTCCGTTAAATTGTAAATTTATTTATTGCCTCAACAAGGTCCTCAGAGCGGTCAATCAGCTCCTCAGACTCATTATTAAGCTTCTTGACAGCCTCTAACTGGCGGCCTGCCGCCTCGTTAACCTCAGTAACCGCCGATGCCGTCTCCTCTGCAACCGCCGATATACTTTCTATAGCTGCAAGAGTATCCTTCTTTGCCCCTTCCATCGCGTCAATACCTGCTGAAATCTGTGACAGGTTCTCTGCAAGTCCCGATACATGCTTATCTATATCGTGGAACACATCTATAGTAGCCTTAAGCGCTTCCTCCTGCGAATTTACAATTAACTCAGCCTGCTTTGCAACCTCTACCGTATCAACCGTCTGCTTCTGAATCTTTCCAACTATATTTCTGATTTCATTTACAGAATTCAGTGACTGCTCCGCAAGCTTTCTGATAGATTCTGCAACTACGGCAAAGCCTCTTCCTGCGTCTCCTGCTCTTGCCGCCTCAATTGAAGCATTGAGTGAAAGAAGGCTTGTCTCATCAGCAATATCATTGATTGCGCCGACAATATTTGCAATAGACTGCGAAGCCTTCTCAAGATCCTCAATATTGGAAATGACCTCCGCCGTTACCTGAGTTGTAGCCTTCACCTTATCCTGCAGGGTATCTATTGTCGCAAGTCCATCCGATACAGTTGACTTGGTCACATCGGCAATATCGGCAATCTTTCCTGTGTTTTCGGATACAACACCTATCTTCTTGGATAAGTCATCCATTCTTGTAAGGCAGTTTTCAGCATCCTTTGCCTGCATTACAATGCCCTGCTCCACATCAGAAATTGAGGTGGTGATTGACTTCGTCTCCTCAAGAAGAATCCCGGAATTGCCTCCGACTCTCTCAGATGCATTTCCTAAAGCCTTGGCAACCGTATCTGCCTTATTAATCAAAGCCCTGATATTTCCAAGCATCTGGTTGGTACTCTCGCAGAGTATCATAAACTCATCCTTACGTCTTGTATGAATGTCAACGGTGAGATCTCCTGTGGAAGCCTTCTCAAGTCCGTTCATAATCTTGCGGATTGTTGTTCCCATGCTTGTTGATAAAATAAATCCTATAACTATTACAATAAGAGCCGTAGCAGCTACTGCAGCCGCTGTAAGTCTTGCGGTCTCGTCAGCGTCTGCGATAATGTATGACTCAGGGACAAGCGATACCATCATAAAGCCCTGCGACTCAAGCTTATTGTAGAGCAGGAGGTATTTCTCACCATTATACTCTACATATTCGCTTCCGTTATTCTCCTCCGAAGCTAATATCTTGTCATACAGCTCGCTGTTAACAATATACTCTGTATCAAGAGAATCATTAGCCTGCACCTCCGCCTCATCACTTACCGGTATATTTTTATAAGATATCTCTCTTCCATCCGGTGTTATAAGTGCAAGTACAGCATTCTCACCCATATTTATCGAGGCAATATGGTTGGCAATCTCATCATAATCGACATCGACAACAACATATCCAATCTGTCTGAACTTCATATTATATGCCTTTCTCATAATACCGAAAGCATATTTTGAGGTGCCTATATAGTCATCAAGCTCGGGATGATTTCCAAGCCATATAAAATCTTCCTTGTCAGTCCTCTTAGCACAATCTAATTTTCTGACATTTTCATAAATCGAATCATCCAGATACGATAAAGCAGTGGAAATAGCGTTGCCATAGTTAGCTACAAATGCAATATTTCGTATGTACTTGTTGGCAATCTTACGAGATTCAATCTCAGTTCTGAGTGTACTGAAAACCGTGCTCTCCTTATATGCATCCTTAGCATACGTCTGGCCATAATACTCTCTGGCTATCGTGGATACCGATATATCATAAGATGCTGTACGAATCGTCTCAATGATCAGATTCATGTAGCTGGCTGCCGTATCCAATGTCGACTTCGAAGATGACTCATAATTCGACGTGAGCGCCTCTGCAGAGCGATTATAGGAAATGACTCCCAAGCCAATCATAAGAACTACCGGCACGATAAATGCCACTGTAATCTTAAAGCGTATACCTGAAAACAGGTGCAGCTTCTTTCTGTCACTGCGTCTACCCTTAAGTGCCTTTACATCCTCACCCGCTTCAGCCCTTGCCTTGTCGACATGCTTTCTTACATTCTCTCCCATCTCTCCGGCAATCGAATCCGCCTTAACCTTGACATCCTCATAAATCACCTTTGCACTGGCGGATGGTTTCTTTTTATTAATTTTTCTCTTCGTACCCATTAGCATCATCCCCTTTTCCGATGTACTTTTTATTATTAAATTTTACTATAGAAATTAAGATTTTGCAATCGTTTCAAAAACATTTCACACCAATTATATACAATACTTTGATAAAGTGAGCGCATTTTTTCAGTAAACATGCACCAATTACGGATTAATCACAATAAATCTGTTTATTTCCCCAAAAATACATATCAGGAATCAAATTCCTGCATATCATAATCTATTGAGGACTGGCTCTGCTTAATCCTGTCAAACACCCCATCCTCATGTATGACATCCATGAATGCAAGGAAAACCTGCATGTCAAACTCCTTGACATCCTCAATCATAATCCCTATCGCACTGTCAAAATCAAAGCCCTCCCTGTATGGGCGTTCTGATATAAGGGCAATAAACGCATCTGCAACGTGCATTATCCTCGCGCCTAACGGAATCTGTTCAGCCTTGCGGTTATCAGGATAGCCTGAGCCATCATAATTCTCGTGATGATACAGCACAGCCTCACAGATTGCGCTGTTATAGCCATTTTCCTTCAAAATATCATAACCAAGCCTGGAATGCATTCTCATATACCTGATTTCTTCTATTATCATTCCATTTGAATTTCTGCCATATAGATATGATGACAGCCTGAGCTTTCCGATATCATGTACCATTCCGGCAATGGCAAGATTATTGCATGCTTCATCATCAAGACCCAATTTTTTTGCAATCAGGTATGTGAGATTGCTCACACACATACCATGCTTTATTCCGTCTATGAGGTCGATTTCCAATATAGTTTTTGTCCATTCATCAACCATAAAAAAATCTTCTCTTTCTGTCTATCATTTCATCAATATTTTCTATATATGTCGTGACATCCTTCACATTCTCGACGCGTTCTATGCGGTTCTCTTCCGGGAATACAACCTTCGTTGAAGCTCCAGCTCCAACTGCCATAATTGTCTGTTTCTCTTCCATTATCAGAATATTATATATCCCTTCCCTGCCCGGCTTTGAGTAACCCACGTTTTCAAAATTACCTGCCATGTTCTTCTGCCTATATAGATAGTATGGTTCCATTCCCATAGCGGCTGCACAGTCCGCAGTCATGTTGATGATGTCATCAGTGTTGACCATCGCATAGTCCTTATATTTTTCCCAGAAGATATTAAGCCTTGCAGCCCTCTTGATTGCAAGGGAATGTACTGTCAGGCTGTCCGGAGCAAGCAGCGCGACCTCTCTCATAGTCCTCTCAATATGCTCTCTTGTCTCGCCCGGAAGCCCGATTATCAAGTCCATATTGATATTGTCAAAGCCACATTCTCGTGCAAGCGTGAATGCCTCCTTTATCTGCTCGACTGTGTGATGTCTTCCGATAAGCTTAAGCGTGTCATCATTCATAGTCTGTGGATTGATTGAAATTCGGTCAACCCCATGCTTTTTCATAATCAGGAGCTTATCTCTTGTTATGCTGTCCGGTCTGCCGGCCTCAATTGTATATTCCTTAAGACCCGTTGTGTCAAAATGCTCCTCAAAAAAGCTGAGAACCCTGTCAAGCTGCTCCGGCTCAAGCGTTGTCGGAGTACCGCCGCCCATGTAGAAGGTATCCAGCTTCTTATCCTTCATAAGCCTTGAAGTGAACTCCAGCTCCTTAAGCATCGCATCAACATATGTGTCCACTCTGTCCTTCCACACCGCAAGAGGGTATGAGGTGAACGAACAATACAGACATGTTGTAGGACAGAACGGAATACCAGCATAAAGACTGTAGCCGTTGTTATAATCAAGCTTCTCAAGAAGTCTTTTTTCATTAGAAGCGACCTTTATGGCAAGGTCACCCTTTTTTTCACTTACATAGTACTCCTTTTTCAGGTAGTCCCTAATCTCATGGTCATTTTTGCCATCCTCAAGAAGCGTATACACTATCTTTGTCGGTCTTACGCCTGTTAGAGTTCCCCACGGCAGCTCTCTTCCGGTAAGCTTCTTTAACATATCGTACATCATTCTTTTGAATACGTTCCGCGCTTCCTTCTTTCCTGATGCCATCTGCTGTGCTTCATCCTCATACTCATCCCACCTGTCCGTGGAATCCCTATGAAAATATATTCTGATAAGTCTGTCGCAGTCCGCATTGTCAAGGCCTGCCATCTCCTGCCTGATAACCCTTACCTGCACAAAAAGCTCCGGAGCCTCATCCGCATTCTCCGGTATACTCGTGACTATCTTCGCCTCCGGGAAAAATGCTTTCAACATAACTCTTGAATCATTTTCCTGTTCGGCATCATTAAATTCAAGTAATATCATATATAACCTCAAGTTCTTTTATTTTCAATCTCAACCCTGAATAAAAGGATTGTTGACACGCTCGCAGCCTATCGTGGTGCTCTCCCCATGTCCCGGATATACCTTTACATCATCCGGAAGGCTCATAAGCCCTGACTTAATGGCGCGGATAAGCTGTCCCGCATTTCCTGTAGGAAAATCGCTTCTTCCAACCGAGCCTGCAAAGAGTGTATCACCGGAAAACAGAACCTTCTGCTCTTCAAAATAATAACATACACTACCTATTGTATGCCCCGGAACCGGGATGGTTTCTATCCTGAAGCCTGCAAAATCAAGCTCTTTGCCCGGCTTAAAGTATTCGTCCGCCTCAAAAGTCATTCCCTCGCCTGTAAAAGGCAGTGACAGATTATAGGAGCTGCTGTTCATAACAGGTCTCTCTTCATTGCCCGCATATACCTTGATTCCGTATCTCTTTCTCACTGCATCCGCCGCTGACAGATGGTCAAAATGACCGTGTGTCAGCAGCACTGCCACAGGCTTAAGCTTATATCGAGCAATCATTGCTTCTATGCATGCCGCATCTGCAGCCGGATCGATAATCACAGCCTCCTTCAGCTGTCCATCGTCGACATAACCTCCCGGTGTCTTAGCTCCGCCGTCAAAAACAGCATAACAATTAGTGGCACACATTCCCAACACAATATTCTCTATTCTTATCATGAATTCGTCCTCTCGATATCGAGTACGCCCTCGACGTTTCTCAACTTCTCAACAAGATGTCTTAACTGTTCAAGTCCCTTTATATCAAACGACATGGAAATCGTAGCTGTTCCCTGCTTGCTTGTACGGCAGTTCATACTTGTGACGTCAATCTTATTCTCCGTGAGGATTCTGGATATATCGACAAGCATACCTGTTCTGTTATTGGCAAAAATCTTAATCTCGGTTGAATAGCTCTCTCCTGTCTCCTTATAAGCCATCTCCTGCCATTCAGCGTCAATTATCCTTGCCCTGTCCGACTCAGGAAGGTTGACAATGTTCGCACAATCCGTTCTATGTATCGAGACACCTCTTCCTCTGGTGACGAAGCCTACAATCTCATCCCCAGGCACGGGAGAACAACACTTCGAGAAACGTACAGCAACATCATGTATGCCCTTTACAACTATGCCGCTCTTGGATTTTTCTGCTGTTACAGGCTTATCCTTGCCGTCCGCCTGTGTCTGTGCAAGCACCTGTGCATCCGTAATCTCCTTGCGGTGCTTCTTCTCATACTCCTCCTGAAGCTTATTGACAACCTGTCCTTCCTTAAGCGCGCCATGTCCAACAGCCGCAACAACCGAATCCCAGTCGCGGAAGCCGTACTTTGACAACACCTTTTCAACAAATTCAGGCTTATATATATCCGAAAACTGTATATTCTTCGTCTTACAGTAGGAGGCAATAAGGTCCTTACCCTTCTGTATATTATCCTCCTTAAGCTCTGCCTTGAACCACTGATTAATCTTTGTCTTAGCCTGTGCACTCTTGACTATATTCAGCCAGTCCCTGCTTGGTCCCTTTGAATTCTGCGAGGTGATAATCTCCACACGGTCACCATTCTTTAACACATAATCGATTGTGACAAGCTTGCCGTTGACCCTCGCTCCAATCATCTTATTGCCGACGGCGCTGTGGATGCTGTAGGCAAAATCGACCGGTGTGGAGCCTGCCGGAAGGTTCTTTACATCTCCCGACGGTGTAAAGCAGTACACATTGTCGGAGAACAGGTTCATATCATTCTTGATAAGGCTTAAAAATTCCTTATTATCGGATGTATCACGCTGCCACTCAAGTATCTGCCTGAGCCATGCAAGCTTAGCCTCCTCATTATCACCGCTCTTGGTTCCGTCTATATTCTCCTTATATTTCCAGTGCGCAGCGATACCATACTCAGCCGTTCTGTGCATCTCATAGGTACGAATCTGTATCTCAAACGGCTGTCCGTTAGGCGCGATAAGCGTTGTATGAAGCGACTGGTACATGTTCGGCTTAGGCATGGCTATATAATCCTTGAACCTTCCCGGAATAGGCTTGTATATCTCATGTATAACTCCAAGGGCCGCATAGCAGTCCTTCACCGTCTCAACGAGTATTCTGACCGCAAAAAGGTCATATATCTGGTCAAGTGTCTTATCCTGATTGACCATCTTTCTATATATGCTAAAGAAGTGCTTTACGCGTCCATCTATATCACATTCAATGCCTGCCGCCTCGACATGCTCCTTGACCTCGGCAATGATATCCCTGACAAATGCCTCTCTTGCATCCTTGCTTAGAGCAATCTCATCCGCAAGCTTCTGGTAAACCTCCGGCTGGAGATACTTAAGCGAAAGGTCATCAAGCTCAATCTTAATCTTGGAAATACCAAGACGATGTGCAATTGGTGCATAGATTTCCATCGTTTCACGCGATTTTTCAATCTGCTTTGCCGGTGTCTGATACTGCATCGTCCGCATATTATGCAGCCTGTCGGCCAGTTTTATCATAACTACGCGGATATCCTTGGCCATCGCCAGAAACATCTTACGGTAGTTTTCGATCTGCTGCTCTTCCTTGGAAATATACTCGATCTTGCCTAACTTCGTAACGCCGTCCACCAGATCGGCTACCTTCTGCCCGAAGCTCTCTTTCAGGGAATCCAGGCTGATATCAGTATCTTCCACCACATCATGCAAAAAAGCTGCCGCCAAGGTCAGTTCGTCCAGCTGGAGCTGCGATAAGATCGTAGCTACCCCAAGCGGATGAATGATATAAGGCTCGCCCGACTTGCGGCGCTGGCTGGCATGAGCCTCAGCAGCCACGTCATAAGCCTTACGTACAAACTCCACCTGTTCCTTATTCAAATAGCTTTCGATCGTCGCAAAAAAATCCTCCACACAAACAACATTTCCTGTTTCAGGCATCTTAGCACTTCCTTATTTATTGAATCTGTTTCCCTGCCACAGCCCAATGATCTCCTCCGGACTGATCTGTATATTTCTCTGACAGCTTGCAAAAGCCGCCCGTCCCTCTTCCTGCAATCCCCTGAACGTCGGCGAATTCTGCAAATCATTTTTCTGCAAACTGCCAATACTGATCTTCCCATCCTCATCACGGATA
>OGFM01001499.1_pt1 | contig 14228 bp, 12 predicted proteins | sample 1570871 | NCBI WGS metagenome assembly OGFM01 (sample SAMEA2581957, study PRJEB24529) | metagenome | biome: Human gut stool | place: China | collected 2011
TTCTCCACAGAACAGGCACTCCTCTTCAACTGTCGTTCCCGCGATTCCCTTCACCCATTTCATGAACTGACGGTATCCTTTGCTGTCATTGGGAAAGGTGCCGAACTGTCGGGCGCCGAATTCTTTCAGCCCGCAGGCTTCGATGATGGCCGCATCGAACTTCTCTTTGGCAAAGTCGATGCCGATAAAGAATTTTTTCATAACTTCGCGTTGCTTTGATTTTGACTGACAACAAGCTGACAGAGGCCCCGGTGGTAATTTTATAGCCGTCCTCCAGTGCTTCTATCTTAACACCGTTCCAATCAAGCTGTGCGCCTGTCATGAACGGCAGTTCGCTGTCATTATCAGGCTCGCCATTTATATAAAATCTGTCAGGTTGTATAGTCATCTGCTCGTTATATTTCGTTATAGTGTAATACTGTTCGCTTTCTATAAATGCGCCTTTTAGCTCTTTTATGCCGTAAAGCTCCAAAAAGCTTTCCATACCGCTGTTGAGCTTGCCCTTACTGCCCATATCGAAAACCATACCTTTTGTTTTATCATACAGCACAGCCTGCACTGCATTTCCTTTTGGCATTACAACTATCTTTACCGAGCCTCCAAAAGCAAGAGAAAAATTATACACCGCTGTCCAACATACAAGCATTAAAGCAGTGCAAAAAGCCCCAAGCTTTACTGACTTTCTCAGAAACATGACCGCCACAGGCACAAGGCAGGTAACGAGCATTACAATGCCAAGTGGTCTTACTCCACGAGGAAGATAGGCAAAGCTGAATTTTGAAAACAGCTCAGCAAGAAACAGAACGACTTTCAGAAGATACTTTACCACCGTCAGCACAGGATAGGCTATTATTGCCGCACCGCCTGTTACCGCAGTTATTACCGTCAGACCCAGAGCAAGGGTACACACAGGCACCAGCAGGATATTTGATAGTGGTGCAACAAGAGATATCTCACTGAAAAACATTAGCTGAACAGGCATTGTGCAAAGAAGTATCGTCACCGCTGTGACTATTTCACGCTCAATGTTGCCAAGAATATCCCTGCGCTTTACCATCGTCACCGCTTTCGGGCATACAACGCTTATAACAAACGCAGCTGTGAATGACAGCAAAAACGAACTGTCTGCCGCCGCATAGGGTGAAAGAGTGAGTATTACAACAGCGCAAAGGCAGAGAGTATTTGCTGGGTCTGGTCTGCGGTAAAGGAGCGGTGCGGCAGTGACCAAGGTCAGCATAACAGCCGCCCTCACAACGGATACTGAAAATCCTGCAAAGACCGCAAACGCCCATATGGCCACAGTTTGGACAGCAAATATCACACGCTTATCCTTGCTTAGTTTCTGCATGAGCCAGCCTATCATGGCACTTATTATGACCACATGAGTTCCCGACACGGAAAATATATGACCTATGCCACTACGATAGACCGTGAGCTTCGTTTGCTTTGAAAGCTCAGTTTTATCTCCGCAGAGCATTGCAGCGGCAAAACCGCCCTCATCTCCGCCTATGATATCGTTTATCAACATGAACATCTTGTCACGATAGTGCATTATACTGCGTAAAATGGTGTTTCCGCCGCCTGTGACTTCTATGCTTTCAGCGGTCGAGCCTTTGAGAAAAACGCCTTTAGGTCTGTTATACTGCTCAGACCTGAAATTGATACTGTCTTCTATCCTACTGACCTTTACTGTCGCCACGATATTGTCATAGTAATCATATTCAATGTCATCTGCATAAAAGGTCAGCCTGCCTTTTACTTCGCCAATGGTACCATTGACACTTAGTCGACAGGTGTCAGAGCCTATATAGCTTATGTCGGTTATCTCGCCTTTAACTGTTACGGTCTTTCCGTCTAAAGCTGTCAGTTTATCATAGAAAATGTGAGTATAAGCGGTATTGACTCCCACCGCTATCAGGAACGAAACAAAGCAGAGAGCTATATGCTTTCGGTATCTCTTAAAAAGCGCAAAGGCTGTAATGGCTACACACGCTGACGCAAGTGCAAAAACTGCGTTGTTCCTTCCCCAGCCAATGGTACAGAGAAACAGCCCTGCAAAATACGAAAAGCCGATATAACAGCTTTTTCTCACCATTGCCGCCATCCCCCTTAAAACTAAGGGCGGATAAGAAATTTACCCGCCCGTTTTATTTCTTTAACCGGCTGGCCAAGCAAGTGGTCTGCCTGCAAGAAGATGAAAATGAATGTGGAAAACACTCTGTCCTGCCTGCTCGCCGCAGTTGGAAACAACTCTGAAACCGTCCTTAAGGTCGAGGTCTTTGGCAAGCTTTGCGATAACTTCATAGATATGCGCGATAACTGCACTGTTCTCAGGGGTTATCTCGTCAAGCTTTGAAATATGCTGCTTAGGGATAACAAGATAATGAATCGGAGCTGTAGGAGCAATGTCCTCAAAAACGTATGTCAGCTCGTCCTCGTATATTTTCTTTGAAGGTATTTCCCCGGAAATAATTTTACAAAAAAGACAATCTTCCATTTATCTCTCCGCCTTTCAAAAAGGGGTAGGCTGCACAGCATTTTGCACAGCCTTTGCCCATATTATTTTACAAATTCGCCAACTATTTCGTTTACCTTATCGAGAGCTTCGTCGATCTTGAATCTGTCGCCGATACCAGCCATAGCAGAGTCAGGACGTCCGCCGCCCTTGCCGCCTGTGAGTGCGGCTACCTTGCCTGCTATCTTGCCTGCGTGTGCACCCTTTGCAACAGCATTCTTGCCGCAAACTACAACAAGGTTTGCCTTTTCACCGTCAACGCCTGCAACAACTGCAACTGCGTCAGCTTCTCTTGCTTTAAGCTCGTCGCCCATTTTTCTGAGCATATCAGGTCTTGTATTTGTGAGCATTGCAGTGACCACCTTAACGCCGTTGACCTCATACGGATTATCGAACAGTGACTTTGTTTTGAGATTTGTTATCTCAGCCTGCAAAGCGTCTCTTTCCTTTTCAAGATCCTTGACTTCCTGCATGATAGCATGACATCTCTTTACGATGTCCAGTGGATTTGCAAGCTTAAGGCTTTCAGCCGCCTGCTGGATAGTTGCGGCTCTTTCCTCAACAAGCTCCAGAACGCCTCTGCCTGTTACGGCTTCGATACGTCTTACGCCTGAAGCTACAGAGCTTTCGGAGATTATCTTGAACAGACCTATTCTTGAAGTATTGTCAAGATGTGTACCGCCACAGAACTCGATAGAAGCTGTTTCGTCACCGTCACCCATTGTTACAACTCTTACAGTTTCACCGTATTTCTCACCGAACAGAGCCATAGCGCCAAGCTTCTGAGCTTCTGCGATAGGCATTTCTTCCATTTTTATATCAAGAGCTTCAAGGATATACTTGTTTACAAGTGCTTCGACCTTGAGCTTCTCCTCTGCTGTCATTGCGTTGAAGTGAGAGAAGTCAAATCTAAGTCTGTGAGCGTCAACGAGCTGACCTGCCTGATGAACGTGCTCACCGAGAACCTTTCTCAGTGCAGCCTGAAGCAGATGTGCGCAGCTATGATTTCTCATAACAGCATAACGTGTCTTTCTGTCAACAGTGAAGTGAGCCTTCTGACCTACAGCTATCTCGCCCTCTTCAACAACTGCCTTATGAGCGAACTTGCCTGCAACGACCTTCTGTGTGTCAACGACTCTGCACTTACCGCTTTCTGTAACGATAGTACCGATATCGCCCACCTGTCCGCCGCTCTCTGCATAGAATGGCGTCTGTGAAGATACGATATATACTTCATCGCCAGCCTTTGCGTTTTCGATAAGCTCATCATCAGTTGTAATGAATGATATCTCGCTGTCGCCCTCGAGCTTGTCATAGCCGATGAACTCTGTGTGGAAATCCTTGTCTATTTTATGGAAAACAGTTTCGTCTGCACCCATATACTTTGTTGCAGCATGAGCGTTCTTGGCTGTTTCTCTCTGCTTTGCATAGCACTCAGCAAAGCCCTCCTCATCACAGGTCATGCCCTTTTCTTCAAGGATCTCTCTTGTAAGGTCGATAGGGAAACCGTATGTGTCGGAAAGCTTAAAGCAACTCTCACCGTCAAGCTCCGTCTTGCCGTCTTTCTGCATCTGTGCGATAAGATCGTCAAGTATCTTCATACCTCTGTCGATAGTGGCATTAAAGTTCTGCTCCTCAGTTGTGAGCACCTTTACGATATAGTCATACTTTTCTTCAAGCTCGTTATACTCACACTTGTTGCAGTCAACAACAGTTTTTACAAGGTCTTTGAGGAAAAGTCCGTTTATGCCGAGAAGCTTTCCGTGACGAACTGCTCTTCTGAGCAAACGTCTCATAACGTATCCTCTGCCCTCATTTGACGGCAGAATTCCGTCTGACGCCATGAATGTTACAGAACGGATATGGTCTGTGATAACTCTGATAGAAACGTCCTTTTTGTACTCCTTGCCGTACTCACAGCCTGCTATCTTACAAACATGATCTCTGATAGCCTTTACTGTATCAACGTCAAAGATAGAGTCAACGTCCTGCATGATAGAAGCAAGTCTTTCAAGACCCATACCTGTGTCGATATTTTTCTGCTTAAGTGGAGTATAAGTGCCGTCCTCATGTCTTTCAAACTGTGTGAACACAAGGTTCCAGAACTCCATGTATCTGTCGCAGTCGCAGCCGACCTTACAATCAGGCTTGCCACAGCCATATTTCTCTCCTCTGTCGAAATATATCTCAGAGCATGGACCGCAAGGGCCGTCTGTTCCAGCCTCCCAGAAGTTGTCTTCCTTGCCCATTCTTACGATATGATCCATTGGAACGCCAGCGTCCTCATGCCATATCTTTTCAGCCTCGTCATCGTCCTCATAAACAGAGATATAAAGTCTGTCCTTTGGCAGTTTAAGCACCTGTGTAACATACTCCCAAGCCCATGCAATGGCTTCCTTCTTGAAGTAATCGCCGAATGAGAAGTTACCAAGCATTTCAAAATATGTGCCATGTCTTGCCGTCTTACCAACGTTTTCGATATCGCCTGTTCTGATACACTTCTGACAAGTTGTCATTCTTGTTCTCGGAGGTGTTTCCTGACCTGTGAAGTAAGGCTTCAAAGGTGCCATACCTGCAACGATAAGCAGCAGGCTGTTATCGTTCTGAGGTACGAGAGGGTAGCTCTTGTGTCTCAAGCAGCCCTTGCTCTCAAAAAATTTCAGATAAGATTCACGCAGTTCGTTAAGTCCTGTCCATTCCATAAATTCAGATCCTTCCAAATGAAATTATTCGCAAAATAAAAAAACGGCTCGTCCCTAAACATGGGACGAAACCGACAGTTCCGTGTTACCACCCAAATTGCCGAACTCATCGCCCGACCACTCGAAGCCCTTTAACGCAGAGCATACGTTGCTGTTTTCAGCACCGCTCAGGTTAGCCACCGAACTTGCCGCAAAGGCTTTCACCCACCGCCTTTTCTCTTTACCGACACTGTTTCGGATAATTCCGTCACCGCATTTTGCATATATTGATATTATAAAGCATAACCCGACGATTGTCAAGCACTTTTTTATTAATAAAATATCCATTGCTAAAAACAGAGGGAAATGCTATAATGTTCAGGGTGATTTATATGTATGTTTGTCCGATATGCAAAAAACGGCTCAGAAAGCTTGACAACGTATGGCACTGTCAGAACGGTCACAGCTTTGATATTGCGAGAAAAGGATATGTAAATCTGCTTACCACAAAGGGCAGAAACCCTAGGAACGCAGGGGATAATGCGGAAATGGTAAAGGCGAGAACGGATTTCCTTGACCGTGATTATTATCTGCCGCTTGCGAAGAAAACGGCTGAGGTAATGGGCGGTCTGCTTGAAAATGTGAAACAGCCTTATATTATCGACAGCGGCTGCGGTGAGGGCTTTTACACTGTGAACTATGCCAAGGCACTGCCAAAGGCGAAGTTTTACGGCATTGACATATCAAAGGCGGCAGTTGCCCACTGCATGACGAGGATACATTGCGAAAATATCACAAATTGCGAATTTGCAGTGGCATCGTCATTTCAGCTTCCGTTTATAGACAAATTTGCAGACCTTATCGTATGCACATTTGCACCTGTTTCAAATGACGAATACGCAAGGGTGCTGAAAGACGGCGGAAAGCTTGTTGTAGTTTCTCCGTCCCCAAGACATCTGTTTGAGCTTAAAGAAGTGCTTTATGAGAAGCCTTACGAAAACAAGCCCAATGTATACGGACTTAATAAATTTGACGAATCAGAGGAAATAATTTTTGAATACCCTGTGGTGCTTGAAAGTCAGGAGGATATTTTCAATCTTTTTACAATGACTCCGTATTACTACAAAACATCTGCCGAGGCGGTGGAGAAGCTTAAAAAGGTGAACAGGCTTGAACTTACCTGTGGCTTTTCTATCAGGACATTTACAAAAAAGAGAGGTTTTTGATATATGAATAAAGATATTTTCTGCAAAGGATATACTTGGGGATTTTTCTCCAAGAGAGGTGATTTTCAGACGGAAGCGGCAGAAAAGTCAATGGAAAGGCTTGCTTCAAACGGCTTGAACTGGATATGTATCCCTGTAAACGCATTGCAGGAGAGCTTTGCGAGCACAAGAGTTTTCAGTGATTATGAGAGAACACAATCTGACGAGGACATTGCCTTCGCTATAAAAAAAGCAAAGTCACTGGGACTTAAAGTCTGCCTGAAACCTATGGTGGATTGCCTTGACCATTCATGGCGTGCAAGGATAGACTTCCCGCCTGAGAACCCTGAATATTGGGACAAGTGGTTCAAGTCATACACAGCTTTCATGCTCCACTATGCAAAGCTTGCAGAAAAGCTCGGCTGTGAAATGCTCTGCACAGGCTGTGAAATGGCAGGAATGGACAAGCAGTCCGACAGATGCAGAAAGCTTATCGCACAGGTGAGAGAGGTCTACAGCGGTATCGTTATGCACAACATCAATCACGGCGACGAACAGCGTTTCGATTGGCTCAGCGACGTGGATATCATTGGCATCTCAGGCTACTACCCTGTTACAGACGGTGTGAGCAGAAGCAAGGAGCATATGCTCAGTCGTTGGAACGAAGTTGTCGGCTCACTTGAAAAGGCTCACAAGCATTTCAACAAGCCTATAATGTTCGCTGAGATAGGTGTGCGAAACGAGGAGGGCTGCACGCAGTACCCTTGGGATTTCCATGACAGACTTGACAAGCCACTTGACGAGCAGGAGCAGGCAGATTTCTACGACACTGCAATGGAAGCAACTTGGGATCTGGATTGGTTCTGCGGTTACTTTTGGTGGGATTGGAAAGCTATCCTGCCGCCAATAGAGAAAGCCAAAGAGAACCGTGACTTCACAGTTTACGGCAAGCTTGGCGAAGAAGTGCTGAAAAAGTGGTACACAAAAGATTAATATGTACAAAAATACGGACTGTTTATCATTGGATAGACAGTCCGTTTTTTATATGTGTTGGTGAATGACGGGCGAATGTAAGCGTGTCGCCGTCCCCTATATTTACGATTTTTGCGTAGGGGCGACCTGAGGTCTCCAGTTAATTATATTTTTACATTCTGAACAGTACAAATAATCGTACTCTTATCCAACCGCCGCAGGTATTTTTTCTTTTCCTCGTTTAACAATGACAGGGTATTCCTTGAAAATATGTCTGCGTATAAAATTATCCGCAAGCACACCAATATAGGATAACCCAAACCACAGAAAAGCAAATGGCAGGCATATCTGACCGTCAAAATTCAGCGGCACTTCCTCATAGCTCCATATGCCCATGCCGAGATAGCGGTTGAGATACTCCCCTGCAAGAAATTCTATGGCAGTGATAAATGCTGCCGACACTGCAAGCACAGACAGCAGGCTCACTCCTCGCCTGCGCTCGCCATTCATGATATGGATAACCAGCATTGAAGTTCCCCCAAGCACCCCCATTGTGATATGAGAATATCCCCTGTTAAGTATTTCCATAAAGCCGTAGCATATTGCGCCCACTGAAAAAAGCGTAAGTATCTTATACATCTTTGCCGCCACATTCTCACCGCCCTGTTTTTTATCGCCCTAATATTAAAATGTACAGAAATCAGTGATTTAAAACCTTGAATACAAAATAAATTTATGGCAATTTCAAGATACAAAAAAAACGGACAACCAAAGCTGTCCGTTTTATTGTACTAATATGAGATTTTATACCTGCCAGCTGTTAAGATATTTCTCCTGCTCAGGTGTAAGCTTATCTATCTCAAGCTCCCAGAACTTCAGCTTTCTGTTTGCGACTTCCTTGTCTATCTCATCAGGAACATAAACTATCTTGTCTGTAAGCTTGTCTTTGTTTTTAACAAGATAAGCCGCAGAAAGGGCTTGGATAGCAAAGGACATATCCATTATCTCGGCAGGGTGACCGTCGCCTGCGGCAAGGTTTACAAGTCTGCCCTCGCCGATAACATACAACCAATTACCGTTTGGAAGCTTATAACCGTCAATATTGTTTCTTGCAAGCTTGCTTTCAACAGACAGCTTTTTAAGTCCAGCCACGTCTACCTCGCAATCAAAGTGACCTGCGTTACAGAGTATAGCACCATCTTTCATGTTCATGAAAGCTTTCTCAGTAATAACGTCCTTACAGCCTGTTACAGTAACAAAGAAGTCGCCCACCTTAGCGGCGTCAACCATTTTCATTACCTTGAAGCCGTCCATAACAGCCTCCATAGCCTTTATAGGGTCGACTTCGCAGACGATAACGCTTGCACCAAGACCCTTTGCTCTCATTGCAACACCCTTGCCGCACCAGCCGTAGCCTGCCACTACCGCGGTTTTACCGGCAACTATCAGATTTGTTGTCCTGTTTATGCCGTTCCATACGGACTGACCCGTGCCGTATCGGTTGTCAAACAGATATTTGCACTTGGCGTTGTTCACGGCAACCATCGGGAAACGAAGCTTGCCGTCGTTTTCCATGGCTTTGAGGCGTATAATTCCCGTAGTTGTCTCCTCACAGCCGCCTATAACGCCGCTTGTGAGGTCCGGGTATTCGTTGTGAATGGTGTTTACGAGATCGCCGCCGTCATCGATTATCACGTTGGGGCCGCATTCGAGGACTTTTTCGATGTGCGCGTGGTATTCTTCCGCCGATGCGCCGTGCTTTGCAAATACATTGAGTCCGCCCTTTACGAGTGCCGCGGCAACGTCGTCCTGAGTTGAGAGCGGATTGCTGCCCGTAATATACATATTTGCGCCGCCTGCGGCGAGAACGCGGCAGAGATATGCGGTTTTGGCTTCAAGGTGAACCGACAGCGCAACTTTAAGTCCCTTAAAGGGCTTGTCTGCCGAAAATTCCTCCTCGAGTGCGCGCAAAAGCGGCATATTCGCCTTTACCCACTGTATTTTTCTTTCACCGGATTCGTAAAGCCCGATGTCTTTTATTTCGCTCATATTTTGTACCACCTAAAATTTTATTGTTCAATTATACTATAAAAGGCAGAGATAGGCAAATTAAAATTGCTTTATCTGTTGACTTTACAAATCAAGTGTGCAATAATACTCTTGATTTATAATCTAACGGATGGTGATAAAATGAAAAGTATGTCTGTAAGGATAACATCCGCAGTTATTGCGCTTATTATGATAGCTTGTGTTTTTTCGTCATGCAAGTCAAAAAAGGGCGGCGACGAGGAAATAACGAGAAGTAATCAGGTTATAGCGGGTCCCGTGACCACAGCCGAAAACGGCGAGGCCACAACCGGCGAAGAGACCACCGGCGGTGAAACCACCGCGGCGGCAACCACGGCAGCGGCAAAAGCTTCGTCCTCGCTGAATGTTCCGTCGGTCACAACGCCTGATTTTAACAACACAACATCTGCAAGCGGAAACAGCGCCGCAAGTTCTATGGGCTCTTTGGGCTCTGCGGTGCTCGGTGCTCTTGCGAACGCCGATCCCGAGACTTTGGCTGCTTTTGTAAACAATATGGGCTTCGGTTACGATGCTGAGCAGGGTATTTTTTATTCGCTTATGGATTCCTGGCAGAGAGACGCCAACTTTATCAGTCAGTACGACAAGTACGCAGCAATTTTCGGCAATATGAGATACCTCACAACGACCGTTGATTTCTACTATGACGGTCTTGATTGGAGAATTCAGCTTTGGAAGGGTCAGTACGGCCCCTTCGGCGGCGGTGAGGTCGGCGTTTACACAAAGGACCCCGAGACCAACGATAAGCTTTACAATTGTGCCGACAACGACCATTTGCTCAATATGTATTACGATTTGTATTTGACTCCTAATACATATGCCGTGAAGAACAGATTTTTCTATCGCGATGCGTGGACGGGCGGCGGCCATTGGTGGCTCACCGGCTTTAAGATGGGCTCCGTAAATCCCAATGAAATGGTTATGAGCCTTAAAATCAGAATGCGTTCAAGAAAAATGGCGAACGCTTTTGAGAACGGCCTTCAGACTGCGGGCTTCTATAGGGGCGACGCTACCTCGAATTACGATTCTTATTACCGCAACGATACGGAGTTTTACATACTCTGGTATCATACCGGCAATCGTAATTATTGATAATCGGCTTAACACAGGCTATCTCAGTTTTGGGGTAGCCTGATTTTTCTTTAAAGGAGATATTTATGAAAGGTAAGTTTTTTGCGTTTACTTCAAGGCTCAAATATATAAACCGCTGGGCACTTATGCGCAACACAACATATGAAAATTTGAGTCAGCACTCGGGCGAGGTTGCCACAATAGCGCACGCCCTCGCCGTTATAGGAAATAAGCGACTCGGCAAAGAATACAATGCCGAGCGCGCCGCTCTTTTGGGGCTTTATCACGACACCCCCGAAATCATAACGGGAGATATGCCCACCCCCGTAAAATATTAAAGCAGCGAGATGCGCTCCGTTTTCGGTATGGTCGAAAAGGAGGCCTGCCAAAGGCTTTTGAATATGCTGCCGGATGATTTGAGCGAGGAGTTTTCACCGCTGTTTTTCAAGGAGGAACGCGACGCGGAGCTGTGGCGGCTGATAAAGGCGGCGGATAAGCTGAGTGCCTACATCAAGTGCATAGAAGAACGCAAGGCAGGCAACTGTGAATTTGAGGATGCCGAAAGGACAATAAGAAAAGCGCTTGACGAGAGCGAATGCAGGGAAGCGCATATATTTTTGGAGGAATTTATTCCTGCATACGAGCTGCCGCTCGATAAGCTTAAATGATTGCTTTAAAGGACTTTTCGGAAAACGGTGTCCGATGTTTTTTGCAAAAACATCATTCCTGTGCGGTCAAATTAAATTTTTTTCTCGACTTATCCGAGAAAGTGTGCTAAAATAATAGACAAATGTAAATTAAGTGAATTGGGAATAACTTTAGGGAGCTGATTTAATGAAAGCAAGCGAAAGCAATCCGAATTATCCCTCAAAAGTCAGGGAAATGACGAATTACACAATTCGCGAAATCAAAAAGGTCTGCAAGGATATAGGTCCTCGCCCGTCCGGAGAAGAAAATGAGCGCAAGGCTCAGGACTATGTTGCGGACTCTATGTCAAAGGTAGCCGACTCTGTGGTCAAGGAGAAATTTGAGCTTCACCCGAAGGCGTTTATGGGCTGGGTGCCGCTTGATGTAATTCTTATGACGATCTCGGTAATTTTGACTCTTTTGAGCTACTTTGACGTATTGCCGAGCGCGTCAACGGCGTTTTCCGTTGTTTCCGTAGTGCTCACATCTCTCGCAATCATATTCACGTTTTTTGAGTTTCTGCTTTATAAAAAGTTTCTCGATCCGTTTTTCCCGAAAAGAGAGACTTACAATGTAGTCTGCACAAGAAAAGCGGCAGGCGAGACAAAGCGCCGCATTGTATTCAGCGGACATATTGACTCCGCTTACGAATGGTATTTTACTCATCTCGGCGGCGGCAAGCTGCTCACTACTATGATAGCCCTCGCATTCGGCGCAATTGCCATTACTCTTGCGGCATCAATAGTATCGTTCTTTGATGTTCCGAACGGCGTAAGGGTTACGGCAATAGTTGTTTTGTTTGTCTGCCTTATTCCCATACTTATGTGCAGTATGTTTGTAAACTGGAAGCTCTGTGTTCCCGGTGCTAACGACAATCTCACCGGTGTGTTCGCGTCTATGTCGGTTTTGCGCTATATGGCGGCAAATGACATCAGATTTGAAAATACCGAGGTTGTATGTGTTTCCATGGCTTGTGAGGGGGCACGTCTCGGCGGAGATTTCAAAAACCTTTGAAAGCCCTGCGGCGAGGACGATGTCGAGACTGTGTTCGTAGGAACCGACACCCTTCGCGATTTTGACGATATGGGCGTTTACAATAAGGATATGACAGGCACCGTAAAGCTTGACAAGCAGGCTGCGGCCATGGTTAAGCACGCGAGCGATATCGCAGGCTACAATCTTCCTTACAGCAGCGTATTCTTCGGCTCATCCGATGCTGCGGCAATTCAGCAGGGCGGTATGAAGGCGGTTGCTTTGGCTGCCATGGACCCCACTCCGGCGAGATATTACCACACAAGAGGCGATACAGCCGACAATCTTGACCCCAAAACCATCGAGGCCGGCATCAACATTCTTCTTGAAACCGCGTTCCTCTATGACAGCGAGGGCTTAAAGGACGAATATTGATTTAAAATAATCGAAATGAAATGCGGAACGCGAAAAAGTGCGTTTCGCATTTTTTTGTTTTTTCTGTTGTTAAATCCGGAAAAATCTGTTACAATGAAAAAGTATACTTATATATTATTGTAAGGGGCGTTATTATGGGAAAAACCGTAAAATTATTATCCGTCATTACGGCGTTTGTGCTTGTTGCGGCAATGTTTTCGTCATGCAGCATCGGCGCAGGAGGCGATGAGCCTGAAAAAGCATATGTGAAAACAGATCTTCACGACGCAGAATTTACGTTTACATACGCACAGCTGAAGCCGGTTTTTTCACCTGATAAAATAAGCGATCTGACGGCTTTGTTTGAGAATACCGATGATATAAACGACGACAGCACGGTACAGCTCAATTACAATGACATTCGCTCTCGTTATTATGATAATAACCGCGATATATTCGACGGCATAATGAATCTTCTTTCCGACAGCGAAAAAGCTCTGCTCTATGATAATTCGGAGGCGGTACTTAATTATTTCAACGAAAATTTTAACCGAGTCAAGACCGAGAGACCGCAAACCGAACCGAAAGAGGACTTTTGGATAGACAACGACACCGTAAAAATATCAGGTGAGGAGTCAAAGACTCTCAATAACGCCTTCAAGCTCTATAAGGATTTTGTTCAGAAGGGCCTTAAGGATGATTATTTCCCCAAGGCCGTGGGCGAAAAATGTAAACAGGGTACGGACCTTACCGATAAGGTCTATCTGTTTGGCGACAGCTGCGCCTCGCGCCTCACCATGGACGATGTCCAGTCGGTAATTACTTCGCTCACACCCACATATGAAAAGGACACCGATGAAAACAACGTGCCCGTTTCTTATAGCCGCACAATTATAATAACGCTCAAAAATGATCCGTCTGCCGTAGCACACGCGTTTTCTCCGCATGACAAAAGTGCGATTTTGTCCGAGCTTAAAAAGGGTGAGAGCTATTTTTCGGTGTCGGATTATGAGATAGCATACAATTCACCGGTAATAATTGCTACGTTTGACGCCGTTACCGACGAGGTGGCAAAGGTTGAATTCTACAAGAATATGACGATAACGTCTTATGCAAAGGGCGAGGGGAGTCTCTCGTATATAGGTGACAGAACCGTGACCTTTAACTGCACAGACAATATGAATTATACCTTTAACCGGCACCCGTCCGAGGAAGATAAATAAACGGTCGTAAAAGCATTAAGAATATGTGAAATCCGGGTTTTTACAGCCTTTTTTTCAGACTTAAAATATCCGTGAGCAAAAGCTTTTTCTCGCTTTATCGATTCTTATTCGACAAATTTCGACATTTATGTACCCATTTTTCGACATTTTTGCACTTTTGCTGATTTTTAAAAACCGAAATGATATAATTTGAGAACAAAGACGGGGGAGATAAAGTGAGCCTCCCCTTGCGGACGTCTTTGGTGTTTTTTATGTTTCTCCTCTAAAAAGAGACCGTACAGAATCTCTCCGATTAACGGGCAGCTTTATGCTGCCCGTTAATTTTTTATATAATCACCGCGCCGAAAAAACCTGCCTTGCAGAAGAAGTGCTTATAAGCCCTTCCAGAAATCCTCGTCCTCAT
>OGFM01001519.1_pt1 | contig 14092 bp, 10 predicted proteins | sample 1570871 | NCBI WGS metagenome assembly OGFM01 (sample SAMEA2581957, study PRJEB24529) | metagenome | biome: Human gut stool | place: China | collected 2011
TACTCGGGTGCATCGTGATCGTCGTGCTGCTCGCGACGACGAAGCCGATCGTGGGGAAAGGGTATCTCTATCCGCTCTGCCCGCTCGACAAAAAGGCGCTGCTTGCGCTGCTGGTGCGAAAGCCCATCAGCCGCGACAACACGTGAGGATAACAAAAAAGGCATCCTGCTTTCGCAGGATGCCTTTTTCTTGTTGGTTCATGCGCACAGATGTGCGGCACGAGAAAGTCGTGAGGGATTTTCGATTAGAAAATACCCTGAGCCATCATAGCGTCGGCAACCTTCTGGAAGCCCACGATGTTGGCGCCGGCGACCAGGTCATAGCCCAGGCCATAGCGCTCAGCAGCCTCAACAGAGTTGTGATAGATGTTCTTCATGATGGCGTGCATCTTGGCGTCGACTTCCTCGGCGGTCCAGTACAGACGCTCGGCGTTCTGAGCCATCTCCAGCTCGGACACGGCCACGCCGCAGGCGTTAACAGCCTTGGAAGGAGCGACGGTGAGGTTCTTCTGCTCCATCAGGAAAGCGAGAGCATCGTTGGTGGTGGGCATGTTGCCGACCTCGATGTAGTAGAGAACACCGGACTCGGCGATCTTCTTCGCCCACTCCATGTTGACGTCGTTCTGCATGGCGGCGGGCATATACACGTCCACATCCTTGACGCCCCAGCACTTCTCGCCGGCGACGAACTCGCAGCCGAACTTATCGGCATAGGGCTTGCAGTGCATGGGATCCTTGGCCCGCATCTCCAGGATGTAGTTCAGCTTCTCCTCGGTGTCCACGCCGTCGGGATCGTGGATGTAGCCGTCGGGGCCGGCGAAGTAGGTGACCTTACCGCCGAGCTCGTCGATCTTCTTCATGATGCCCCAGCCCACGTTGCCGTAGCCGGAAATGGCGATGCGCTTGCCCTCGATGGTGTCATTCTCGTGCTTCAGCACTTCCTGCAGGTAGTACATAGCGCCGTAGCCGGTGGCCTCGGGACGGATCAGGGAGCCGCCGTAGCTCAGGCCCTTACCGGTCAGAACGCCGTTCTCCCACACGCCCTTCAGGCGGCGGTACTGGCCGTACAGGTAGCCGATCTCACGGCCGCCGACGCCCATGTCGCCCGCGGGAACGTCGATGTCGGGCCCGATATAGCGGTACAGAGCCGTCATGAAGCTCTGGCAGAAACGCATAACCTCCGCGTCGGACTTGCCGGCGGGATCGAAGTCGGAGCCGCCCTTTGCGCCGCCCATGGGAAGGCCGGTCAGGGAGTTCTTGAAGGTCTGCTCGAAGCCGAGGAACTTCAGGATGCCCTGATTGACAGAGGGATGGAAGCGCAGGCCGCCCTTGTAGGGGCCGATGGCGCTGTTGAACTGCACACGGTAGCCGCGGTTCACCTGAACCTTGCCCTGATCGTCTACCCAAGGCACACGGAAGGTGATGATGCGCTCCGGCTCGACCAGACGCTCGATCAGGCCGGCCTTCTCGTACTCGGGGTGCTTCTCAACAACGGGCTGGATGCTCTCCAGAACCTCGCGCACAGCCTGCAGGAACTCAGGCTCGTTGGCATTGCGCTTTTCCAGACCTTCGTAAACGCGCTTCAGGTATTCATTCGTCAGCATAGTAGAATACTCCTTTTCCCAATTACTCTATAAAATTTGAAAAAGACGAAACCGCCCGGCACACCGCACAGCGGACGCGCTGCTAAAACGCTTTGGGACGATCCCGGATTTCCGTTCTTACACACCGGCCTGCTTATGGCTGCAGACCGCTTTATTATTATAAAGCATTTCTGTGGGTTTGACAATAGCGAGAAAGCAGAAAATGCTTCAAAAAAACAGATGAAAAGTTGAGACCGCTTCACAAAACGAAAAATAAAAGAAAAAAACTGCACAGAACCTTGTTTTTTAAAGCGCTGGCAGAACAAAAGAAATACGGAAAAGAACGTCTTTTCTCCATTTTGCTGCATTCTGCAGGCGCAGAAAGCTATATTTTCTGCAAACAAAAAGCCCTGCACCACGCAAACGGCACAGGGCAGAGAAACGATTTTTACTTTTTCAGCAGCTTTTCGCAGGCATCTGCGGCACCTTCCAAAAATTCGCCGCCGTAGGTCTCGATGAGACCGGCGTCCGACAGCTCGGCCAGCTTCGGGTCGATGGGACACTTGGCCAGCACGGGCAGGCCGTGCTTTGCGGCCACCTCATCCACATGGCTCTCGCCGAACACATTGATGTGCTTGCCGCAGTCGGGGCAGACGATGTAGCTCATGTTCTCCACGATGCCCAGCATGGGCACCTTCATCATTTCAGCCATGTTCACAGCCTTGGCCACGATCATGCTCACCAGCTCCTGCGGGCTTGCCACCACAACAATGCCGTCCACCGGCAGGCTCTGGAACACGGTCAGGGGCACATCACCGGTTCCCGGGGGCATGTCCACGAACAGAAAGTCCACGTCCTTCCAGACCACATCGGTCCAGAACTGCTTGACAGCACCGGCAATGACCGGGCCGCGCCACACAACGGGGTCTTCCTCATTTTCCACCAGCAGGTTGATGCTCATAACATCGATGCCCATGCGGCTCTGCAGGGGCCAGCAGCCCTTGTCGTCGGCCATGGCGCGGCCATGGATGCCGAACAGCTTCGGGATGGAAGGGCCGGTGATGTCGGCATCCAGAATGCCGCAGTGGTAGCCGCGGCGTGCCATGGCGCAGGCCAGCAGGGCGCTGGTCATGCTCTTGCCAACGCCGCCCTTGCCGGACACAACGCCAATGACTTTTTTGACGCTGCTGTTGGGGTTGGGGGCATCGTGCTTGGGCGCTGCATCGCGGGAAGAACATGCTGCTCCACAGCTGGAGCAGTCATGGGTACATTCTTCGCTCATTCTCTTTTTGCGCACGGCTGGCTCAGAGGCATTGGCCGTGTGCTTCCTCCTTGATCAGAATACGGCCATATAAAAGCCGCCCCTTTACTATACCATAAAAGCGCTCAGGAAACAACCCGCCGCGCCGCTCTGCTTTTGCATATCCTGTTCCGCCGCTTCATATGCTGGAACCGGAACATTCCGGCAGGAGGTGCGCCATGCGGCAGAGCTATTTGAAAAATGCGGCGCTGCTCACCGGTTCAGACGTGGTGCTGCGGCTGGCCGGCATGGGCCTGCGCATCTGGCTGGCAAACGAGCTGGGCGGCGAGGGGATGGGCCTTTACCAGCTGGTGCTGGCGGTGTATTCGCTGTTCGTCACGCTGGCAACGGCGGGCGTTTCGGTGGCGGCTACCCGGCTCATGGCCGAGGAACTCAGCGGCCCGGCTTCCGCCCATGGTGCAGCCCGCGGCATGCTGCGGCGTCTGCTGGCGGCAGGACTTGTGCTGGGGCTGTTTGCCGCTGCACTGCAGCTGGCAACAGCGGATCTTGCGGCCCGGTTGTGGCTTGGCGATGTCCGCGCCGTCGGTGCTTTGCGCGTTTCAGCGCTGGGAATGCCATGGATGGCGGTCTCGGCGGTGCTGCGCGGTTTTTTCATCGCCCGACGGCATGTAGCTCCCAATGTGTTCAGCCAGCTTACGGAGCAGACGGTGCGCATCGCGCTGGTGGCACTGGCGCTTACCCGCACCGAGGGCCTTGCGGTGGGCGTGCGCTGTATGCTGGTGCTGGGAGCTACCGCCGTCAGCGAAGCGGTGTCGGCGCTGTGCATGCTGGCCTTTTACCGGCGGGATGCCCGCAGTGCCTTTGCGGGGCAAAAAGCCGTCCGCCCGGCAGACCCGGCCCGCCGTCTGTGGGAGATCCTGTGGCCGGTGGAGGGCGGGCGGGTGCTGGCAAGCGCCCTGCACACGGCGGAGAACATGCTGGTGCCCGCCTGCCTTGCGGTCTATCTGATCAACGCGGGCGGGCGCACCGCTGCGCTGGAGCAGTACGGAGAACTGAAAGGCATGGCTCTGCCGCTGCTTACGTTCCCATTTGGCCTGCTGGGCAGTCTTTCGGTGCTGCTGATGCCGGAGATCACGCAGGCTCATATTCTGGGCCAGACCGAACGGCTCAACGCACTTTTGGACCGGATGCTGCGGCTCACCGGCTATTTTTCCGTGCTGGCAGGGGTGCTGTTCTGGGTGTGGGGACGGCCGCTGGCACAGCTTTTGTACCAAAGTGCGGATGCCGGGTTTTATCTGGAAACGCTGGCTCCTGCCATGCCGCTGATGTATCTGGAAAGCATGGTGGACGGTGCCATGAAAGGGGTAGGAGAGCAGAAGGCGGCCTTCCGCTACAGCGTGTGGGATTCCATCCTGCGCATTGGCGGGGTGGTGGCGCTGCTGCCGCGCTTTGGCATGAAGGGCTTTTTGGCAGTGATCCTGCTTTCCAGCCTGTACACCTGCATTGCCAACACCGGGCGGCTGTTGTTTTCCAGCGGCACGCAGCATGCATTCCGCCGCTGGCTGGGTGCACCGGCACTGGCAGCTGTGCTGGCCGCGGCGGCTGGCATGGCGTTGCGGAAGCTGCTTGCGGATGGGTTTGCGGCTCGGCTGCCTTTGCAGCTGGCCGCGTTGGGCATAGGCGGCTGCGCTACCACAGGAGTGTTCCTGCTGGCGGCATGGCCGCTGGGCCTTGGAGAGGAAGCAGCCGCGCTCTGGGCTGCGCACAGGCCCGGCAGATCGAAAAAATAGAGGGAGTTTGGCAGCGGATTCAAATTTTCTGGACATTCTGCAGTGTTCTGAGTATAATATAAAGATAGGGCTGTCCGGTGTGCCGGATACTCTGTGAAACCGGAAGCTTTTTCCGGCCAAAACTGCGGCACTTGTGCCGTATGTAAAAGAGGACTTTTTTGTGAAAGATAAAAAGAACACACCGCAGGTGCTTGCGCGCCGGGCGCTGCTTGTGCTGCTGGATGCAGCCATTGTTGCATTCAGCTTTTATTTTGCGCTTCTGCTGCGGGCAGACGGAGCAGTGGAAGCTGCCTGGTGGCCGCATAACCGTGAGCTTCTATACGAAAATCTGCCATGGATCGTGGCGGTGTACATTGCCAGCTTTCTGTTCAGCGGGCTGTACTCCGTACTGTGGAAGTATGCCGGTGAACGCGACCTGATGCGTCTGGCGGGAACGGTGGCTGTGCCTACCGTTGTCGTCTACTGTGTCAACCGTCTGTGCATCCACGGCGTGCTGTTCAACTCCGCCAACTGTATGGCGGCGGTGCTCATCTTCCTGCTGGTGGGCGGCAGCCGTCTGGCATGGCGGCTGTTTTTGAACCATCCGCTGGGCGAAAAGCTACGCGGCGCTGCCAGCAAGGACCCCAACCGCCCGGTGATGATCGTAGGTGCAGGCGAAGCCGGTGCATGGGCCATCAACGTGTGCAAATCCAATAAGGAATATGGTCACGCGGTGGTGGCGGTGGACGATGATCCCACAAAACTCAACCAGACCATCCACGGGGTGCCGGTGAAGGGCACGCTGGAGGATATCCCGGACCTGTGCAAGCGCTACGGCATCCACAGCATCATCATCGCCATTCCTACCCTGAAGGGCAGCAAGCTGAACCATGTCATCGATCTGTGCGTCAGCACCCATTGTGCGGTGCAGCTGCTCAGTGACCCGCAGCTGGTGGGCAGCGGTACACCGCAGCAGGGAGCCTTCCGCGAGTTGAACCCGGCGGACTTCCTTTCCCGTGAGGAAGTGACGCTGGATACCGATCAGATCTCCGGCTACCTCACCGGCAAGACCGTTCTGGTCACGGGCGGCGGCGGCTCCATCGGCAGCGAACTGTGCCGTCAGGTGATGCGCTTCAAGCCCGGCAAGCTGCTTATTTTTGATATCTACGAGAACTGCGCCTATGAGCTTTTGATGGAGCTGCAGCAGAAGTACGGCCGGGATATCCCGGTAACGGTGCTCATTGGCTCCATCCGCGATAAAAAGCGTCTGGATGAGGTTTTTGAAACCTATCATCCCACTGTGGTGTTCCATGCGGCAGCACACAAGCATGTGCCGCTGATGGAGGTCAGCCCTGCAGAAGCGGTCAAGAACAATGTTCTGGGCACCAAAAATCTGCTGGTGAGCGCCAGCGAACACGATGTGGAGCGGTTCGTGCAGCTTTCCACCGATAAGGCTGTGAACCCCACCAGTGTGATGGGCTGTACCAAGCGCATCTGCGAAATGCTCATCCAGACCTTTGCGGGCAACACGGATATGAAGTGTGTGGCTGTGCGTTTTGGCAATGTGCTGGGCAGCCACGGCAGCGTCATTCCGCTGTTTGAGGCCCAGATCAAAAAAGGCGGGCCTGTCACCCTGACGGATCCCAACATTGAGCGTTACTTTATGACCATTCCGGAAGCGGCCCAGCTGGTGCTGCAGGCCGGTGCGCTGGCCGAAAGCGGCAATATCTATGTGCTGGACATGGGCGAGCCGGTCAAGATCATGGATCTTGCAAAGCAGCTCATCCGCTTTTACGGCTATGAGCCGGGCGTGAATATGGAGATCAAGATTGTGGGTCTGCGTCCGGGCGAGAAGCTCTACGAAGAGCTGATGATGGACGAGGAACAGGATAAGATGCGCCGCACCCAGCACAATAAAATTTTTGTGGCTTCGCCGCGCAGCATCGATCTGGCCGAGTTCTACGGGCAGCTGCAGGAGCTTGCCGCTGCGGCAGAGCACAACGACGAGGGCGTGGTGCAGCAGCTGGCAAAGATGATCCCCACCTTTACCCCCACCCGCCAGAATCTGAAGCTGTAAACTCCCCCAGTCTGCTGCGCAGACAGCCCCCTCAAAGAGGGAGACTGTCCGTGCGGCAAAGCCTCCCTCTTTGAGAAAGACCTCCCCCGGCCGGGACAGATTCTCCCCGCGCCGGGGAGAAATGTCACCACAGGTGACAAGGAGAGGAACAGATGTCGCGCCAGCGACAAAAAGGGAAATGAGTGGCATCGCATCAGCGATGACGAAAGGAGTTTCTACTGATGTCACTGCGGCGATCGGCCGCGTGCATATAAAATGAGAGGGATGTTACTATGGAAAAGAAACCGTTTCTGACCGAGGCGATGGCACAGGAGATCATTCAGGATGTGCCCACGCCGTTCCATGTCTACGATGAGAAGGGCATCCGTGAAAATGCCCGCCGCATCAACAAGGCATTCAGCTGGAACAAAGGCTTCAAGGAGTATTTTGCCGTCAAGGCTCTGCCAAACCCTGTCATCCTGCAGATCCTCAAAGAGGAGGGCTGCGGCGTGGACTGCTCGTCCCTGACGGAGCTGATGCTCAGCGAGGTGTGCGGTTTCTCTGGCAGTGAAATCATGTTCTCATCCAACCAGACTCCCGTGGAGGATATGAAGAAGGCCTACGAGCTGGGTGCCTATATCAATCTGGACGATGCCACCATGGTGGAATTTCTGGAGCGTGTCGCCGGTGTGCCGGAGAACATCTTCTGCCGCTATAACCCGGGCGGCACCTTCCGTCTGGGCGAGAGCGAAGAGGGCTTTCAGGTCATGGACAAGCCCGGCGATGCCAAGTACGGCATGACCGAGGAGCAGATGATCGAAAGCTACAAAAAGCTGGCTGCCAAGGGTGCAAAGAACTTCGGCATCCACGCTTTCCTTGCTTCCAATACCATTTCCGATGAGTATTACCCGGAGCTGGCAGGTATCCTGTTCCAGCTGGCTGTCCGGGTGCAGAAGGCCACCGGTGTGCACATCGGTTATATCAACCTGTCCGGCGGTGTGGGCATCCCGTACCGCCCGGAGCAGACCGAGAACGATATCATGGCCATCGGCGAGGGTGTGCGCAAGAAGTTTGAGGAAATTCTGGTGCCCGCAGGCATGGGCGATGTGGCCATCTTTACTGAGATGGGCCGCTTTACCACCGGCCCCTACGGTGCTCTGGTGGCAACGGCCATCCACGAAAAGCACATCTATAAGGAGTACATCGGTCTGGATGCCTGCGCTGCCAACCTGATGCGTCCCGCCATGTATGGCGCATACCATCACATCACTGTGCTGGGCAAGGAAAACGAGCCTTGCGACCATATGTACGATGTGGTGGGCGGTCTGTGCGAGAACAACGACAAGTTTGCCATTGACCGGATGCTGCCCAAGATCGACATTGGCGACATCGTTTATATCCACGACACCGGTGCACACGGCTCTGCCATGGGCTACAACTACAACGGCAAGCTGCGCAGCGCCGAAGTGCTGCTGTGCGAGGATGGCACCCACCGTTTGATCCGCCGTGCCGAGACTCCGCGCGATTACTTTGCAACATTGGATTTCCTGCCCCTGATGAAGCCGCTGTTTGAAGATTAAGAGGTATCATAAATGTTTTTTGGCTTTCAGCTCACCCTTGGCCTGATGATGGTATTCTACGGCTATTCGGTCATGAAAAATCCCCGTGTCTGGGGCGATCAGGGTCGCCGTGCCGTCAAGGCGGAACATTTTGAGGAATACTGCCGCCAGAACGGCCTGTTCTTTTTGAAGGCAGGCTGCGTGGTGGCGGTGATCGGTGCACTGGATGCACTCATCACGCTGGATGCCCTGCTGTACGCTCTGCTGTACCTCTTCGGTCTGGCTTTCGCCTTCTATCCGCTGGTCAAATGGTGCCGTGAGAACGAGGGCTTCAGCTGGCCTTGGCCCCATGTCCAGAGCGAGAAAAAGCGCATCAAGGAGCTGCGGCAAGAGCAGGAGAGACAGGAAGAACAGGACAAAAGGTAAATCCTGAAACGGAAAAGGCTGCTGTACGGTTTTGTACAGCAGCCTTTTTGCGTGCAGTAAAGTTCACAATGTGTTGATGGCACGTTGCAGTTTCTGGTAAAACTGCCCCAGATGATACCCGTCGATGAACCGGTGGTTCACTTCCACGCTCATACCAAGCGTTTCGCGGCCGTCTGCGGGCACATATTTGCCCCAGCAGATGCGGGGAATGTTGTCGTCCCGGTCGAAATCCCGCTCGTTGGTGGCGGCGGTCAGGTCGAACCACGGCGTGGTGGAAATGTAGATCAGCGCGTCCGTCTCGCAGTCCTGATCCAGAAAGCTCTGCTGTGCAGCGCTCTTAGCTTTTGCGGCGCAGCAGAACTCGTCCAGCGTGCCGGTCTTGGGCAGTGTGACGATGTGGAACTGCTCACTGCCGGGCTTCAGGTCGGTCAGGCTGGGGATGCGCTTATCCAGAAGCCAGACCTCGCCGTCCCGGATGGTATAGCGGAAATTCACCACGCTGTTCACGGCATCGGTCACGAGATAGCCGAGAGCATAATAAAAGGAAATGCCGCGGGCTTTGGTGTAGGCGTGGAGATTCGTCACGTCCACCCGGAAGGTGACGCTGTAAAACGGGTCGGATACGGTGGAAAAGAACCGGAACAGCTCCGCCCGCGGCCAGACGGCAAGATCAATTTTCTGCATGGGAGGCTCCTTTGTCCGGTTCCGCCTTGTTTTTATCCAGCGCATCGAACTGCTTTAGGATCTGCGGGTCCTTCAGCTTGACGACCTTGCCGGAGAGATAATGCAGGGTGTTTTCCTCGGGAATATCAAGGAAAGTGACCCGCACAGCGCACAGGGCCTGCGTTTTGGTGCCGGTGCGCTCGTTCATCTTGCGGTTGCCGTACTTGATGTCGCCCAGAACCGGACGGCCCAGATAGGCCAGATGTGCACGGATCTGGTGGGTGCGGCCGGTGACAAGGCCGATCTTGCACAGGGCGAACGGCCCGGCGGTGCGCAGTACGTCCACGTCCGTAATGATTTGCTTGCGGCGCTCGTCCTGCGACTGGTGTGCATGGATGCTTACCTTGTTGTTCTTCTCGTCGTGCTCCCACCATGCGGTGAACCGCCCGGACTGCGGGATACCCACCGTGATGGTGTAGTACTCCTTTTTGAGTAGGTCAGTGCGGATGATCTCGTTCATGTCCCGCAGGGCGGTGTAGCTCTTGGCGGCGATCACAAGGCCCTCGGTGCCGCGGTCCAGCCGGTTGCAAATGCCGGGCTTGAACCGGTTCTCGCCGTGGGGGTCGTATTCGCCTTTTTCGGCCAGATACTGGGTAAAAGCGTCCACAAGGTTTGCATCGCCGGTGCGGTCGCTATGGCACAAAAGGTGGGTGGGTTTGTACAGCACAGCAATGTTTTCGTCCTCATAAATGACATTGACCTTGGGCTGATTCTGCTTTTTTTTCGGCGCGGCCTTCTGCACGGTTTTTGCGCCTTCCGGCGGGAAAAACTCGTCGTTGATGTACAGCTCGATCAGGTCGCCTGCCTGAATGCGGTACTCCGGCACGGCCTTTTTTCCGTTTACCTTCACGCGCTTATTGCGGAAGCTCTTGTACAAAAGGCTGGTGGGAAAATCGCGGGTCACGCTCTGCACAAAGCGGGAAAGACGAACGCCGTCGTCGTTGGCGGTTGCGGTATATTGTTTCATAAATGTTCCTCAATTTTCAAGAGATACCTTTATAGTAATACAGCCTTGGCTGCAAGTCAACGCGGAAACGCCCCGGATCAAAACTATTTTAGCGCAAAGCCTTGAGTTCCGAGCGCAAAATGGGTACTATTATAAAGAATGAATCAGAAGGAGAGTACCGCAATGGCAGAATACAAACGGCATCAGGGACACCGCCAGCGGATGCGCGAACGGGTGCAGAACTACGGTCTGGACAGTTTGGCCGAGCACGAAGCGCTGGAATATGTGCTGTACCTCACCAACGCCCAGAAGGACACCAACGGCATCGCTCACGACCTGATCGACCGCTTTGGCGATTTTGCCGCTGTGCTGGAAGCCAGCGAGGAAGAGCTGTGCACTGTGGAGGGTGTAGGCCCGGCCACAGCCCGGATGCTGCATCTGCTGCCGGAGATCAGCCGCTACTATGGCCGCAGCCGTACCAGCACTACCCGCTGCATCAGAACTACGGAGCAGATGGGCAGCTATCTGATGGCGAAGTTTGCGTGGTCGGATTACGAGCGTGCAATGCTGGTCAGTCTGGACAGCCGTAAGCGGGTGCGCGCGGCGGTCTGGCTGCGGGAAGGCACCACCGACCGGGTAAGTCTGGACATCAAGGATGTGGTGTCTGCGGCCATCAAGGGCGGCACCGACACGGTGGTGCTCAGCCACAACCACCCCAACGGTGCGGCCTTGCCCTCCATGGAGGATCTGGAGGCCACTGGCAATATTGCCCGGGCATTGGGCCTTGTGAACATCCATCTGCTGGATCACTTCATCCTGACCGATACGGAGTATTTCTCCATGCGGGACGCAAACCGCCTGCCGATCTATGACTTTAAAACAGGTACGCTTTTCTGGCCTTGATCTGTGAAACAACAAAAAAGTGTTTACATTATAAAACTGGTGTGCTATAATCAAACCGTAAAATACAACTGATTGTGGTTCTTTGCGCGAGGGCCGGAGAGGAGAGGGAAGATGGCAGACGAAAAATTTGAACTGGTATCCTCTTACCAGCCCACCGGCGACCAGCCGCAGGCCATTGAAACACTGGTGAAAGGCGTGGAGCGGGGCGACCGCTGCCAGACCCTGCTGGGTGTTACCGGCAGCGGAAAGACCTTTACCATGGCAAATGTTATTGCAAAATGCAACCGGCCCACGCTGGTTCTGGCCCACAACAAAACGCTGGCGGCCCAGCTGTGCACCGAGTTCCGGTCGTTTTTCCCCAACAACGCGGTGGAGTATTTCGTCTCCTACTACGATTACTACCAGCCGGAAGCCTATATCCCCAGCACGGATACCTATATTGAAAAGGACAGCGCCATCAACGACGAGATCGACCGCCTGCGCCATTCGGCCACGGCGGCGCTTTCGGAGCGGCGGGATGTGATCATTGTAGCATCGGTTTCCTGCATCTACTCGCTGGGCGACCCCATCGACTACCGCAGCATGGTCATCAGCCTGCGCCCCGGCATGCAGATGGAGCGCGATGCGCTGTGCCAGAAGCTTGTGACGCTGCAATATGAACGCAATGATGTGAATTTTGTGCGCAATAAGTTCCGTGTGCACGGCGATATCGTGGACATCTACCTTGCCTATATGAGCGAGCTTGCCATCCGTGTGGAATTTTTTGGGGACGAGATCGATCGCATCACGGAGTTCAACCCTCTCACCGGGGCCAAACAGAATGTAGTCAAGCATGTAGCCATTTTCCCGGCCAGCCACTATATCGTCAGCGCCGAGAAGAAGGCCGCAGCACTGGAAAAGATCCGCGCCGAGTGCGACGCACAGGTGAAGCAGTTCACCGCCGAGGGCAAGCTGATCGAGGCGCAGCGCATTGCCCAGCGCACCAATTACGACATTGAGATGCTTAACGAGGTGGGCATGTGCAAAGGCATCGAGAACTATTCGGCGGTCCTTTCGGGCCGTGCGCCGGGCAGTATGCCCACCACTCTGCTGGATTATTTCCCGGATGATTTTCTGCTGTTTGTGGACGAGAGCCATGTTACCCTGCCGCAGGTGCGCGCCATGTACGGCGGCGACTATGCCCGCAAAAAAACGCTGGTGGAGTACGGCTTCCGCCTGCCGTCCGCCTTCGATAACCGCCCGCTCAAGTTCGAGGAAGTGGAGTCCAAGCTGAACCAGATGATCTTCGTTTCGGCTACGCCCGGCGACTACGAGCGGCAGAACAGCACGCAGGTGGCGCAGCAGGTCATCCGGCCCACCGGCCTTTTGGACCCGCTCATTTCGGTGCGCCCGGTGGAAGGGCAGGTGGTGGATCTGTTGGGCGAAATCAATACCCGCATCCAGCGGCACGAGCGCGTTCTCGTGACCACGCTGACCAAGAAAATGGCCGAAGACCTCACCGACTACCTTACCGAACAGGGCATCAAGGTCAAGTATATGCACCACGAGGTGGACACCTTTGAGCGCATGGAGATCATCAAGGACCTGCGCCTTGGCTCCATTGATGTTGTGGTGGGCATCAACCTGCTGCGCGAGGGTCTTGACCTGCCCGAGGTGAGCCTTGTGGCCATTCTGGATGCCGACAAAGAGGGCTTTCTGCGCAGCGAGACCAGCCTGATCCAGACCATTGGCCGCGCGGCCCGCAATGCCGAGGGCCTTGTCATTATGTACGCGGATGTCGTCACCGACAGCATGGACCGCGCCATCACCGAGACCGAGCGCCGCCGCGCCATCCAGATGGCCTACAACGCTGAGCACGGCATCGTCCCGAAGACCATCGTCAAGGCCATCCCGGATTCGATCGAGATCAGCGACAAGGCTGAGAATGCCAGGATGAACACCCGGCGGATGGGCAAGCTCGAGCGCGAAGCCGCCATTGACCGCCTGACCCGGGAGATGAAGGAAGCCGCCAAGCTGCTGGAATTTGAGCATGCGGCCTTCCTGCGCGACCAGATCGACCGCCTGCGCCGGGGCGAGAACCCCACTGTGGATTCCTCGGCAGAGACGGAGCGGAAGCAGAACCATGCACAGACACAGAGAAGAGGGAGAAAGTACCTTGGCAAACGATAAGATCGTCATCAAAGGCGCACGGGAGCACAACCTGAAGAATATTGATCTGACCCTCCCGCGCGAAAAATTTATTGTTATGACCGGCCTGTCCGGTTCCGGCAAGTCGAGCCTTGCCTTCGATACCATTTATGCCGATGGCCAGCGCCGCTATGTGGAGAGCCTTTCCAGCTACGCCCGGATGTTCCTGGGCCGGATGGACAAGCCCGATGTGGACGAGATCACCGGCCTGTCTCCGGCCATTTCCATCGACCAGAAGACCACCAGCCACAACCCCCGCTCTACCGTGGGCACCGTGACCGAGATCTATGATTACCTGCGCCTGCTGTATGCCCGGGTGGGCGTGCCCCACTGCCCGGTGTGCGGCCGTGTCATCAGCCAGCAGACCGTGGATGAGATGGTGGATGCCGTGCTCAAGCTGGAGGACGGCACCAAATTCCAGGTGCTGGCTCCTGTGGTGCGCCAGCGCAAGGGCACACAGCAGAAGGAGCTGGATGCCGCCCGGCGGGGCGGCTATTCCCGTGTGAAGATCGACGGCAATCTGTACGACCTGGACGAAGAGATCACGCTGGAAAAGAACATCAAGCACACCGTGGAGATCGTCGTTGACCGTCTTGCCATGCGCAAGGGCATCCGCGGCCGTCTGGCTGACTCGCTGGAAACGGCGCTTGCCCTCACCGGCGGCGTGGCTGAGGTGGATG
>OGFM01001523.1_pt1 | contig 14063 bp, 10 predicted proteins | sample 1570871 | NCBI WGS metagenome assembly OGFM01 (sample SAMEA2581957, study PRJEB24529) | metagenome | biome: Human gut stool | place: China | collected 2011
TACGGAAACTCCTATTGTAACAGTACGTATGGTAAACTATAAGATTTCCGTGATCGGAGAAGTTGCCCGTCCCGGTACGTTCACGATTTCAAATGAGAAAGTGAACATTCTGGAAGCATTAGCTATGGCAGGGGATATGACTGTTTATGGCCTGCGTGATAATGTCAAACTGATTCGTGAGGATGCTGCTGGCAAACAACAGATTATTGCCCTTGACCTGAATAAAGCAGAAACGATCCTTTCTCCCTATTACTGGCTTCAGCAAAATGATATTATTTATGTGACTCCGAATAAAGCTAAAGCTCGAAATTCAGATATTGGGAATAGTACGAGTTTGTGGTTTTCTGCCACATCCATTCTTGTGTCTCTTGCCAGTTTATTATTTAATATCTTAAAATAATTTTGGAATAATGAAAGAAGAAAGAGTAAGCGACAGACAGCGTGAAGATGATGAAGAGAAAATCGATGTTCAAGAATTACTTTTTAAATATATTATCCACTGGCCTTGGTTTGTAGGAGCAGTTATAGTTTGTTTAATGGGAGCTTGGGCATATTTACACATGGCTACTCCTGTTTATAATATCTCCGCAACTGTTCTGATTAAAGATGACAAGAAGGGAGGAAACACCGGCACTATGTCAGGACTGGAGGAATTAGGGTTAAGTGGGTTAATCAATTCTTCTCAGAATATTGATAATGAGATAGAGGTATTGCGTTCTAAGACACTTGTAAAAGAGGTGATTAGTCAATTGAATCTATACGTTGCTTATAGGGATGAAGATGAATTTCCTGCTAAGAATATGTATAAAACGTCTCCTATTCAGGTCAGTTTGACTCCGCAGGAAGCTGAGAAGTTGAGCGACCCGATGGCTATTGAAATGACATTGCATTCACAAGGGAGCCTGGATGTGAATGTTATGGTTGGTGAGAAAGAATATCAAAAACATTTTGAAAAACTGCCGGCTGTTTTTCCTATGGATGAAGGTACATTGGCTTTCTTTCAAAATACTTCGGACTCACTATCATCGATAAGAGAAGCAGAAGATGCATCTCCTGTTCATACCGTACGTCATATCACAGCTACTATTAGCCAACCAATGAAAGTAGCAAGGAGTTACTGTGCAAATCTGACTATCGAACCTACTTCCAAGACAACTTCGGTAGCTGTAATTTCTTTAAAGAATTCAAGTCTGCGGCGTGGACAAGACTTCATCAACCAATTGTTAGAAATGTACAATCGAAATACGAACAATGATAAGAACGAGATAGCGCAAAAAACGGCAGAGTTCATTGATGAGCGTATTAATATAATCTCAAAAGAATTGGGTAGTACAGAATCGAGTCTTGAGAGTTTCAAAAGGAATGCAGGTATTACAGATTTGACTAGTGATGCACAGATTGCTTTAGCCGGCAATGCGGAATATGAAAAAAAGCAGGTGGAGAATCGTACTCAGATTAGTTTGGTGAGTGACTTGCGAAAGTATTTTACTGGTAATGAATATGAAATATTGCCTAGTAATGTTGGATTGCAGGATGCTGCTCTAATTTCAGTAATAGAGCGTTACAATGAAATGCTTATTGAACGGAAGCGACTATTGCGTACATCTACTGAGAATAATCCGGCTATTGTAAATTTGGATACGAGCATCCGCGCGATGAAAACGAATGTACAGGCTACGCTTGAAGGAACATTGCAAGGGTTATTAATAACAAGAGCTGACCTTGATCGCGAGGCGAACCGTTATGCTCGGCGTATTAGTGATGCTCCAGGGCAGGAGCGGGAATATGTAAGTATTGCCCGTCAACAGGAAATCAAGGCCGGACTGTATTTGATGCTTTTACAAAAGCGTGAGGAGAACGCCATAGCATTGGCAGCTACTGCAAACAATGCAAAAATCATTGATGAAGCTATCGCTGATGATATCCCTGTTTCTCCTAAGCGTAGAATGATTTATCTGATCGCTTTAGTATTAGGTGTTGGCATCCCCGTAGGCATCATCTACCTGATCGGCCTGACCAAGTTCAAACTCGAAGGTCGTGCAGATGTCGAGAAACTGACAACTATTCCTATCGTCGGTGATATCCCATTAACCGATGAAAAGCAGGGTGCTATTGCCGTATTTGAGAATCAAAACAACCTGATGAGTGAAACCTTCCGCAATGTCCGAACGAATCTTCAGTTTATGCTTGGAAATGACAAGAAGGTGATTTTGGTTACTTCCACAGTCAGTGGTGAAGGTAAATCCTTTATCTCTGGTAATCTTGCTATCAGTCTTTCTTTATTAGGGAAGAAGGTAGTAATAGTTGGTCTTGATATCCGCAAGCCAGGTTTGAATAAGGTATTCAATATATCAAAAAGAGAACAAGGTATAACTCAATATTTGGCTAATCCGGAAAAGAACTTGATGGATTTAGTACAACTTTCCGATGTAAGTAAGAATCTTTATATTCTTCCTGGTGGAACAGTTCCTCCTAATCCTACCGAATTATTGGCCCGTGATGGATTGGATAAAGCAATTGAGACACTAAAGAAAAACTTTGAATATGTAATCTTGGATACCGCTCCTGTTGGTATGGTTACTGATACCTTGTTGATAGGACGTGTGGCTGATTTATCTGTTTATGTATGTCGCGCAGACTATACTCGTAAAAATGAGTATACTTTGATTAATGAACTTATTGATGGAAATAAGTTACCTAACCTATGTACTGTGATAAATGGTTTGGATTTGAAGAAAAGAAAATACGGTTATTATTACGGTTATGGTAAATATGGCAAGTATTATGGTTATGGTAAACGATACGGCTATGGTTATGGATATGGAGAACAATCTGGTAAGGAAGAATAAATCCATTGATAACCAAGATATTTTAAAATTAATAATGTCATAGAGTGGTTTATAATACTTTACACAAAAGTGAGATGAAACATGTAGGTCCCTAACTTTATGCTACACACATGAAGAACCCTACATTTTGTGGTCAGGAAATATACAGCGGTGTATTCCTGATCAACGCCCTCATGTCGGTGTAAATCCGATGTGATTTCTATAATATCAACTGTCTGTGAAGATCGTTGATATTTTTTTTGTAAAACAGTGAATGGCGTGATGAATATTTTTTGTAGCTTTGTGAAAAATCGAATTGAAATGGAAAATTTACGAAGATATCCCATTGGGATACAGACTTTTTCGAAGATACGGGAAGGGAATTACCTTTATATTGATAAAACGGAATATGTTTATCGGATGACTCATTCGGCTTCTAGCTATATGTTCTTGAGCCGTCCACGGCGTTTTGGCAAATCATTGCTAACTTCTACGTTACATAGTTATTTTTCCGGTCAGAAAGAGTTATTTCAGGGGTTGGCTATGGAAAAACTAGAGGAGGACTGGGTGGAATATCCGGTGCTTCACTTTGATATGAGTACCGCCAAACATGCAGACTGTGAACAGCTGTTGCAAGAGTTGAATATGAAGCTAATCCGTTATGAGGAGGTTTACGGAAAGATGGAGGGAGAGGTTAATCCAAATCAGCGTCTTGAAGGACTCATCAAGCGCGCTTACGAGCAGACAGGGAAACAAGTGGTTGTGCTGATAGATGAATACGATGCTCCTCTGCTGGATGTAGTACACGAGGAAGAGAGGCTTGGCGTATTGCGTAACATCATGCGCAATTTCTACAGCCCTCTTAAAGCGTGTGATCCTTATTTGCGGTATGTGTTTTTGACCGGTATCACCAAATTCTCCCAACTTAGTATATTTAGTGAATTGAACAATATCAAGAATATTAGCATGAATGAGTCTTATGCTGCCATTTGCGGTATTACAGAAAACGAGATACTTGTCCAAATGAAAGATGATGTAGACGCATTAGCCCAAAAACTGGAGGTTACTTCTGAAGAGGTATTGGCAAAACTGAAAGAAAACTACGACGGCTATCATTTCACTTATCCGTCTCCTGATATATATAATCCATTCAGTTTGCTTAACGCTTTTGCAGATGGTAAATTTAATTCTTATTGGTTTGGTAGTGGTACGCCTACTTATTTGATAAAGATGCTGGATAAATTTGGTGTAGCGCCTTCCGAGATAGGGAGAAAAACTGCGGTTGCGGAGGATTTTGATGCACCTACAGAAAGGATGGTGAGCATTACTCCATTGTTATATCAAAGTGGCTATATCACGATAAAAGATTATGATAAGGAGTTAGATTTATATACATTGGATATTCCTAATAAGGAGGTAAGAATAGGTTTGATGAAAAGTCTTCTTCCTAATTATGTTGCTAGTAAAACACCGGAAACCAATACTATGGTAGCTTATCTTTCCCGTGATATTCGTAATGGTGATATGGATGCTGCTTTACGTCGTTTGCAAACGTTTCTGTCTACCATTCCTCAATGTGATAATACGAAATATGAGGGGCATTACCAACAGATGTTTTATATTATATTCAGTTTGTTGGGCTATTATGTAGATGTGGAGGTTCGTACTGCCAGTGGACGGGTGGATATGGTGCTTCGTACAAAGACTACGTTGTATGTGATGGAATTGAAACTGGACAAGAGTGCGGATAGGGCGATGGAGCAAATTGATCTGAAGAATTACCCCAAACGTTTTGCTTTGTGCGGATTGCCTATAGTAAAGGTGGCTGTCAGTTTTGATAGCGAACAGTGTACAATAGGGGAATGGAAAATTCTAAAAGTTTAATTATATTGCTGATTAATAAATTGTTATATACTAGTATGAATATAAAGAGCTCCGCAAGGGGCTTTTTTCTTTTCTATCCGGAATAAAAGCTTCACCTTTGCAGTGTTGATCAACAAAACGTGAATAAATAATTTGAATTTAAATCTTTAAAAAAACGTAGTATGAGTGTAATTTACAAAGTCATTACGCGGCCGACGGATCCGCGTGTTCCCAATTCTCCCAAGAGATATTATCCGCATCTGATCACTTTAGGTCAGTCTGTCAATCTGAAATATATTGCACAGAAAATGCAGGATCGTTCTTCGCTGTCTGTCGGTGATATCAAGAGTGTGATCCAGAATTTTGTGGAAAAGATGAAGGAGCAGCTGCTGGAAGGTAAGTCTGTGAATATTGAAGGTTTGGGTGTCTTTATGTTGACTGCTCGTTCGAAAGGTGCTGAACTGGCGAAGGACATTAATGCCAAAAGTGTAGAGAGTGTTCGTATCTTTTTTCAGGCGAATAAAGAGCTGCGCGTTACAAAGACTGCCACCCGTGCAGATGAGAAGTTGGATTTGATTAGCTTGGATGAATATCTGAAGAAGCTTAATATGACTATTTCTCCTAATGATCCTGAAAAACCGGATGATGGTGGAGAAGAAGGTGGAGGAAATGAAGGTGGCGGTAGCGGAGAAGCACCGGATCCTGCCGCATAATGAATTGTCAATTAATGATTGATGGTTAGGGTGTTTATTTAGTGTTTAATAAAAAAGAAAAATGTCTATGAAAAAAACGTGGAGTATTATTTTGAAAGTGATTATTGCTGTTGCTGGTGCAATTGCCGGAGTGGTCGGTGTACAGGCAGCAAACTTGTAATTGATTATCTTATAAATAGGTATATTTATGAATGAATAACAGGCGGGAAAAATCCCGCCTGTTTGTGTTTTAGATATAATTAGAGAATTATACTTCCTCGCATACTCTCATTTCCATTCCTTTATACACTACTACAATCTTATGCAACTGTGTGGTGCCAATTGCATTTTTCACTGTATCAGTATCAGCATAACGGTTTGTTTGGGCGATACCTTCCAATCGTAATTCTTCCACACGATTCTCTGAATCTTTGTATTTGGCATATTTCAACTCGATTATGTAGCTGTGTTTCATGTCGGGATAAATATCCAATAATGGAGATAGGAAGATGTCGGCATATCCCTCTTGTGTGTCTGCCTCCGAAATGGGACGGTAGAATCGGTTTTGTGCAGTCATGGCTAATGTGAAACCATGCACGAAAAATTCTCCCTTTTGTTTGTCACGCTGGGAGGCATAACTCTTCAGGCAATCGGCTATATAATCAAAATATGCTTTCCATGTACCTCGATAAGCGAGTGAACTGGATAATTCATTTTTTTCATAATTACTGAAGCTTAAGTTGGCTTCATTGTAAGTGTTCAATAGATAGGTGTAAAGCTGTTCGCGGACTACTTGATTAGGAATGGTGAGTTTGCACTTTCCTTCATGTGTACCATTAATAGTAAGCATACCAAAATAATAGAGTAGGCTGATGAAGTTGTCTGGATCAATAATACTGGCGGCTGGAAATCCTTTCTTCACTTCTCCAGTGATGTAGCCTTGGCTTATTAAGGTCTGTATGATGGAAGCATCGTGCGCAAACTCTTTATCTTTGCGGATGAGCATACGCAATTTCTCGTAGTCGATACGGATGTTGTCTTCTACCATGTCCTTCGGTACTTCACCGTATCGGATGTAGTTTTTGACGAAATAAAGCACCATGTTAGAATTGTACATAGTGGTTTGACCATAACATTCTTGTGCAAAGCAGTAATTATCATACCACGGTTTCATAATTTCTATCAATTCATCGATGGTATGGTTGAAATGCCCTGTATTAGAATAATAAGTTAACATTTCGCGAACTTCACTTTCTGTGAATCCCATCATTTCATTGAATTCTGATGAAAGGGAGTAATTAGTGCCGATATTGAAGCCGCTGGTCAAGTCATCCATTGTTACGGGACTGACACCTGTGATGAAACAACGTTTGATGCTGGAGTCGGTACCGGATTTTATTTTATTGAAGAAGGCACGTAAATAACCTTCTTTGTGTGTCTCATCAGTGTAACGGTTCATGCTGTCGACATCAGAGAGTATTGTATTGGTGAAATGGTCATATTCATCAATGAAGAGATAAATCTTTTGATTTACACGAGCGCATTCCGTAAACAGATATTCGAATTGGCTGACTGCCCCGTCTTTTTCGTTCATTTTTTCTTTGATTCCTTCGGGTAAATAGTCGGCATAAACATCGCAGAAATAGTCAAATACGATTTTGCAATGTTCGTCTAGACCTTTGCGGTAGCTGTGTAAATCTCCACTGATTCCTGAGAAATTTAATTTTATTACTAGATAGCTATTACGGTCTTTCGTAGGGTGCTTTCCGATATAAAGGTCGCCAAATAAAGCGTCAAACTTATCTTTGGTACGTATGTCATAATAATGTTGAAGCATATTCAAGGTCAGACTTTTTCCGAATCGACGCGGACGGATAAAAAAGAAGAAACGATCCGACTGCTCTATCAAAGGGATGAAAGCGGTTTTATCCACGTAATAATAATTGTCCAAACGAATGTCCTCGAAGTTCATCATACCATAAGGTAACAACTTCCTGTCTGATAATACATATTCCATAATTTATACCTTTTATATGAATATACTTTGAATAAGTGTAGACAAAGATACTTCCTTTCCGCTACTTTCCCAAACAAACGTTCTTTCTTTTTGGTTTCGTACTATTTGTTATGAGTGCCGCTCCATATTTTAACAAAATAGAAATTATAATCAAACTCGTTGGCTGAATAGCGGATTTTATCTACCTTTGTACCTTAATTAAATGCGTCATTTTAAGCAAGAAAAAACATGATTCGAAAAATAATAAAGGCTCTTTGGATATTTCTGGCAGTCATTGTGTTGGCTATTGTTGTCATCTTTGTCTCTATCTCAAAGGGTTGGATTGGCTATATGCCTCCTGTAGAGGAACTTGAGAATCCGAGCTATAAATTTGCAACGGAGATTTTCTCTGAAGATGAAAAAGTGCTTGGTACGTGGTCTTACAGTAAGGAAAACCGGGTGTACACAGCTTACAAGGATTTGTCGCCTAGTATTATCAATGCTCTTATTGCAACGGAAGATGTTCGTTTTGTCGAACATTCAGGAATTGATGCCAAGGCATTGTTTCGTGCGTTTGTAAAACGTGGTTTGATGTTTCAGAAAAATGCAGGTGGAGGTAGTACCTTGTCGCAACAGCTTGCCAAACAGTTGTTTACAGAGAATGTGGCGAGAAATACACTGCAACGTCTTTTCCAGAAACCGATTGAATGGGTGATTGCGGTGAAGCTTGAACGTTACTACACCAAAGAGGAAATATTGAGTATGTATCTCAATAAATTTGATTTCCTGAATAATGCGGTTGGTATTAAAACTGCTGCGCATACCTATTTCGGCTGCGAACCGAAGGATTTGAAGATTGAAGAAGCGGCTACGCTGGTTGGTATGTGTAAGAATCCGTCGCTTTACAATCCGGTTCGTTTCAACGAACGTTCGCGTGGCCGTCGTAATGTAGTGCTTGAGCAGATGCGTAAAGCTGGTTATATCACAGATGCAGAATGTGATTCTTTGCAGGCTCTTCCGCTGAAACTAAAATATAACCGCGTTGACCACAAAGAGGGATTGGCTACCTATTTCCGCGAATATCTCCGTGGTGTGATGACAGCACCGAAACCGGTAAAAAGTGATTATCGTGGTTGGCAAATGCAGAAATTCTACGAAGATTCTATCGCGTGGGAAACTAACCCGTTGTATGGCTGGTGTGCAAAAAATAAAAAGAAAGACGGTACGAATTATAACATCTATACAGATGGATTGAAGATTTATACAACGATCAATTCACGTATGCAACAATATGCAGAGGATGCCGTAAAAGAACACTTGGGTGACTATTTGCAACCTGTATTCTTCAAAGAAAAAGAGGGAAGCAAAAATGCCCCGTATGCAAGATCACTACCGGAAAAACGAGTAGAAGAGTTGCTGACGAAAGCAATGAAGCAGACGGATCGTTATCGTCTTATGAAAGAGGCGGGAGCTTCGGAACAGCAGATCCGTAAAGCGTTTGATACCCCGGAAGAAATGACCGTCTTTTCCTGGAAAGGAGATAAAGATACAATTATGACACCGATGGATTCCATCCGTTACTACAAATCTTTCTTGCGGACAGGATTCATGTCGATGGATCCGGTAAGCGGACATGTGAAGGCTTATGTAGGCGGACCGAATTATGTATATTTCCAGTATGATATGGCAATGGTGGGACGTCGTCAGGTGGGATCTACTATCAAACCGTATTTGTATACATTAGCAATGGAAAATGGCTTTTCTCCTTGTGATCAGACACGCCACGTAGAGCAAACGTTGATTGATGAGAACGGAACTCCTTGGACGCCTCGTAATGCAAACAATAAACGTTATGGGGAAATGGTGACTCTGAAGTGGGGATTGGCTAATTCTGACAACTGGATTTCTGCTTATTTGATGGGCAAACTGAATCCGTATAATCTTGTACGTTTGATCCATAGTTTTGGGGTTCGTAATAAAGCAATTGACCCGGTGGTTTCGCTTTGTCTGGGACCTTGTGAAATTTCTGTGGGTGAGATGGTAAGTGCATATACAGCTTTTGCCAATAAAGGAATTCGTGTGGCTCCATTGTTTGTTACACGCATTGAAGATAGTGATGGTAATGTGCTTTCTACCTTTGCACCGCAAATGGAGGAGGTGATAAGTATTTCAAGTGCATATAAAATGCTGGTTATGTTGCGCGCCGTTATTAATGAAGGAACAGGTGGACGTGTTCGTCGTTATGGAATTACCGCCGATATGGGTGGGAAAACAGGTACGACCAATGATAACTCTGATGCCTGGTTTATGGGATTCACTCCTTCATTGGTATCCGGTTGTTGGGTAGGTGGTGACGAACGTGACATCCACTTCGGTAAAATGACCTATGGACAGGGAGCTGCTGCTGCTTTGCCTATTTGGGCACTGTATATGAAGAAAGTGTATGATGACCCGACTTTGGGATATGACCAGCAGGAAAAATTCAAACTTCCTGAAGGGTTTGATCCGTGTGCCGGTTCGGAAACTCCGGACGGAGAGGTGATAGAAGAGGGGGGATTGGACGATCTTTTTAACTAAGTCTGAAATAAGTATTAACCCGTAGCGTTTGGGGCACTGAACTGTAGGTGTAATATCTCTAATATCTAATGTTTAATACTTAATACTTAAATACTTATTTTTTAATGCATAGGTATATTGTTTGCATAGGGAGTAATTACAACAGGAAAGAGAATTTGACTTTTGCCAGACAGGAACTGACTGAATCGTTCTCTTCTATATGTTTTGCGCCCGAATTGGAAACTGAACCTTTATTTTTTAAGAATCCGGCTTTGTTTTCCAACCAAGTGGTTATGTTCTTTTCCGATAAGGATGAAGAGGTAGTGAGGAAAATGCTGAAAGATATAGAACAAAGGTCCGGACGTCGTCCGGAAGATAAAAAAGAGGAGAAAGTTTGTCTGGACATTGACATGCTTTTATATGATAACAAAATAGTAAAACCGGAGGATTGGCAAAGGGGATATATACAACAGTCATTATCTGCCTTCCATTCTTCATTATTTATTAAGTAGATGAAATTTCTTGGAATTATACCTGCCCGCTATGCATCCACTCGTTTCCCTGCAAAACCGTTGGCTATGTTGGGTGGAAAAACTGTTATACAACGTGTGTATGAGCAAGTGGCTGGCGTTTTGGATGACGCTTATGTAGCCACGGACGATGAGCGTATTGAAGCTGCTGTCAAGGCGTTCGGAGGTAAGGTTGTGATGACTTCTGTTCATCATAAAAGCGGTACGGACCGCTGTTATGAAGCCTGCACAAAGATTGGAGGTGACTTTGATGTCGTAGTTAATATACAAGGAGATGAACCTTTTATTCAGCCTTCACAATTGGATGCGGTAAAGGCTTGTTTCGAAGATGTAACCACGCAGATTGCCACGCTGGTGAAACCTTTTACTGCAGATGAACCGTTTGCTGTACTGGAAAACGTAAATTCACCGAAAGTGGTAGTCAATACGAACTGGAACGCGCTTTATTTTAGCCGATCCATTATTCCTTATCAGCGTAATGCCGAGAAACAGGACTGGCTGAAGGGACATACCTACTACAAGCATATCGGACTGTATGCCTATCGTACAGATGTGCTGAAAGAGATAACCATGCTTCCGCAGTCTTCTCTGGAACTGGCTGAATCTTTGGAGCAGCTCCGTTGGCTGGAGAACGGATATAAAATAAAGGTGGGCATTAGTGAAGTAGAAACCATTGGAATCGATACCCCGCAAGATTTGGAACGGGCAGAAGAGTTTTTGAAGAATAGAATCTAATCGTATGGATCGTAAAATACAACCTGAAATACAAACCCTGAAAAATTTTCGTATACTTCCTCCCGTCCGAATGACATTGCCAAATGGTATTCCATTGACTGTTATTAATGCGGGTGAACAGGAAGTAGTACGCATAGATGTGCTTTTCGCTGGAGCCCGTTGGCAGCAGTCGCAGAAACTGCAAGCCTTGTTTACAAACCGGATGTTGCGCGAAGGTACGACAAAATATACGGCTGCTACCATTGCCGAGAAACTGGATTACTACGGTTCGTGGCTGGAACTGTCCAGCTCGTCGGAGTATGCATACATCACTGTTTATTCGTTGAATAAGTATTTGGCGAAAACATTGGAAGTGGTAGAATCCATGATTAAAGAACCACTTTTTCCGGAAAAAGAATTGCATACTATCCTCGATACCAATATCCAACAATATCTGGTCAATACTTCCAAAGTTGATTTCCTGGCACATCGCAGTCTGTTGAAGTCGCTTTATGGTGAACAGCATCCATGTGGTAAAATAGTGGTGGAGGAAGATTATCATGCTATCACTCCGGAAGTGCTTCGTGAATTTTATGAACGGTATTACCATTCGGGCAATTGCTCTATTTTCTTATCCGGCAAGGTGACGGAGGATATTATCAGCCGGGTGACGGATACATTCGGCACTTCTTTTGGTCAACATCAACAGTCGGCATCGAAATTAAGTTTTCCTTTTACTGCCGTTCCCGAAAAGAGGATTTTTATAGAACGTGAGGATGCCATGCAGAGTGCTGTAAAGATGGGATATACAACCATCACTCGTAACCATCCTGATTATCTGAAACTCCGGGTATTGATGACTTTATTCGGAGGCTATTTCGGCAGTCGTCTGATGTCTAATATCCGTGAAGAAAAGGGGTATACTTATGGCATTTCAGCAGGAATCATGTTTTATCCGGATAGCGGATTGCTGGCTATCTCGACAGAAACGGATAATGAATATGTGGAACCGTTGATACAGGAAGTATATCATGAAATTGACCGTCTGCATCAGGAACCTGTGTCGATGGAAGAACTGACTATCGTACGCAACTATATGTTGGGCGAAATGTGCCGTAGTTATGAGTCTCCTTTCTCACTTTCGGATGCATGGATCTTTATTGCTACTTCCGGTCTGGATGATGACTACTTTTCACGTTCTCTGCTGGCTGTAAACGAGGTTACTCCTGCAGAAATACAAGATTTGGCACAGCGCTATTTGTGCAAAGAGACATTAAAAGAGGTCATTGCAGGTAAAAAGTTGTCATAAATTGCTTTCCGAAAGTGGGCTGTTTGGGATAGAAATTGTATCTTTGTCCAAATTGTAATTCTAAAATGAGTAACGACTAAAACCAATGAGGAAATATCTATATACTACACTTTTATTGGCTCTCCTCGCACAAGAGGGAGTAATGGCACAAGAAAATGAAGGAAAGAAAGGCGGATTTTTCGGAAAAATTAAAGATACATTCTCCACTGAAATAAAGATTGGCAACTATACTTTTAAAGATGGTAGTGTCTATACGGGAGAAATGAAAGGCCGAAAACCGAACGGAAAAGGAAAAACGGTTTTTAAAAACGGTGATGTCTTTGAAGGTGAATATGTGAAAGGGAAACGTGAAGGATATGGAATTTATATGTTCCCCGACGGAGAAAAGTATGAAGGACAGTGGTTCCAGGATCAGCAGCACGGAAAAGGTATCTATTATTTTATGAATAATAACCGTTACGACGGTATGTGGTATCAGGATTATCAGCATGGTGAAGGAACTATGTATTATCATAACGGTGATTTGTATGTAGGTCATTGGGTAAATGATAAGCGTGAAGGCGAAGGTACATATACTTGGGCAAACGGTGCCAAATATACCGGTCACTGGAAAAATGATAAGAAGAACGGTAAAGGTACCATGAACTGGGATGACGGCTGTAAATACGATGGAGACTGGAAAGATGATGTTCGTCACGGAAAAGGGGTATTTGAGTATACCAATGGAGATAAATATGATGGTGACTGGGCGGATGATATTCAACATGGAAAAGGTACTTATTACTTTCACACGGGCGACCGTTATGAGGGCTCGTATCTCTTAGGTGAGCGAACCGGTCCAGGAGTTTATTACCATGCTAACGGTGATAAATATGTAGGTAATTTCAAGAACGGCATGCAAGACGGAAAAGGTACTTTTACCTGGGCGAATGGTGCTGTGTATGAAGGAAGCTGGAAAAACAATAAGCGTGACGGCAAGGGAGTTTATAAATGGAGCAATGGCGATGTTTATGACGGTGACTGGAAAGATAACCGTCCCAATGGACAAGGTACTCTGAAAACCGTTGCTGGTATGCAATATAAAGGTGGGTTCGTTGATGGATTGGAAGAGGGGCAAGGCGTACAAATTGACAAAGATGGTAATCGCTTCGATGGCTTTTTCAAACAAGGAAAGAAGGATGGTCCTTTTGTAGAAACAGATAAAGATGGAAAAGTGATTAAAAAAGGAACCTATAAATTCGGAAGACTCCAATAAAATGAAGAATGATGAATGATGAATGAAAAATTGGTTGCTTACTATCACCAATTCAAATTCTTAGTATGTTGAGACAAATAAGAAAGCCGGCTAAACTTGAAATTAGCCGGCTTTCTTATTCTTCATTCTTCATTTATCATTCTTCATTTAAATGATATATTGTGAACTGATAGATTCATTATTCATTACTCGTTTGATTGTTTCAGCAAACATATCAGCAATGCTCAACTGTTTCACTTTCGGGCATTTCTTAGCGTAAGGGATACTGTCAGTAAATACCATTTCTGTCAGGGCAGACTCTTGCACACGGAAAGAAGCCG
>OGFM01001558.1_pt1 | contig 13817 bp, 11 predicted proteins | sample 1570871 | NCBI WGS metagenome assembly OGFM01 (sample SAMEA2581957, study PRJEB24529) | metagenome | biome: Human gut stool | place: China | collected 2011
ACGTTACCGAAATTGTCCTGAACCTGAAGGGTATTGCTGCAAAGCTGTACACCGATGGTCCGAAGACAGTGCGTGTTGAGGCAGTCGGCCCCTGTGAGGTCACCGCTGACAACATCAAGCAGGGCGACGACATCGAAATTCTGAACCCTGAGTGGCACATCGCAACCCTGGGCGAGGGCGGCAAGCTCGTCATGGAGCTGACCTTCGATAAGGGCCGCGGCTATGTGCCCGCAGAGCGCAACAAACAGGCTATCATCGAGAAGAACGATATCAACACTCTTCCCGTTGACAGCATTTACACCCCTGTGCTCAAGGTGAACTACAACGTCGAGAGCACCCGTGTTGGCCAGGCGATCGATTACGACAAGCTGACCATTGAGGTTTGGACCGATGGCACGATCAATGCGCAGGAAGCCGTTTCTCTGGCTGCCCGTGTGCTGACCGAGCACCTGAACCTGTTCGTCAACCTGTCCGATGAGGCAGCCGGCGCTGAGATCATGGTGGAGAAGACCAACGACGACAAGGAAAAGGCTCTGGAAATGACCATTGAAGAGCTGGATCTGAGCGTGCGTTCCTTCAACTGCCTGAAGCGCGCAGGCATCAACACGGTGGAAGATCTGGTCAGCAAGAGCGAGGACGAGATGATGAAGGTCCGCAACCTCGGTCGCAAGAGCCTGGAAGAGGTCATGGCAAAGCTGGATTCTCTGGGCTTCAAGCTGAACACGGATGACGATAACTAAAAATAATTAAGGAGTGAAACGGGATGCCCGGTACCAGAAAGCTCGGTAGAACCAGCGACAGCCGCAACGCTATGATGCGCGCTATGGTTACCTACCTGTTAGAGAATGGCAAGATTGAGACCACTGTCACTCGCGCTAAGGACGTTCGTTCCATGGCCGAGAAGATGATCAGCCTTGGCAAGGCAAGCGACCTGCACACCAAGCGTCAGGTTTATGCCTACATCACCAAGGAAGATGTTGCAAAGAAGCTGTTTGATGAGATCAGCCCCAAGTACGCTGACCGCAACGGCGGCTACACCCGCATCATCAAGATCGGCGCTCGCCGCGGCGACGCTGCTGAGATGGCAGTTCTGGAGCTCGTCTGATCTGCTCTGACTGTTTGATACAGTGTTCAAAAGCCCTTTCCCAGCAATGGGAGAGGGCTTTTTTTTGCGTGGCATTTTCATTGCTTCTGAATGTTCCCGGGAATATCGGGCAAAACCGCAAACATTTTAACAATTCCACTAAAAACTCGAACCTATTTTCTAGCAAAATGCCTCTTGATATGTTGTATGGGGGGGTAAACTTAAAATGCAGACGGTGCCTTTTGGGGTGGGTGCCTGCAAAATAACAAACGAAAAGGGGAAGAGAACATGAGAAAAAAGAGTACGAGACTTCTCAGTGCAGCACTTGCGGTGTGCATGATGCTGTCGGTTCTGCCGGTGGGCGCGTTTGCGGCGGAGCCGGGGGCGGCAGAACCGGAAAATGGCGCGAGTGCGCAGGCGGAGGAAGAATTTGTACAGCCGGAGTCTGTTGAAATCAATAGCACAAACTTCCAAGATACGGACTTCCAAAACTATGTCAAGCAGTATGACAAAGATGGAAATGACAGCCTCAGCCTGGAGGAGCGAAATAAGGTAATAACGATCGAATTGCCAGATGACTCATATTGCCCGACAATGAAGGGTATTGAGTATTTCCCGGAACTAGTCACATTGAAATGCTCTAATACCCATATGCGCTCGCTGGACGTGAGCAAGAACCTGAAACTGGAAACGCTGTGGTGCAATTGGAACAACTTGGAGCAGCTTGATGTCAGCAAGAATAAGGCATTGAAAGATCTGCGGTGTGGTGACAACTACCTGACGACATTGAATGTGAGCCAAAATGAAGCACTGGAATGGCTGAGCACGAATGATATGCGAAGTAAGCTGAACTCGCTGGATGTGAGTTACAATAAAGCACTAAAACACTTGGAGTGCACGAAGAATGGTCTTACATCATTGGATGTAAGCAGTAATGAAGCATTGGAACAGCTGTTTTGTGATGAAAACCCGCTGACTGAGCTGGACGTGAGCAAGAACGATAAGCTGACAAGCTTGGATTGCAGAAGGTGTGGACTGACTTCACTAAAGTTTGGTTCAGCAGTGAGCTCCATGGAATGCGATGAAAACCAGCTGACAGAGTTGGATATAAGTCAGAACACAAGGTGGACTGATCTGAGGTGCAACGATAATAAACTGACCTCGCTGAGTTTCAATGAAAATGTGGTAATGCCTCCGGTTGCTAGTATTAATACATACAACAACCGTTACCAGATTGCCGTGGATGCAGATGGCATCTACGACCTGAGTCAGCTGCCGGGAGATTTTGATGTCAGCAAGACCAGTGACTGGACGAATGGCGAGCGGAACGGAACCAAACTGAAAGTTACCCCGGGCAGCACTACGGTTACTTATAAGTACAATACCGGCAGCGCCCCCTATACCGGCCGTAGAACCTTTAACCTGGATGTGCATTGGCATAATTACCGGTGGAAACATGACGGTACCAAACACTGGAGGAAGTGCATTACTGCAAACTGCCCGGGTCTGACGGGTGCGCAGGAGGCAAAAGCCCCCCATGTTTACGACAATGCAAAAGACAAGGACTGCAATACATGCGGTTATGTGCGTCCGCTGTACACTGTGACCACAGTCAATGCCACTGCAAAGCTTGAGAGCGAAGCTGAAGAACTGAAGGCTCCTGTGGCCGCAGGCACTGAAGTGATTTTGAGTGCCGGAAATGCTCCCGAAGGAAAGACATTTGCAGGCTGGAAACTGTATAAAGTTGTAAATGATACTGAGAGTGAAATCACGGACGAAACAGAACTTGCCGAGCTGTTGAGGAATGGCATCGCCACCACCGCGACCCTGACCCTGACCATGCCCGCCTATGATGTTAAAGCGGAACCGTATTATAGCAATATTCCGTATAACATCACACCTGTAAACTGCACTGTGGATAAGACCGAAGCTGCTAAGGGCGATACTGTAACAGCAACGCGCAGGAAGCCGGAAGCCAACGAGCGCTTTACCGGCTGGACGGTGAAGGTGAATGGTGTTAAGCAACCGGACGACTTCCTGACCCCGGACGCGAACGACCCCGCCAAAGTGAGATTTACCATGCCGGCTGAGAACGTGGAAATAAAGGCAAACTTTGAGGGGAATCCCACGCTGAACATCGGCGATCATGTGACTGCGAACATTGAAGGCAGCGATGCGTCCGTACCGAGCGGCAGCACTGTGCCGGTGGGTGAAACCGTGCACCTGACAGCCATTGCGCCGGAGGGACAGCACTTCACCGGCTGGACGGTGAAGGTAGGCGGTGAGGAACAGAAAGCAGACACCTTCCTGACCCCGGACAAGAACGACCCCACCAAGGCGACCTTTACGATGCCGAGTAAGAATGTGGAAGTGACGGCAAACTTCGCGGAGGACTCCATTCCTGAACCCGACCCGGTTGGACCCAGCGATACCGGCAACATTCAGGGCGCGATCTCTGCTGTGGTGATCGGTGCTGCCGCAGGTGCTATCATCTATGAAGCCGGCACCGGCATCTACCGCGTCATCAATATGCCCGGCATCCCCATGCCCTCCAACCGCATCGAGCTGGCCGAGCTGCTGTGGGAGCACGCCGGCAAGCCTGAGCCTGTAAGCACCGCCCTCTACAGCGACATCGACGAGGGCGATACCGATGCACAAAAGGCCGCCCGCTGGGCAGTGGAGCAGGATCTGATGAAGGACGATGCGGACAACAATAAATTCCACCCGGCCTTCCCCGTCAGCAAGCTGCGCACCTGCCTGACCTGGAACGCCGCAAAAGAAAAAGGCTTGTTTGACAAGACCGAAGAATAACCGCTGAAACCCCAAAGGGGCTGCTGCACCAAATGTGGTGCGGCAGCCCCTTTTCTCGTTTTCGGGTGTTGGAATTGCGCCCGGCCCGTGGTATACTGACAATAGCATGCTTTCGGCCTTTGGCCGGACAAGTTTTCCACACAGAGGAGGCGCAGCGGTTGAAACATCCAAATCATTTTGGCCGGTGGTTGGCTTGCGTGCTGCTGTGCCTGCTTCTGGCAGGCTGCAGCATGCCCGGTGAACAGGTGCAGGTGGAGGAGCTTCTGCGTGCGCCCAAGCTTTCCGGCGATTACGGCGATGTGCAGACTGCCCTGAACGACTGGCTGGGGGAGAGCGCACAGCTCAAATATCCCATGCAGGGCGACCTGCTTTCGCCTTTCCTGCTGCAGGATCTGGACGGTGACGGCAGGCAGGATGCCGCCGTGCTTTACACCACCGCCCAAAGCTCCAACGTGTGCATTGCCATCCTGCAGAAGGATGATGCCGACATCTGGCATGTGCGCCAGAACGTAGAGGGCCTTGCAGACACGGTAGAGTCGGTGGGGCTGGCCCAGCTGCAGCCCGGCGATGCCACCCAACTGGTGGTGGGTTATACAGCGGCACAGGGCGACCATTATCTGGCTGTGTATTCCTACACCGACGGCGTGCTTTCCACGATCCTGGAGCAGCAGTACCAGCAGTATCTGGTGGAGGATATCACCGGCGGCGGTAATCAGGACCTGATCCTGATGTCTACGCTGGAGGACGGCGGCGTGCAGATCGAACTGCTGACCGTGGATAAAGAGGGCAGCTTCCAGCAGGTGGCTGTTATGGGCCTTTCCGCCAATCGGTTCGCCGGCTGCGCCTCGGTGGCGGCGGGTGTGGGTGCGGACGGCAGGCATTATCTGGTGCTGGATGGCTGGACCGGCATTTCCGGCAACAATCTGGCCAGCGTGCTGCTGCGTTTTGACGAGGACACGCAGCAGATGGTGCCTGCCGATCAGATCAGCACCGAAAAGCTTTACACCGCATCCCTGCGCAATGTGCCCAGTTTGGTCAGTCAGGATCTGGACGGCGACGGCATCGTGGAGATCCCCACCCAGCCGGACGAAGCGGGCCTGCTGAACATGAGCCAGAGCCGCCGCATGGATTTTATCGTGTGGATGGACTATACCAGCCCGCACCCGGAAAAAAGCTTCGGGCTGCTGGACGAAGAGACCAACTGCTATATCGAGCTGCCCATGGAGTGGGAGGGCAACCTCAAACTGACCGACAGCGAACAATATGATGGTGCAGTGGAGCTGCGCACGGTGGACGAAGACCAGCTGATAATGACCCTGCGTCTGGTGCGCACCACCTCCAGCCTGAAGGGCTGGACCCGCCTTGGCATCGTGGCATCCCGCCAGATGCAGGCGAAGCTTGCCCCGGATGTGGAGATCCGTGATAAAAATTACCGCCTGTCCAAGGCGCTGTATCTGCTCAACTAAAGAACGGAGGAACAGTTCATGGTACGAGTGCTTGTCGTTGAAGATGAAGCCAACATCCGCGAGATGATCGCGCTGAACCTGCGCCTTGCGGGCATGGAGGCTGTGGAGGCCGAAAGCGCCGAGGCGGCTCTGCCGCTGCTGGAGAAGAAGCCGGGCTGCGATGCGGCCATTCTGGATGTGATGCTGCCGGGTATGAACGGCTTCTCCCTGTGCGAGACCATCCGCCGCACCGATCAGAAGATCGGCATTATCATCCTCAGCGCCAAGGGACAGGAGCAGGACAAGATCCGCGGCCTTTCTATTGGTGCCGATGACTATATGACCAAGCCTTTCAGCGTAAGCGAACTGCTGGCCCGTGTGAAAGCGCTGTGCCGCCGCGTCGGCCGTACTGCAGGCGGGGACGAAAAAGAAAAGGAAAACCCGCTGGGGATGCTCACCAGCGGCGAATTTGTGCTGGACGAGAACCGCCGCGTGCTGCTCAAGGCAGGCCAGCCCATCGAGCTGACGCAGGTGGAATTCCAGATCATGGAGCTGTTCTTCCGCAACCCCGGCATTGCGCTGGTGCGCGAGAAGATCCTGAAGGGTGTCTGGGGCGAGAACTATTTTGGTGACGTGAAGATCGTGGATGTGAACATCCGCCGTCTGCGCATGAAGGTGGAGGATGAACCCAGCCATCCCACCCATATCCTTACTGTGTGGGGCTACGGCTACAGATGGGAAGAATGAGAAGCGGGATCACCCGCCGGTGGCTGCGGGGCAACCTGCTCATCACCGTGCTGCTGGTGCTGCTGGCCGAAACCATGTTCCTGTACAACTACACACGCAGCTATTATAACAGCGTGCAGCAGACCATGTACCGGCGGTTCTCTTCGGTGTCCGGCCAGCTGAAAATGTACACCGGCGATACGGTGCAGAGCACGGCGGCTACCCGCAGCGTGGCCCTGCGCCGCATGGTGGAGCAGTTTGCCGATAAGGACAAATACGAGTTCATGCTGCTGGACAGCTATGGCGGGGTCATTGCGTCCTCCAGCGGCACAAATGCGGACGGCATTGTGACCGGCACCGACTTTGAGCAGGCGCAGGAGGCTTCTGACGGCCTTGGTGTGGCGGTCTACCGCACCCAGTCCGGCGAGCTGGTGATGGCGGCCTGTTATCTGGTGCCCTATGCCGCCGAGGATGTGGCGGCGATGCGTCTTGTCACCAGCCTGACCCTTGTGGGAGCGCAGATCAAGAACGCCCTCGCGGTAAGTGTTGTGATCGCGGCGGTGATCCTTGCTTTCACCGTGATGTCCGGCCTGTACTTCATCCGCAGCATCGTGGTGCCGCTGGGGCAGGTAGAGCGCACCGCAGCCAGCATCGCCCGGGGTGAGCTGGATGTGCGCCTGCCGGTCACTGGCAACGAGCACGACGAGGTGGACCGCCTGCGCGGCACCATCAACCAGATGGCCGAAGGGCTGGAAGAGACCGAGAAGATGAAGAACGAGTTCATCAGTTCCGTCTCTCACGAGCTGCGCACGCCGCTCACCTCCATCCGGGGCTGGGTGGAGACCCTGCGCACACTGGACGACCCGGCAGATGAGAACTACCGCAAGGGCCTTGAGATCATCAACAATGAGACGGGCCGCCTGTACAACATGGTGGAAGAGCTGCTGGATTTCAGCCGTCTGCAGAACGGCCGCATCCGTATGGACTGCCGTCCGCTGGACCTTGTGGCAGAGCTGACCGATGCGGTGCTGTTCTGTGAAGCACGCATCCAGCGCGAGGGCCTTGTGCTCAGCTACACCGAGCCGGAGGAGATGATCCCGGTCTATGCCGACCCGGACCGTCTGCGGCAGGTGTTCATCAACATCATGGACAACGCCATCAAGTACTCGGCCCCCGGCGGGCGCATCACGGTCAAGCTGTGGGCGGGCGAATACAAGGCTTTTGCGGAGATCATCGATCAGGGCCGCGGCATCCCGCCGGAAGACCTTGAGAATGTCAAGACCAAGTTCTACAAGGGCAGCAATTCGGTGCGGGGCAGCGGCATCGGCCTTGCGCTGGTGGATTCCATCATGACTGCACTGGACGGCACCATGGACATCAAGAGCACGCTGGGCCGCGGCACAGTGGTCACACTGGGCTTGCCGCTGTACCATAAGGCGTGAAGATTTTGTCACAATTCTGTGGTAAAATGGTCGAGAAAAATATGATCCGATAGGAGAACCCAATGAATCAACCAAAAAAGGAACGTTTCAAGACCAGCGTCGGCGGGCAGGCGCTGATGGAAGGCATCATGATGCGCGGCCCGAAGCTCATCTGCTGCGCTGTGCGCAAGCCGGACGGCACCATTGAGACCAAGATCGACCCTGTGAAGAACCACGGTATCTGGACAAAGATCCCGCTGGTGCGCGGTGCCATCTCCATGATCGAAAGCCTGATCGTGGGCTACCGCTACATGATGTACTCGGCTCAGGTGAGCATGGGTGACGACTACGACCCCGAAGAGGAAGAGACTGCCTTTGAAAAATGGGTGGGCGACCACTTGGGCAAAAAGGCAGAGGACGCACTGCTGGCCTGTGCCGCCGTACTGGGCGGCCTGCTGGCGATTTTGCTGTTCACCGTGCTGCCCACCCTCATCGTGGGCGGCGTGAACCACTTTGTAACATTGGGCCGCTGGGCCAAGGTGGTGCTGGAAGCGGTGCTGAAAGTTGGCATCTTCCTCACCTATATGGTGGCCATCTCCAAGATGAAGGAGATCCACCGCGTGTTTGAGTACCACGGTGCCGAGCACAAGACCATTGCCTGCTATGAGGCCGGTGATGAGCTGACCGTGGAGAATGTGCGCAAGTACACTCGGTTCCATCCGCGCTGCGGCACCAGCTTCCTCATTCTGGTGGTCATCGTCAGCGTGTTCCTCTACAGCGTGCTGCCGTGGGGCAGCATCGGCCTGCGGGTGCTGTTCAAGCTGCTGCTTCTGCCGCTGGTCATGGGCATCAGCTATGAGCTGCTCAAGTGGTGCGGCCGGTCCGATAACATTGCTACCCGTATCATCCGCCAGCCCGGTATCTGGGTGCAGCACCTGACCGTGTTTGAACCGGATGACGGCATGATCGAGGTGGCCATTGCCGCTGTGACCCCTGTGCTGCCCGAGGATCCGGAGGATGGCAGATGGTAATTGCTGGTTTGACCCCGCGCGAAGCGGTGCGGGCCGTGGAAGCCCGGCTTTCCGCTGCAGGGTGTCCGGATGCCGATTACGATGCACGGGAGCTGTTCCGCGTGGCAGCCGGGCGGGATGCCCGCCTTTCCGACCGGGTGCTGACCACGGAGGAAGCGGAAAAGCTGGAAACCCTCTGCACGCGCCGTGAGCAGCGGGAACCGCTGCAATACCTGTGCGGGATCTGGAGCTTTCTGGATTTTGACCTTGCCGTTGGCCCCGGTGTGCTCTGCCCCCGGGCAGACACTGAGGTGGTAGCGGAAGCGGCGGCCAATACCCTGACGGGCATTGCAGCGCCCCGGGTGCTGGATCTCTGCGCGGGGACCGGCTGTCTGGGGCTGGGCGTCAAGCGCTTCTGCCCGGCGGCGCAGGTGACCTGCGTGGAAAAAAGCCCGGAAGCTTTTGTTTATCTGGAAAAGAACTGCCGCTGCGCCCTGAAAGGGCAGGGCGGGCAGACGGAGGACTTGCTGGAGCCTACCGCGTTTGAGCAGGCAGATGCCCCGGCCTTTGACTGGGGGCCGGCGCTGAACGCTCTGCGCGCAAAGGCAAAGCCAGCCTATGCGGCGCAGCCGGTGGAGGGCGACCTGTTCACCTACTGGCAGGGCCTGCCGGAAGGGCGGCTTGATCTGATCGTATCCAACCCGCCCTACCTCACCGCCGAGGAGATGCGGCACCTGCAGCCGGAGGTGGCACAGGAACCGGCCATGGCGCTGGAAGCAGGAAAGGACGGCCTTATGTTTTACCGTGCCCTTGCAGAGCATTATCAGAATGCACTGCGGCCCGGCGGAGCGCTGGTGCTGGAGATCGGCTGGCAGCAGCGGCAGGCTGTGGCGGCACTGCTGGCTGCAAACGGCTGGGCAGACATCGAGTGCCGCAAGGATTTTGGCGGCAATGACCGGTGCATGATCGCCCACAGACCCGAAAAATAAAAGTAAAAATAGAAACAACTTCTCGTTGTAATATTTTGATTTTGTGGTATACTATACTGGAAAGTATACGGACAGCCCGCGCACGGCGGGCAGCAGGAAGAAAAGGAGCAGCACGCTATGGCAAAAAATCAGAACAACAACACCGTTGCCCCGGCGACCAAAAAGACCGAGCCGGAGGCCAAAAAGGATGCGCTGGCCACTGCGCTGGCCCAGATCGAAAAGCAGTTCGGCAAGGGTGCCGTGATGAAGCTGGGGGATAACGCCTCCATGCAGGTGGATGCCATTTCCACCGGCAGTCTAGGTCTGGATCTGGCTCTGGGCGTGGGCGGTGTGCCCCGCGGCCGCATCATTGAGGTGTACGGCCCGGAATCCAGCGGTAAGACCACGCTGGCTCTGCACATTCTGGCCGAAGCCCAGAAGCAGGGCGGCGAAGTGGCCTTCATTGACGTGGAGCACGCACTGGACCCCACCTATGCCGAAGCGCTGGGCGTGGACATCAACAATCTGCTGGTCAGCCAGCCGGACACCGGCGAGCAGGCCATGGAGATCTGCGAAGCACTGGTGCGCTCCGGTGCCATCGATGCCATCGTGGTGGACTCGGTTGCCGCCATGGTGCCGAGGGCTGAGATCGAGGGCGAAATGGGCGACAGCCATGTGGGCCTGCAGGCCCGCCTGATGAGTCAGGCCATGCGCAAGCTGACTTCGGTCATCGGCAAGACCAACACGGTCTGCGTCTTCATCAACCAGCTGCGCGAGAAGGTGGGCGTGATGTACGGCAACCCGGAGGTCACCACCGGCGGCCGCGCTCTGAAATATTACGCCTCGGTGCGCATCGACATCCGCCGCGTGGAGGGCCTGAAGGACTCTTCCGGCCAGTTCATCGGCAACCACACCCGCGCCAAGATCGTCAAGAATAAGGTGGCACCTCCGTTCCGTGAGGCAGAGTTCGATATCATGTTCGGCGAGGGCATTTCCAAGATGAGCGAACTCATTGATGTGGGCGTGAAGCTGGGCATCGTGCAGAAGAGCGGCGCATGGTTCAACTATGGCGATATCCGTCTGGGTCAGGGCCGTGACAACGCAAAGCAGTTCCTGAAGGACAATCCCGAGATCGCAAACGACATCGAGGGCCAGATCCGTGCCAATGCCGATAAGCTGTATGCATCCCGCCGCCCGGCAGGCAAGGGCGCTGCGGCCAAGGCCGAGGAACCCGCCAAGGCTGCAGATGCCAAGGAGCCGGTGGTCAAGGCTCCTGCCCGCAGCAGCGAGAGCGAACTGGATATCATGGTGGAGGACTAAATGTCCTTTTATAAACGCCGCCGCCCGAAGCCGGAAGAAGAAAAGTGCGCCGACCCGGCCAAGGCCCGCGCCCGCGCACTGGATGCGCTGGCCTCGCGCGAGATGTCCTCGGCACAGCTGTATGAACGGCTGTGCTATGGCTTTACCGAGCAGGCTGCAGCGGCTGCTGTGGCTGAGATGGTGGAGCTGGATTACGTAAACGATGACCGCTATGCCGAAGCCCGGGCACACAGCCTGCTTGCCGCCCGCAAGAGCCGCCGTGCGGCGGCCCAGAACCTGCGGCAGAAGGGCCTTTCCGGCGCGCAGATCGAGCAGGCGCTGGAAAGCGTCTATGCCCCGGACGTAGACGGCGAAAGCCCGGAGCTGGAAGCTGCCGCCGCTCTGGTGCGCAGCCGCTACATGAAAAAGCTGGCCGATGGCCGCCGCGACCTTGTGGTGGCCGCCCTGCAGCGCCGCGGCTTTGCGTATTCGGTCATAAAAGAAGCGATAAAAAGAGCGGAAGAAGAATAAAAAGCACCCCTCAAAAGAGAAAGAGAGTATCATCCCCTATGAAAATTGCGTGTATTTCCCTTGGCTGCCCCAAGAATCAGGTCGATCTGGATGTGATGGTGCATATCCTGCTGTCTGCCGGCCACGAGACCGTGGCCGATCTGGCCGAAGCAGATGTGATCCTTGTGAACACCTGCGGCTTCATCGAGAGCGCCAAGACCGAAGCCATTGAAAACATTCTGGAAGCCTGCTCCTACAAGCAGCAGAACCCGGAGCTGAAGGTCATCGTCACCGGCTGTCTTGCCGAGCGCTACCGCAGCCAGATCGAGGAAGAGATCCCCGAGGTGGACGCGGTGGTGGGCTGTGCCTCCAACAAGGCCATCGACACCATCGTGGCCCGCCTGTTCCATGGTGAGGACCATCTGGAAAGCTACGGTGCCAAAAAGGACTTTCCGCTGGGCGGCAAGCGTGTCATCGGCACGCCTGCCCACTATGCGTACTTAAAGATCGCTGAAGGCTGCAACAACCGCTGCCACTACTGCGCCATCCCCGGCATCCGCGGCCCGCTGCACAGCCGCGATATGGCCGACTGCGTGGCCGAAGCCCGCTGGCTGGCCGGTGAGGGCGTGAAAGAGCTGATCGTGGTCGCGCAGGATCCCACCGCCTACGGCGAGGACTGGGGCAAGCCCGGCAGCATCTGCGAGCTGCTGGATAAGCTGAACAAGGTGCCGGGCCTCGAGTGGATCCGCATTATGTACGCTTACCCGGAGCGCATCACGGATGAGTTCATTGCCGCCATGAAGCGCAATGAGAAGGTGGTGCCCTACCTCGATCTGCCCATCCAGCACTGCAATGACACCATCCTCAAGAATATGAACCGCCGCTCCAACCGCGCCGAGCTGCTGGAGGTGATCGGCAAGCTGCGCCGCGAGATCCCCGGCATCACCCTGCGCACCACTCTGATCGCAGGCTTCCCCGGCGAGACCGAGGAGCAGTTCGAGGATCTGTGCAATTTTGTCAAGGAAGTAAAGTTTGATCGTCTGGGCTGCTTTGCCTATTCTGCCGAGGAGAACACCGTTGCTGCCAAGATGGACGGCCAGATCGAGCAGGAAGTCAAGGACAAGCGCGCCGAACTGGTGATGCAGATCCAGACCGGTATCATGGCCCAGAAGCAGGCCGAAAAGGTGGGCCAGACCGTGCATGTACTTTGCGACGGCATCGACGAGGAGAGCGGTCTGTATCTGTGCCGTACCACCGGCGATGCTCCTGAGGTGGACGGCAATGTGTGCGTTTCCAGTGAGGAGCCGCTGTATCCCGGCCAGTTCTACGATGTTCTGGTGGACGACAGCGACCTTTACGATCTGTATGGTACTGTTGCAAAATAACAAATTGGAGGAATCTGTATGAATCTGCCCAATAAACTCACTTTGACCCGCATCCTGCTGGTGCCGGTGTTCATGGTCTTTGTGTCCCTCACCAGCCTGAACGGCATCGCAGATGGCTCCTTCCAGCCGACGTATTACCTGATCGCAGGCATCGTCTTTGCTGCCGCCAGCTTTACTGATTTTCTGGACGGCCATCTGGCCCGCAAGTGGAACATGGTAACGGACTTCGGCAAGTTTGCCGACCCGCTGGCCGACAAACTGCTCACCACTGTGGCCTTCATTTACATGATGCGGGACGGCGTATGCAGCCCGGTGGTGCTGTGCATCATTCTGGCCCGTGAGTTTGCCGTGTCCGGTCTTCGCATGGTGGCCGCCGGTGCCAAGGACGGCAAGGTAATCGCCGCCAACATGTGGGGCAAGGTGAAGACCGTGCTGCAGATGCTGAGCATCATCTTCTACTTCTTTGGCATGGCGATTGCGGCGAATGTGTCCTGGGATGCCACGGTCATGGTTGTGGGAGCCTCGGTGGTGCTGTGCTGGCTGGTGGCTGCCGTGACGGCCATTTCCGGCATCAAGTACCTGTGGGACAACCGCAGCTTTATCAACACTGCAAAATAAAAATGTGGAAAACCCTCTCCCGCCCCCGGCAAAGGCCGGAAGGGGGAGGGCTTTTTTGTTTACCGAGAGGAAATTTTTATGAGAAAATTCCTGGATACCTGCCGCAGGCTGCTGTCTATCGCCCTGAACCTTTTTGTGCTGTGTGCAGAACCCATCGCCCTGCCTCTGAGCTGGGAGAAGGGCCAGGCCCAGATCTTTACCTTCTACACCGAGGATTCCAACATCTTTGCGGCGGTGGTGTGCGCCATGGTGGCGGTGTGCCAGCTGTGGTGCATCTTCACCGGCGGAGAGCTGCCCCGCTGGCTCAAGCGGCTCAAGTTCATGGCCACCAGCTGCCTGCTGCTCACCTTCCTGACGGTGGTGTTCGTGCTGGCCCCCATGAACGGCGAGGGCGGGCTGTACATGCTGCTGTGCACCAGCAGCATGCTGTACCAACACCTGCTCAACCCCATGGCGGCGCTCCTCTCCTACCTGCTGCTGGAGCGGGAACCCCACCTGCCGCGCAGCGATGTGCGCTGGGCGCTGCTGCCCACGCTGGCA
>OGFM01001561.1_pt1 | contig 13802 bp, 8 predicted proteins | sample 1570871 | NCBI WGS metagenome assembly OGFM01 (sample SAMEA2581957, study PRJEB24529) | metagenome | biome: Human gut stool | place: China | collected 2011
TCCCTTCTGCCGGGTTCGCTCCGACCGAAATGGAGTTCATTCCTTCTGCCGGGGAACCGGTGCAACAACGGCTGATGGACGATCCTGCGGCTTGTTTCAGCGGTGTGACGGTGCTCGGCAACGGGTATGCCTCGGCGCTGTACGGCGGCAAGTGGGTGGTCGTGGACCTGCGCCGGGCGCGGGAACGGGTGTTGTACGACAATTACCTGCTGCTCCTGACCAACGGATCGTCGGTCAGCCAGCAGCTCCTTTTCCCGGAGCGTCTCGCGTTTTCGGAAAACGAATATGCGTTGCTCGAGGAGAATGCGGTCGATTTCGCGGCGTTGGGTTTCGACCTGGAGTTTTGCGGCGGCGGAGCCGTCGAGGTAAAGGGCGTTCCGGCCGACATTCCGCACGATACGATCGACCGGTTGATTTACGAATTGCTGCAGGAGTTCGCCGTGCCTGTGGACGTTCAGGCATTGCGGCGCGAGAAGATCGCCGCTGTCATGGCTTGCAGCGGAGCCCGCAGCATGTCCCGTACGATTTCGACGGAGGAGGCCGAATCTCTGCTGGGGCAGCTCTGCGAAGGCGGGAATGTCAGCTTCACGCCTTCGGGCAAGGCGGTCATGGCCGAAATCACACTGGAAGAAATCCGCAATAAACTTGGTTGAGAGGTTGCCGGAAGGGATATAATCGTTACATTTGCATCTAAATCTTACTTTGTCTATGAATAATAGCCGCTATTTTTCTTCGACGCCTCCCGTAGTGCTGAACCTGATTATCATCAATGCGTTGATGCTTCTTGCGACCGAGCTGCTGCCTGTCGGGAACAGAATCGTCGGGGCGCTGGCGCTTTTCAACGTCGAGAGTCCGTTGTTCCATTCCTACCAGTTGGTGACTTATATGTTTCTGCACGGTGGATTTTCCCACTTGTTTTTCAATATGTTCGCCTTGTGGATGTTCGGTCGTACGCTCGAATACGAGTTGGGGTCGAAGCGCTTTCTGACCTACTACATGGTGTGCGGCGTCGGTGCCGGGGTGTTGCAACTGTTGGTCGGCTGGCTGGAATACCGCTATGGCAATGTCGGTATGATGGCCCTGATGGTGCCGACGGTCGGAGCTTCGGGTGCCGTGTTCGGTCTGCTGCTTGCTTTCGGCGTAATGCACCCCAATGCGGTCATCATGCTGCTCATTCCGCCGATTCCGATGAAAGCCAAGTGGTTCGTGGTCGTGTATGGCGTGATCGAACTTTTCTTCGGCATTTCGGGCCGGATGGACGGTGTCGCCCACTTCGCCCATGTCGGCGGTATGTTGTGGGGATTCCTGCTGCTCTATTATTGGAAACACAAAGGGGTGATCCGCTATTGATCGATGAGCAGGGAGTATTACGACGATTACAGACACGGTGCTTCCCGGAAACGTCGGAAAAGTTTGCCGGGCAGCGTGTTCAACGGGGTGATGCTGATCCTTTCGGTCGCGACGGGTGCGGCCATGATCGTAACGCTGCTGGCACCGTTCGTGCACCCGGGGCGAACCTGGATTTTTCCGGTGCTGGGGTTGGTCGCTCCGGCGGTTTATGTAATCACCCTGCTGGTGACGTTGTACTGGATCATTCGGTGGCGGTGGCGCATTGCCCTTCCGCTTGTCGTACTGTTGCTGGCGGGCCTTTTCAAGGTGCCGCTCTTCCTGAAGCCGGAGTTGCGCCGTCATTACGGCGAAGAGACGAGCTTCGGCCGGGGGGTGATCACCCTGCTGACTTTCAATGTTCGCAGTTTTTATAACGACCGGGGACAGTGGAGTTTCGACGGGGTGACGGAGGTGATCCGCCGTGTGAATCCCGATATTGTCTGCTTACAGGAGTTCAACCGTACCTCGAGCAAGGCCGAAGAGTTGGATTCGCTGTTATCCGATTACGATCGTACGGTGGTTATGGAGGGGAACAGACGGGATCCTGTATTTCCGCTGGCGCTTTATACCAAATACCGGATCCTCGGAAAATCTCATTCGATATTGGGTCCTATGAAGCAGGACGGGCAGTCGGTATGGGTGGATCTGCTGGTGGGGGACGATACGATTCGGATCTTTAACAACCACTTGCATTCGACCGCAATTACCGTGCATGACGATAAGTATCTTTCGGAGCATCAGTTTCTTACGGATACCGCTGGCGGAGCGAAAATCAAGAATATCTTCCGCAGGTTCCGCGACAACAGCATGTTGCGGGCGGCACAGGCGGACACGATCGCTCGGGCGATCGCTGCGACTCCGGGCTGTAAGATCGTTTGCGGTGACTTTAACGATACGCCTATGTCCTATACCTATCGGGTGATGGCACAAGACCTCGACGATGCTTTCCGGGCGAGCGGTAAGGGGTATTCCTATACCTTTCGCGGATTCATGGATGTTTTGCGGATCGATTACGTCCTCTATTCCGAAGATTTGGAGTGTCTCGATTACCAGGTTTTGTACGATGTGGATTTGTCGGATCACTATCCGGTCGTGGTCCGGTTGAGGCCGGTCAAAAGATAGTTGTTGTTATGATTTTGGATTCATTGAGAAACTGGGCTTTTTATTGCGGGGCCGATTCCCGGTTGAAGCGGGCGTTGGAATACCTCGCTGCGGCCGATTTGAATACTCTTGAGCCGGGGCGGTACGAGATCGAAGGAGCTGAAATTTTTATGAAAGTGACAGAAGGGGAGCTCAAACGGGAAGAGGAGGCTTCGCTGGAGGTGCACGATAAATATATCGACGTACAGGTATTGATTGCCGGCGAAGTCGAAACGATGGGTTGGCGGGAGCGTCGGGAGTGCCGTGTCCCCCGGGGGCCTTTCGATGCGGAAGAAGACATTCGGTTTTTTGCAGACCGGCCGCAGCTTTTCGTCGGGATCAGGCCCGGACAGTTCGTCGTTTTCGGTCCCGAGGACGCCCATGCTCCGATGATCGGTCGGGGACGGATCAAAAAGGCGGTCGTAAAGGTGATGAAATAGGGGCTTGTGCCGCGGTCGCAAGACTCAGAAAGAGATAGAAACTAAACAGGGACGGTGCCAATGACGGCACCGTCCCTGTTTATTGCGGACGAATCGGGATTTTCTACCGGATTTTTTCGGCAATGGCTTTGGCAAGTGCCGTGCAGCATTGTGCCCCCTGATCGTCGTATCCCTGTTTCATTTCTGTCGGCTGGCAGATGGCCTCCCATTTCATTTTCTGGGCGAATTCTCCCAGCAGGCGTACCGCTGCTCCAGCCCAGGTATAGGAGCCGAAATAGGCGAATTTCCGGCAGGGAATGCAACGTTCGCTGATTTTTTGCAGCAGGGACCCGACTTCGGGGAAGAGTTCGCCGTTGTAGGTCGGAGAACCCACGATCAGCGTGTCGTATTTGAAAATGTCGCGGATGACATTCGAAATGTCGGCATACGAAAGGTTGTAAACGATGATGTTTTTTACACCCTGTACGGTCAGCTCCCGAGCGATTTTCTCGGCCATCTGGGCCGTATTGCCATACATCGAACCATAGGCGATCACCACACCCGGTTCGCCTTCGTAGCGACTCAACTGATCGTAGATACCTATTACGCGCCCGATTTCCTGCTGCCATACGGGGCCGTGCGTCGAGCAGATCGTTTCGATGGGAAGGCCGCTCAGTTTTTGGAGGGCTTTCTGTACGGGGGCGCCGTATTTGCCCACGATGCAGGCGTAGTAGCGGCGCATCTCGTCCCAGAAATGGTCCAGCGAAAGCTGGCTGTCCAGGATACCGCCGTTCAGGGCACCGAACGTGCCGAACGCATCCGCCGAGAAGAGTACCTTGTGTTCGGGGCAATAGGTGACCATCACTTCGGGCCAGTGAACCATCGGCGCCATATAGAACGAGAGGTTTTTTTGGCCGAGCGAAATGCTTTCGCCCTCTTTGACTTCCCGGGTGAGGGTATGGATGCCGTAATATCCGTCGAGCATCTGAAGGGTTTTGGCATTGCCCACGATCTGCATCTCGGGGTAGAGCAGGCGCAGGGTTTTGATCGAAGAGGAGTGGTCCGGCTCCATGTGATCGACCACCAGGTAATCGATCGGCCGGTCTTTCAGGATCGCGCGGATATTGTCGATGAACTGTTCGCCGAACGATACTTCGACCGTGTCGATCAGAGCGACTTTTTCGTCGATGACCAGGTATGAGTTGTAGGAAACGCCGTAAGGAAGCGACCACAGCGATTCGAAACGGGTCGTGGTGCGGTCATTGACGCCGACGTAGTGTATTCCGGGTAATATTTCTGTAAAAGCCATAAATTGTTTAGGTTTTGATTCGGCGCGAAGATACGAAAAAAATCGTTTCGATCCATTGCTGCCGAATTTTATATATTATAAGGTGTCGAATAAGAGCGGGGTGTAAAACCGGTATTTTTCCGCTGCTTTGTCGGGCAAATGGCTTTTCCGCGCCGGTCAGATCTTAAATTGGTCAATATGGGATTTGAAAGGAGATAAATCCGAATATACGTGCTTTTTTTGATTATTTTGAATACGGTTATTTGCTTATGAAGCAATTAATTTCTATATTTGCTCGGAACTTTTATTTCAAACTCAATTTTTAAATTAACGCTTATGATTAAGAAAATTGTACTATCGTTAATTACTGTACTGAGTTTCTGTTCGTTGGCTCTTGCGCAAAACAAGCAGGTGACGGGTACGGTTACCGATGAGAAGGGAGAACCTATCATCGGTGCTACGGTTGTGGCAGAGGGTACGTCTGCCGGTACGACGACCGGAGGAGACGGGCAGTTTACATTGACGGTTCCCGCCAATGCGACGCTCTCGATCTCTTTTATCGGTTACGAAACCCAGAAGGTGAGCGTAGCCGGTAAGACGCATATCGACGTGACTCTCGGGGAAGAGGCTACGGGTATCGAGGATGTCGTTGTGATCGGCTACGGTACGGGAAAGAAGATCGGTTCGGTGATTGGTTCTGTAGACCAGGTGAAGTCTGAGAAGATCGAAAACCGTCCCAGCACCAACGTCGTGGACGCTTTGCAGGGTCAGGTAGCCGGTCTTCAGATTATGACCGGTAACGGTGAGTTGACTTCGACTTCTTCGATCCGTATTCATGGTCTGGGTTCTATGGGTGCCGATACGTCGCCGCTGATTCTGTTGGACGGTGCGCCGATTCAGGCTTCGACGCTGCAGACGATCAACCAGAATGATATCGCTTCGGTGAACGTCCTCAAGGACGCTTCGGCGACTTCGATCTACGGTTCGCGTGCTGCCAACGGTGTTATCTATGTGCAGACCAAAACCGGTCGTCGCAACCAGGAGAGTGTCGATGTGACGCTTACGGGACAATACTCCATGTCGAGTGCCGTAGCGCCTGAATTGAATATGATGAGTGCGAACGAGATGTTGGATTATATCGGTGCGGCTGTTGCCGTTCGTTTGTCGGGCGATGCCTTGACGACTCCTGATAAGATTGCGTCCGGCCGTCAATATTTTATCCGTAATTTCGGTCTGGCTAAGTTCATGGATGAGAACTATAATCCTATGAATGACTACAAGTGGTGGAACGAGATTCTTGAGAGAAATGCGCCGATGTATCAGGTCGATCTGTCGGTTTCGGGCGGCTCGGCGAAGACCTCTTACTATTTCTCGGGTAACTATGCCAATAAGACCGGTATTCTGCCCGGTTCGGAGTTGGATCGTTACAACTTCCGTACGAATATCGATACCAGGGCTAACAACTGGCTGCGTTTGGGCTTGAACCTCGGTTTGGGTTATCAGCACAGTTCGGTTGCTGATACGAATGAATCGCAGGGCGGTCTGTATGTATCGAACCCGGTGATGGCATCGTTGATTACGCCTCCTTACCAGCCTCTCTATGACGATAACGGTCAGATGCTCAATTTCTTTGATGCTACCCAAGCCATCAACCCGTTGATGACTGCAGACTATATGCCTCGCTGGCAGAATCGTATTACGATGAATGGTATGGCTTTCATTGAACTGACTCCGGTGAAGGGGCTGACGATCCGCTCCTCTCTTGCTGTGGATGCTTTTGACTGGCGTTCACACGGTGCTTCCAGCCCTGAAACTCCTACTCCTTCGGGTAAGTTCGGTACTGGTAGTGCCAGTGAACTGTTCCAGCGTTTCTATGAATGGACTTGGACCAATACCGCCGAGTACAAGCATACTTGGAATGAGGTTCATAACTTTACGGCGCTGCTCGGTGAGGAAACCCTCTATCGGAATAACAACAGCTTCTCTGTAGCTTCGATCGGTATCACCTCTTCGCGCTTCCTGAATATCGCGATGGGTACGGAAGTTTCCGGCGGTCTGCCGACCTACAGCATCGCACAGTCAGCTTCGAATTCTGTATTTGGCCGTCTTGAATATAACTTCGCAGAGCGTTATTTCATCAGCGGTTTGTTGCGTAACGACGCAAGCTCGCGTTTCGGTGAGAACAACCGCAATGCGCTTTTCTGGGCTGTCGGCGGTATGTGGAATATCAAGAATGAGACGTTCCTGCGCGACAATCAGACTATCAGTGATTTGAGTCTGAAAGTGTCTTACGGTACACAGGGTAACTCCGGTATCGGTGACTACAACCACCGTCAATATATGGCTGCGGGTTCGGCTTACGGCGGTTACACGACTTGGATGGTATCCGGTATCGGTAACCCTGATCTGATGTGGGAGAGCCAGAATACATTGACCGTGGGTGCCAATATTGAGTTGTGGAGAAAACTCTCTCTCTCGATTGAATACTATCGCCGTCAAACCAACGATATGCTGATGTCCATTCCGTTGGCTCCGTCAGGTGGTTACAGCGGTCGTGCCGGTAACGTCGGCGGTATGCGCAACTCCGGTATCGACCTTTCGTTGAACTACGATATTTACGCTTCGAAAGACTGGTTCGTGAATTTCCACGCGACTTTCAACTACAACAAGAACCAGCTGACCGATCTTTGGGAACCGGGTCTTGAATTCGCTTATATGGGCAACGGTCTGCAGGCTTACAGCGTAGGTGATCCGTTCCCGACTTGGACAATGCAGGAGTGGCGCGGTGTCGATCCTGAAACCGGTCTGGATACCTGGACTACGGCAGACGGCGGCATTACTTCCAATTTCAACCAGGCTGCTTTGGTGAATCTGGGTACTTCGCTTTATGCGCCTTATACCGGCGGTTTCGGTGTGACAGCCGCATGGAAGGGACTCAGCCTGACGGCAGACTTCTCTTGGGTTCACGGCAACTACGCGCTCAACAATACGATGTATTTCGTTGCTAATGCCGATATGGGACTCTCTTCCCAGTTCAACCAGTGCGACCTGGCATGGGACTATTGGCAGCAGGAAGGCGACCAGGCGAGATATCCCCGTCTGGACCAGGCGATCAATTTTGACAGCCGTATGCTTGAGAAGGCTTCGTTCCTGCGTCTGAAGTATATCCAGTTGGCTTATACGCTCCCGAGCCATATTATGGAGAAGACGAAGTTCATCAAGGGCCTTAAGGTTTGGGTCGGTGGCCGTAACCTCTGGACTGTGACGGGCTATAACGGCCTGGATCCTGAGGCTGCAGAGAAGGGTGTCGATGTCGATACTTATCCGAATACGCGCGAGTTCACTTTCGGCCTTGAGTTTAAGTTCTAATTTTCAGTGTTCATTATAAAAAAATAAATACAAGGCTTAGACTATGAAAAAGATAATAAATTCGATTTTGGCATTCGTTACCCTCTTTTCTGTGACGTCGTGCGACTTGGATATGGACCCCGAAACGGCGATCCGGCCCGAGGATGCGTACACCATGGAATATTGCGAGGGTGTGAGAGGTTACGTTTATGTGGACCTGAAAGCGCTCCTTTCCGGTGGTTTCTACTCGATACCGGACCTTTATGTGGATGTTCTGAATGTTTGCATCGGTAGCGGTAATCAGGGTATCTATCCTTTCAACTGGCGTTTGCATCCCACTGATCAGGATGTAACGTCGTTCTGGTCCAGTTATTATACGACGATGATGCATATCAACTATGCGATCCGTCATATGGATGCAGCTTACGAATATCTTACTCCCGACGAGCAAAAGAAAGTGGATGTTTACAAAGGCGAGATGTATTTCTTCCGCGCCTATGTAATGCACCGTGCCGCGCTGCTTTTCTGTGAGGACTATGATCCGGACAAGGCCGCTGATCAGTTGGGTCTTCCCTATCCGAAAGAGTGGGAGCCGGAAGCGAAACTGGCTCGCGGTACGTTGGCAAAGTTGTATGAGAACGTAGAGGCAGACCTCGTAGAAGCTGAAAAAACCGTGACTGCTCAGGGTACTCCGACGGATCAGATTTACCTGACCAAAGATGCCATTACCGCATTCCGCGCCGAGCTGGCACTGCATCTCCACCAGTACACGGAGGCCAGCCAGTATGCCCAGTCGCTTTACGGCACCTATCCTTTGGTGACAACGGCTGAAGGTCTCGAAAGAATGTGGCGCGAGGATACTTCTACCGAGAATATCCTGCAGTTGGAGGTATTGCGTACGACCATGACGACTGTGAACTCGTTCGGTAGCTATCTGAACAGCAGCTGGAAGCCGAATTTGGGGGAATACTTTTATGCTCCTACTTATATTCCGGAGCAGCATATTGTCAAGTTGTTCAAAGATGCCGATTTCCGTACGGATATTTTCCTTGTTAAGAATGCCAATGTTACGATCAGTGGAAATAAGGGGGTCGGAGTTCTTATTGGTAAGTTCCGCGGTAACAAGAATTTCCAGACCAATACGACTACGTTGGTTTATCGCAACAGACCTAAGATGTTCCGTATCTCCCAAATGTATCTGGTCGATGCCGAGGCGCAGTATCGTTTGGACCCTGCTAAAGGTTTGGATCCGCTGAACCAGTTGCGTACGGCCCGTGGTCTGACAGCCCTTACGGCGGATGATGTGAAGGATGATGTTACGTTGCTTGACGGCACGAAGATATCTGGACTTTTCAATGCTATTCAGGAAGAGCGCGGCCGCGAGATGCTTGCCGAGGGTACGCGTCTTTACGACCTGAAGCGTTGGGGGCAGGGTTTCCGGCGTAATGTCAATACGAGTCTTGCTCCTTTGGTTGACAATGTGTCTTATTTGCAGACTATGAAACAGACTGCTGGTAGCCCGAAGTTCGTATGGCCTATTCCGAATAGCGAGCTGACGCAGAACCCGAATTTCGGTAGCCAGAACCAGGGATATTTGTAATAGATATCTTTGATCTGACAAGATATGTGAAGGATCGACCCGTTACGGGTCGATCTTTTTTATTTTGCGATCATATTGAATGAATGGGTTGGTATGGATTCTCCTTTTTCGTTGAGAGGTTCAGCTTCTCTTTTCTGACGCGGTTTGGAAATGGATTCGGGATTCCGGATATACTGTCGCAGGAGGATTTTCGGACCTTGCAGTCTGATGCAAATAATCCGGAATAATGCAATATGCCTGTTTTTTCTTGGTGATAAGTGGGCTTTATCGGTCGGGATATTTTTGTCAATGTGGTGCGTGTCCCGGGGTGTTCGGGAAAGCGGTGATATTTATGTGTTCGTTCGTAGCACACTTCCGGATTTTGTTGCCGGGCACGAGCGATGCCGGTGGCGTTGTCTTTTCTCTCTTTTGGGTATAGGGAAAAGGGAGGGGAGGATCCGCAAAACAGTGTGTCGGAGGCGGGATTCAGGCTTTTCCCTTGCTTCGGGTAAGGCCCTGCGGCAGGGCGAGCGATAGCCGTGAGAAGCTGACGACGGAACCGGCCAGGGCAAACCCTCCGGCAAGCAACAGGGCGATATGGCAGCCGTTTTCCGGGTCGATATGGAACAGCAGGGCTACCAGAGCCGCTCCGGTCGTCTGTCCCGTGAGCCGGGCTGTTGCCAGCATACCGCTGGCGCTTCCGCTTCGCTCGGGCGGTGCGGAGGCGATCAGGATGCTGTTGTTGGGAGATTGGAACAGGCCGAATCCGAGGCCGCAGAGCAGGAGTCGCCAGACGATGTCGGCGACGTGGGGTTGCTCGGGCAGAAAAGCCAGCAGAACCACGCCCGCCGCCATGATAAGCAGTCCTACGCCGCCCATGGCTCCTGCGTGGATCCGTTCGACCAGCAAGCCGGCGATCGGAGCCACGACCATAATGATAGCGGGCCAGGCAGTGAGGATCAGGCCCGTATGTACTTCTGTATATCCGAATGTCTTTTGCAGGTAGAAGGGAAGCGCGACCATAGCGAGCATCTGGGCGATGAACGAGCAGATCGAGGTGATGACCGAAACGGAGAAGATCGGGATGCGCAGCAGGTCGAACGGCAGGATCGGATACGGTTCGCGCAGCTGGCCGCGGATGAAGAAGAAGCCGACGACGATGAGCGCCGCGACGCCCAGCGAGAGCACGCGCGGGTCCAGCCCGTGGGAGAAACCCTCGACCGAGGCCATCATCAGTCCGAACGTCAGGGCGTTCATCACTGCGTCGCGCCAGTCGAAGCGGTGTTCGCGCACCCGTACGGGATTCTCCGGCAGGAACCGGCGGCTGAGCGCCAGGGCGGCCAGCCCTATCGGGACGTTCACGGCGAACAGCCACGGCCAGTCGGCCGCGGAGAGGATGCCCGCCGCCAGCGTCGGCCCGGCCACCGACGAGGTGGCGACCACCGTGGCGTTGACGCCCATGCCGCGTCCCAGCCGGGCCTTGGGGTAGATGAAGCGGATCAGCGAGGTGTTGACCGAGGTGATGGCCGCGGCTCCGAACCCCTGCATGACGCGCGCCAGCACGAGGGCCTGGAGCGACCCGGAGAGCGAACAGCCCACCGACGCCACCGTGAAGAGCATCAGCCCGCCGATGTAGACCTTGCGGTAACCCACCACGTCGCCCAGCGCCGAGAGGGAAAGCAGCGAGACCATGATGGCCAGCTGGTAGGCGTTGACGATCCAGATCGAATCGGCCGCCGAGATGCCCAGCTGCTGCCCGATGGTGGGCAGGGCGACGTTGGCGACGGTCCCGTCGATCACCGAGAGCGATACGCCGAAGGCCACGGCCAGAATGGCTCCGAGCCGTTGGGGCATGGGCAGTCCGTCCGCAGGACGCTGGGGTATGTGGGGCGCGGCGTGCATTGCGACAGCAAAAGTAGGGATTTTTCCGGGCTTTTCCGGCAAAAGGCCCGGAAATTCCGGGCCTTCGTCGCACAACTGTCATATGGGCTTTTCCGTCGCGGCGGCCGGTAAGAGAGCCGTCTTCCGGGTCGGCCCGGGTTTGAACTTTTTATTTTGAATGGTTGTGGTTCACAGATTCTGTTTCCGCTGCCTTTACCGGCGGCAGCTTTCGGGGACGATGTCGCCCTCGGGCCGGACGCCCTTGAGGTGCTTGCCGAAGAACTTCTCCATGGCGCGGTAGAAGTCGAAGCGGTTCTCCTCGTTGTGGAATCCGTGGCCTTCGTTGTCCTTGACCATGTAGTCCACCTCCACGCCGCGTGCGCGCAGCGCCTCGACCATCTGGTTGCTCTCGTTGATGTTCACGCGGGGGTCGTTGGCGCCCTGAACCACCAGCAGCGGGGTCTTGATCCGCCCGGCGTTGAGCGCCGGGGAGTTTTCGCGCAGCATCTCCTGCTGCGTTTCGGGATTGCCGACCATTTCGTACATCTGGTCGAGCAGCGGCTTCCAGTAGGGAGGAATGGTGTTCAGGAACGAGAAGAGGTTCGAGACGCCTACATAGTCGATGGCGCAGGCGTAGAGGTCGGGGTCTTTGACGATGCCTTGCAGCGTGGCGTAACCGCCGTACGAGCCGCCGTAGATGGCGATCCGGGCGGGATCGGCGATGCCTTTCCCGATCAGCCAGTTCACGCCGTCGGTGATGTCGTCCTGCATCTCCTGCCCCCACTTGCCGAAGGCGATCTCCGTGAAGCGGCGGCCGAAGCCCGTCGAGCCGCGGAAGTTCATCTGCAATACGGCGTAGCCGCGGTTGGCCAGGAACTGCGCCTCGGGGTTGAAGCCCCACGAGTCGCGCGCCCACGGACCTCCGTGGGGATTCACCACCACGGGCAGGTTTTTGGCGTTGCGCAGGGTCTTGCCCACGGGCAGCGTGAGGTAACCCTCGATGCGTTCGCCGTCGCGCGCGGTGTACTCGATGGGGAGCATTTCGGCCATCTCCTCCTGTTTGATCCACGGACGCAGGTCGGCCAGTTTGGTCATCGTGTCGGCGGCGACATCGTAGATGTAGTAGGCGCCCGCCGTGCGGTCGCTGCCGGCGTAGACGATGTATTTGTCCTCGGCCTTGTCCGAACCGACGATGCCCAGTTCGTAGCCGCGCAGGTGGCGCTCCATGCGGCCGAACAGCTCGCCGGCCTCACGGTCGAAGAAGTGGCGCGTCGTCCCCTTGTGTCCTTCGTACGATACGCCGAGCAGTTTTTTCTCCTTTTCGCTGTACCAGACGCCCGCCAGGTCGTAGGTGTCGTTCGTATAGAGCACCTCTTTCTCCTCGCACGTCGCGGGGTCCATCAGCACGAGGGCGTCCTTGTCGCGTCCGAGGTTGGTGATGGCGTACACCATCCTGTTGTCGGGGGTGAACGTCGCGAAGCTGACCCCCTCCTTGAAATTGGTCGTCAGCACGGGGCGGAACTCTTCGGCTTCGCTCTCGCGGTAGCGGATCTGGGTGTTGACGCCGTCGACGATGGCGTAGGCCACGCGCAGCTTGCCGTCGTGGTCGGTCTGCCAGCCCTGCACGTCGCCGGGATTCTCGCAGAGCAGGGTTTTCTCCCCGGTGTTGAGGTTCAAACGATAGGGGTCGAATATCTGCGGGTTGCGCTCGTTCGTGCCGATGATCATCAGCGAGTCGATCTCCTCCAGCGGGTCGATGATCGTGGTCCGCACGCCCGGAACGGCGGTGTAGGCCTTCGGGTCCGTGCCGTCGATGTCGACGCCGTAGAGCTGGAAATTCTCGTCGCCGCCCGTGTCCTTGAGGTAGAGGATGCGGCTGTCGTTGGCCCAGAAGTATCCGGCCAGGTCGCGTTCTCTCTCCGAGGTGATGCGCACGGCCTCGTCCGACCCGACCTGCTGTACGAAGATGTTGCGGCGGCTCTCCCAGGGGGCCATGTAGGAGAAGTATTTTCCGTCGGACGAAATCTGGTAGTCCGACTTTTCCGAGTTGCGGAAGAAGGTCTCCATCGGCAGCTCGGGGTCTGTTTTCGGGGTGCAGGCGACGGCCGTGGCGGCCATTGCGGCGATGATCAGGAGTTTTTTCATGGGATTTATTCGTTTGAGTTCTCTTCTTGTTTTCCGGTTTTGCGCCAGATGTTCGTCAGGCAGAGGAGCAGGCCGATCGCGATCGGCAGGTTGAACCCGTGCGGCGACTGGGGGAACATCAGATGTGTGGCGACCTTCACGGCGAAAGCCGCGACGACGAGAAAAACGGTCAGAATGCGGATGACTTTTTCGATTTCCATGGGGTGCCTTTTTTGTTTTCGACACTGCAAACATACGAAACAATTTTTGAAAAACAAATAATATTTATTGAAATTCGATAAATAATTTTCGATAGTTGGCCGTTCCCGGTTTCCGTGGCATGAAAAAAGGCGCACCTTTCGGATGCGCCTTCCCGTCATTGGGGGGGGACGGTCAGATCTTGAGGTATATCTTTTTCCGGTCGAGGAACCACAGCAGCAGCCAGCAGACGGCGACGTACCCCGCCGAGAGAACCACGGCGGCCGCCTCGGGCGAGAGTTTCGAAGCCAGCCCGCCGAAGAAGAACTCCGAGGTGTAGCTCACGCGGACGATCCGCTGGACCATGTAAATCGTGATCGAATTGACGCCGATGACCTTGAAGAAATAGGTCCACCGCCGCCATTGGCACACATCT
>OGFM01001573.1_pt1 | contig 13734 bp, 7 predicted proteins | sample 1570871 | NCBI WGS metagenome assembly OGFM01 (sample SAMEA2581957, study PRJEB24529) | metagenome | biome: Human gut stool | place: China | collected 2011
TGTCCGCATATCCTTGATGAGTCACTCCTTTAATCAGGTTACCTGTAATAGTATCATATACTGCTACATGATATGAGGTATAGTCCGGACGGAACTGACACTTCATAGTCTTGTCGGCATGAGATACAGCGATGTCGTATAAGTAAGGATTCCCCCCGTTCTTTGCTGCCCAGAAAAGCATCTCAAGATTGATCATATTGTCCATGATGGTATTGTGGGGCCAGTTGCGGGGTTCTACTTCCCGCGGCCAGGACAGCATCGTGCCGACTACCGGATTAAACAAAGTAGCCAATGAATCGGCTGTGTCCAGAATCACTTGTTTGTAAGCGGGATTCTTGGTCAGGCGATATCCGTTGCCGTAGCTGCAAAAAACCAAAAAGCCCAGATCATGATCATAAGCCGGAATGCGGGAAAGGAACTCTAAGGATGCCGTAAACTTTTCGGCTTCTTCCAGTATATTCTTGTCTTGTGTATACTCATAATCATACCACAACACTCCCGGCCAGAAACCGGCACACCATTCTTCCTTCGTTGCTTTCCGACAGTTCCAATGATGTTCGTCTGCCATGACATTACGTGGCATCATTGTATAGTCTATACCCGAGTCTCCTTTCAGTTCTACCAGTGAACGTTGGGTCTGTTCCGCGCAATAATCCAGAGCTTTATTCACATCCAACGTACCGGAAGTCCGATGGGCACATGCACAAAAGCCTAGTACTACAACCAACCCTGCTACAATCTTCTTCATTTTTTCGTTCTATATCTTCGTGTTAGTTTCTTATTTTTTATTCTCACTTATTCTTTCTTATCATTTAGTTACCCGGAACCAGTCTACATCCGCCCATCCGCGATTTCCGTCATTAGGAGTGACGCAGAATAAACCGACTTTCGCTCCTATCCACTTTCCCTGCCGGGCAGTAAAAGGTTCTCCCGCTGCTGTATACTTCTTTCCATCGAGACTATAGGCAAAGGTGCAAACGGCTCCCTTGGCAACCTTTACCCGTAAGTAAACGGTCTTCCACTCATTATCAGCCACTCCCGGCATTTTCAGATATTCCACCGGAAAACTCGCCAGTTCCTTCACTTGTTCGGGGTGCTGTTGTTCCGCATCTTTGCATACGACTTGTTGCAGGATAAACTTGTCGCCGGCTTTACGGACAGACAAATAACTATAATCCCATCCCATTACTATCATTCCGGCTTGCTCTCCATCCTGCTTGGCGGTAAACGTCAGCTTGGTAGTAGCCGTAAACTCTTCAGCGGGAAACTTTTGCAGCAACAGATTAGGCACTTCCCAAAAGTTCACGAACTCTTTGGAAAGGCTGCCTGCATAGAGCCGGATATATCCCAGATCGGTCGTAAATCCGTAGGTATCCTGTTTGTTGGCATGCCACTGCCACTGTAATCCCAAGTGCCGTGTATCGAACTCGTCACTTTCCGGAGGAGTAGTTACCGGATACATCTTTCCGACATTCGGCTTTTTATAGGTGGTGACAGGTTCTCCACAACCGTCTTTGTCTTTATCTACTCCGATCACAGGCCATTCATTCACCCATTTCATCGGATTGAGATGAATAACACGTCCGTAAGCCCCTTGATCCTGAAAGTGGACGAACCACGATTCTCCTGTATTTGTATCTACCCAGCCCCCCTGATGCGGACCGTTGATGGTGGTCTTCCCCTGCGCCATCACGATCTTTGATTCATAGGGACCATAGATATTATCCGAACGCAAGCAGATTTGCCATCCTCCCGTTCCCCCGGCAGGACAAGTAATATAATATTTTCCATTGATGCGGTACATATGAGATCCTTCCATACCGAAACCGCCTCCTAACTCATGTGCATTTTTAAAACCACCCTGCCATATCTTCACAGGTTTCCCTTTAACGGATTTCACGTCCGAGTTCAACTCTGTCAAGTATAGTGTACCTTGCCCGTGAACCACGTAAACCTTTCCATCTTCATCAAAGAATAACCCCGGATCATATAAATATTCAGGAAATATAGTACGTTCCCAAGGTCCTTTCACATCATCGGCTATACAAATAGAGAAATGCCCGGTTTCCCGTCCCCAACCATAGGGTGTACAGAAACCAACGTAAAATTTTCCATTATGATGCCGTATCGTAGTTGCCCACGCCCCATTCAGATAAAGATTGCCACCCTGCATATCATATTTCGGATCCTCATCATAACGATCCAAAGCATATCCTGCCATTTCCCAGTTTACCAAATCTTCCGATACAGCAATAGGGCATCCCGGTACATAGTGCATACTGGTAGACACGAGATAAAACTTATCATCAACCCGGATCAGATCCGGATCGGGCCAGTCTCCCCACATGATAGGGTTCGTAAATGTTCCATTCTGATTATCCGGATTCCAAACAGTTGTTTGAGCGAAGGTGCAGTGCATTCCTGCACTACACACCAATCCTAAAAAAAGTGATTTATATATATTCATATACCTATTGAATTATTATTTAATAAACTCTGCATCCTCATAATAAGGAGCTACTTCTATCCCTTCCAACACGGCCCCGCAAGTTTCGGATTGTCGAAGTCCGAGTACCAATGTATTCGTTCCTCCCATGTTCAACCAACATTCCGGTAAGAAGAACTCCCGTTGCGGACCTTCTTCCCAATAACGTCCGATATTATGCCCATTCAACCACATATATCCTGTACCTGAAGCATTGATAATGGCTCTCCAAGGAATCCAGCATTCTTTTTCCGTTTTGGGCAGATCAAATGTTACTTTATACCAAGTCAATAAGGCATCTTGTTTACCTTTAGGCTGTATATTGTTTCCTTTTCGATGCAATGTACCATCGGTTTTCAATGTCACCACCTTCCAATTGTCACCGCCGGCGGTTTTCCCTCCACAATATCCTTGTGTCACTCCTCCAAGATCAAGCGCTACTTCCCACTTCAGAGGCTTCAGTATTTTCAGTTCACTGAACAAGCGGATTCCCTTTAACAATCCTCCTGCACCGCTACTATTACGCACCACAATAGCCACATTATTCTCTCCTTCATGCAGAAAATCTTTCATATTGGCTACAAACGGTTTGTCCCAAGCATCGTGGCTTGCCACTTCCTTACCGTTTACAAAAAGCGTACCCGCATCATCTACGCAAGCGAATTCTATCATTGTTTGCCCTTCGGTCAACATCTGACGTGTCATATCAATAGAAGTACGATAAATAGCCGTTCCTTCTTTCCCTTGCAACACCCATGCGGCAGGCCATTCCGGCTTCTCCAGTCCGGCTATTTGCAATGTAGCAAGATTGGCGATAGTACTTTGATCAAGCATGATGGTTTCCCAGCCTTCATTGTTAGACAGCAGTGACTTGATATCTTTGACATTATTTTCCACCTTTTTCACTTCCCATTTTTCGATAGGAAGGATAGCAGATTGCTTCTTGCCCAATCCGGCAGATTTCATTCCGCTCAATTCCTCCATCGGGCGATATCCATGAGCGTGTCCACGATTTTCATAGATGCTTACGATTTCATTGCTTCCCTCATGCAGTAGCCCATCTATGACAAATGTATTATCCAGTTCATCGGTAGAAGCCCTTTTAGCTATTTTTCCATTCACTTGTACATAAAGCGGATCAGCCGTAAACATCTCACAAACCAATGTTCCATATTCCTCTATCTCTTTCTTCGATAGTTTTACTACACTACGATACATGGAGTAACGACAATCGTTCACACCAATTTCTGGTAAAGAAACACCTTTACGCAATGGTCGCCAGTTCCCCTGAAAGGTTTCATCACAACGTTCTGCCTGTGCAATCCGTATCGGCATAGGCATATTGACGGGACGTTCCGGCAAAGTCTGTTCTTTCGGATACCATTCACATTGTCCATTCGCCTGAGAGAGTACCAGTACCTTGCTGTCCAATGGCTCAACCGAGCAATAAACATTGAATGCCGGCATACCTTTTATATGAAATTGAACATTATCACGGAATGCTTTTTTCTTATCTTTATTAAATATAAAAATAAACAAAGTTCCCTCTTTTGTCCGACGTACTCCAACGGTCAAATCCTTGATGTTGTCCGATGTAGTAAACTCTATCGCTTCACTTCTCGCTAATTGAGTACCAAAACGGTTGACGAAATCCCCGACTCCTTTCACGGCAGCGAATTTCTCACCCACACCACCACTTTCTTTTAATGCAGCTCCGTAATCGTAGCTGGTAGTCATGCGGCGAGCGCCCCAACCGGCTAGATTTGTTCCTCCGAAAAACATATAATAATTAAGTCCGGTAGAACCTCCGGCCATTGCCATCAATGCCATTCCACGCGCATGACGTCCATCCAAATAGCTGTCCTCACTCAATCCTCCACCTACCGTGGAAAACCAGCCACCCTGCAATTCACACACAAAAGCCGGTGCGTTAGGCTGTTGTCTCTTTAAATCTTCAATGCGGCTTTTCGCCTCCTGTATATTCCACCATACATATTGATTGTCCATATCGAACAACTGACTGATAACGGCATCTTTCGAGCCTCTTACCTCAGGTGTAACACAGGTAAACAGCGGTACCTCAATTCCATTGTTCGTGCAATAAGCTGCCATGTCGCGCAGCACCTCTTCTTTTTTCTCTGACTCCATGCCAAAGTAAATGTATTCGTTCTCGAGTTGCACCATGATAATTCCTTTCTCACCGGATTTCTTACGTGTAAGCTGCTCCTCGGCAAAAACCGGACAAACAGCATCGTACCAATGTTTGGTCCATTTCATGTGTTCGGGATGGTTACTTCGTAACCAAAAGCTAGTGTCATATTTTGCCGGACAAAACTTGGCAACCCATCTAGGATAACCTCCTCCTGCCCATTCTGCACAAATAAAAGGTCCCGGGCGGACAATGGTATACAGTCCGAACTCTTCGTGAGCCATCTTGAGCCACGCCTTCAAGTCGTCAAAGTCACATTGCGAATAGTCCTTTACATTACGCGGCATAGTGCGCTCATGCCAATTCCACGGCACATAAGTCTCCACAGTGTTGAATCCCGCCTCCTTTATTTTACGAAAACGATCCCGCCATAACTCCTGAGGAACGCGAAAATAATGAAAAGCCGCACTCAAGATAAAAATATCCCGACCTTCTATCGTGAAGCAATGCTGATCGTAACGAATACGTTCCGGATGTGAGAATTGTTTAGCGGGAAGTTGTTCGGCATATAAATTAAAAGCAAAACAACATACGAGGATCGATGTTATCAATTTGTTCATGAAGTTCTATTGTTTAGACGAAAGGGAGGGAGACATGCCCCCTCCTTTCCATAAATAATAAGCAATAATTTCAGTTATTCTTATATATCAGCTATTCCTTGTCTTCGGGTCGGTAAATACCTTCCGGATCGTAAATCTCAGTTCTGACAGTATAGAATTCCAACTCAGCTAACGCAAAGTACACAGCATTGCCGGAAGTCTCGTCTGCACGATAACGGATGTATGAATAAGGCTGTCCTTCTGTCCCCAACGTAGGTGTGGTATAAGAAGCACCACCTTTGCCATCATCTTCTATTTCCGCAATCTTGTTCCACTGTTCACCGTCATTACTCCCTAATACGGTAATCTCCACAGGACATTGACCATACTTTCCATTACGATAGTAAGTTTGTATCTTAAACTGCTCTACAGGAGATGGAAGAGTGATATCTATATAGTGCGGAACAGTACCCGCATCATGCCAATCAGTATGAAAAAAGTTAGTGTAATTACCATCCACCAAATACTCTATATACTTTCCTTCATCCGGATCAGGTTTATTACAAAACAAGTTGTCTTTACTTAATAAAATTTTATCAGTGATTTCCTTCACCACCGGCTGGACAGGAAGTGCGGAAGCTCTTACTTCCAACTTCTCACCCACATCTTGGGTTGAGCTGACAGGTGTGGCATGGAATGTGTATTCACCATCTTTTGCCAACATACCCTCAATAAGCATAGTATCGCAAAAGACACTGGCATTCTTATTCACACGTTTGCCTGTGACAGGATGAGTATAGTCTATCTGTACATAGAACAGGTTGGAATCGACGGGAACTTCCCATTCCAGCAGCACTCCTCCTTCAAGAGGCGTTGCTGTCAGATTGCTAATAGCCGACGGTAAGACAGCTGCCTTGTCATCATCGTCGTTACAAGCAGATACCATAAATATGGCGGCTAAACATGCCATGAAAAAATATTTCTTTTTCATCGTAATTGCTATTTTAATGATTAATAACCCGGATTTTGCACAATCAACGTATTCTTATTCAATTCCGAATCTGCAATCGGAAGCAGGTAATGAGTCGGTGAAGTGAACTTCCAAGCACGATCTACTACCACTGGACGGAAGAAATCCTCATCCGACACACCATCTGTATTAAGAGCAGACGGATTGTGGCCTAAGACATGCTCCAATTCTTTCCACCTTGCCATGTCCCAACGGTAGTGTCCTTCGAAACTCAACTCGATGATACGTTCTTGACGAATTATTTCAATTAGCTTATCTTTTGTCAACGTAGCAATTCCTTCCCATGATTCTTCCACAGTCGGTATGCCGGCATGTTCCCTTATCTTGTTCAGTGCTGTCTTGGCAATGTTTAATTCACCTGCTTCTGCTGCAGCTTCTGCAAGATTCAAATACAGTTCACCCAAGCGAATAACAGGCCACGGATAATTCTGGAACCCGTTGCGGGTATCATAAGTAGGCGTGCACCATTTCTTTACTAAATATCCACTCAATGAAAAGTCCGTAGAACGGTTTTGTTTTCCATGATTGTCTGATTTACGGAACATAGTAACAATTCTACCTTCATTATATCCTTCACGCTGCATTTCAAAATATCCGTTATGGAATGAAACCCATGAATAGAAACGAGGTTCACGTTTCAAATTGAGGTTACACGTGGTACGTCCTTCATACTGTCCTATCTTAAAATAATCATCAGGAGTGTAGTATTTCGGATCTTCGTCAATCGGGAGTCCGTTTTCTGTATAGAATACTTTCACAAAATCCAATGTAGGACCTACTCCATTCCAGCTATTACCTCCATTCACCGGATCACGCGGAGCGGATTGGTTTTGTGGTCCATAAACACCTTCCGTACGGGTATCCGCCCAAATGACTTCCATATTTTTCTTATCCATAATTTGCATCTTCAAAGCATATTGGATTAAATCCTTGGGCCAACATTCTTCAGGAATTTCGCTTTCATTAGCAATCTGAAACTGGGTGTATTTCTGTTCATCCGCCAGCGTCAACGCTTCTTGACAAGCCGTAAGCGCAGTATTCCATTTAGATGGATTATAATCCAACGGCATCAATGGCTCATTTGTCTCCGGATCGTAAAGAGATGAGTTGGCATAAAAACTATTGCCATTGAAAAGAGGAGACGCCGCATACAAATAAAGCCTTGCTTTCAGTGCTTTGGCAGCCAGTTGTGTAGCTCTGCCATAGTAGGATGATGATTGAACGGCAAGCAATCCGTTGTTGCAAGCTTCGTCATACTTGTCGGCAATCCATTTTACGCATACGTCAAACGGACTTCGCTTCAGTTTCTCCGTGCTACTTACACTAACCTCGTGATCCATAATGATAATCGGACCATATGCACGTAGTAACATGAAGTGATAATACGCAATCAAAAAATTAGCTTCTGCCTTATATATGATTTTCAGTTCTTCTTCCATACGTGGCACAGCATCGACATTGTTTATCAGCGTATAACAACGACGTATACCGGCATACATACGACTCCAATACGCGAAATCACCTATATTGGCCGCGGTATGGGTTCCCTCAAGAAATTTCCGGTCATAATCGGTGAGACAATCACCTCCTTGATATAGATAGCACCCCTCGCGTTCTTTGGGCATAAAAGCATAACAAGAATACAAATAGCGTTCAGCTGCATTTTTATCTTTAAATGCATCTTCCTCAGTCGGACGTTCATCAGGAACGATGTCCAAATAGTCGCAAGAACTTATCCCTGCTACCAGAAAAATAAGCAATAGAGCTTGGTATAGTTTGTTTTTCATAAATCCGGTTTATTTATTGATTGAAAATTGAACACCCACATTAAACACTCGTTGAGTCGGATAAGACAATCCACTACCGCTTCCCATTTCAGGATCCCAATATTTGAATGGAGAGAATGTCAACAAGTTAGATCCTCTCAGATAAACACGGAAAAACTTATGGTTGAATCCGACCTCTAAGTTTTTCAACTTAAGGAATGCACCGTTACGTTGCCAGTATGTAGATGCTTTTGTATTGTTTTCATTGTCACGTTTACTGAGACGCGGATATTCAGCATAGATATTTTGGTTAGTTTCACTCCAATAGTCATCAGCTATGAACTGCAATACATTACGTGTACCTTCAGCACCAAAAGGATGGATACCATTCATCATAATAGACACACGAGCTGCACCTTGAAAGAAGAAAGAGAAATCAAACTTCTTGTAACGGAATGAAGGACCGAAACCATATACTATTTCAGGAGTTGTCGGCATACCTGTATATTGACGGTCGTTTGAATCGATAACATTATCATAATTACCGTTTACGTCCGGCAAGTTCTTGTATTTGATATCACCTCCGCTCACCCAGCCTCCAAGGTTTTGTTTCGGATTACGTTGCACCTCGGAATCATCGATAAAGAGACGTTCGGCAATGTACAAAAGCTGTTGGTCAACAGAATGTCCCACACGTGAGATATTGGGATATTTCTGGAAATCCGGCTCGTCATATTCAAGCACTTTGTTATGGGCATACGTAAATGTTCCCTTGAATGACATATCGAAATCGTTATTGAACCTCTTCACATAGTCGATAGAGAAATCAAGTCCCTTATTTTCCACTTTACCAAGATTACCATACATTTTTGTCGCAAGGTTCATCCATTTATCCTTTCCATTCGTACCCCAGTAGTCCGGAATCTGTTGACGCTCCATAAAGATATCATTACGTATTTCCTTGAAGATATCGAACGTTATGTTCAGTTCATTCTTGATACCCAAGTCGATACCAAAGTTCCATTTGCTACCTACTTCCCATGTAATATCATTGTTGGCATAACGGATATATTTCGGACCATTTTTTGAAATGTTTTGATCTCGGCCTGTTGTATATCCCAAATCACCGTTTTCCAACTCTATGTTTGAAAGATAAATGTAACGTTCACCTCCAATTTGGTCATTACCTACAAGTCCCCAAGATGCACGCAGTTTCAAATTACTCACCACATCAGAGAACTTTTCAAAGAACTTTTCACGACTGATATTGTATCCTACTGCCACGGAAGGGAAGAAACCAAAACGGTTTCCTTTAGCAAAGTTCTCGCTACCATTGTATCCGAAGTTCAATTCAGCCATATAGCGGTAATCATAAGCATAAGTGACGCGACCGGCAAATCCTTGCTTGCGTTGCGGAAGCGACTCAATGAGATCCTCAGGAGCGTTACCGTTGTATTGGTCTTGATTGTAGAGGAACATTCCGGATACATTGTGCACCGTATTGAACGTACGATTATAATTAATCATTGCCTGAATATAGAGTCGACGGTCACCACTCGATTTATTCGAGGTCTGCAATACAGTACTTTGTTCAGAACCAATTCGATTCAACGTGTAGTCCGACAAATTGTCAGTATTATAGTTTATTACCTGAAACTGATTGTAACCGGCCGAACGATTGGTGTTAGTACTACTCCAGTTTTTGAACGAGAACAAAGCTTCTGCAGAAAGGCCTTCGGTAATGAAATCAAGTTTTTGCTCAAATTTCAGGTTGGCCATAACTGTACTTTCAAATTGTGACTGATATCCTCTTGCCATTTCAGCGTATGGATTACGGAAGCCACTATTATATTTACCACCGGATTTTCCACCCCAACGAATGTAATCCACATTTGGGTCATCCGGGAAACGTACCGGAAAATCAACCGGATTGGATTCCATAACCATACCAAACAGATCACTCGTATTAGAGGTAGGACCAGAATAGTCCCTCAGTTGCACATTCAAGTTCAACGACAGTTTACTTGATTTAGATAAATTCAGATTGAAGTTATTTTGGAACACATATCGCATGATGTTGAGGTTATTTTTATAACTAAAATCATCGGTATTACGCAACACACCACTATCATGGTTGACGGACACACTGCTAAAATAATCTAATTTTTTGGAACCACCGCGAATAGTAACATTGATATTTTGATTCATAGCCCCGCTACGGAACAATTCATCATACCAATTCACGTTAGGATAAATAAGCGGATCCAATCCTGCCCTTGTACCGGCAATCTTATTGTCGGAATAAAGCACCTCACCTGTACCACGTGTCAACACGGCTTCATTGTACATCTCCATATAACGCACACCATCAACAAACTTCGGCGTTTTGGTATGGGTGGAATACGCGTTTTCTAAACGAATATTAACGATAGCTTTGTCACTTTCACGTCCCGATTTGGTTTTGACAATCATCACACCGTTTGCACCACGTGAACCATAAAGCGCTGTAGCCGTTGCATCTTTCAACACGGAGAAACTCTCAATAACTTCCGGATCGATAGCATTCAAGTCACCGCTCGAAGCTTGCACACCATCAATGATAATCAATGGACTCCTTGTGCCATTGAAAGTAGAAATACCGCGAATCCAAAAGTCGGCCCCATCAGCCCCCGGTTCACCGGAACGCTGTACGGCAACCACACCAGCCAAACGTCCGGCAAAACCTGTAGACAACTGGGAACTGGGAACTTTCAGTTCGTCAGGCTTCACCATCTGTACCGAACCAACTACTGATTCTTTCTTTTGCGTACCATAGCCTACTACGACCACTTCATTCAACGTTTGTGAAGATTCCTTCATGACTACCTTAACAAACGTGCCTACCGTAGCTTCCACATTGACCGGATCATATCCTATATAAGAGATACTCAATGTCACTTTCTTAGCAGGTACTGTCAACACGAAGTTGCCATCAATATCAGTGATGACACCGGTCTCAGTATGTCCCTTCAAAACTACGGACGCACCGATAACGGGTTCTCCATTTCCATCCCGGACAGAACCCTTAATCTGGTATTTCTCGTTGCTTACATTACTTACTTCTTCTCTCCGCTTCAACACGATATCTGTGCCATTTATCACATAATCCACCTGAGAATTCGCAAATATCCCATTAAGAACTTCGGACAAATTCATTCCTTTAGCAGAAAAAGAAATCTTCCGCTTAACGTTAAAATCTTTCGTATTATAAAAGAAATTGTACCCCGTTTTTTTTTCGATTTCCTTGAGTGCTTTTTCAATAGTCACATCCTGAAAACGGAATTCCATAGCCGCATTTTGAGAATGAACGGTCTCAGCATACGAAATCCCAATGGACATGAACATAAACATAATAAAGAACCTCATAAACAAAGGGATTTTACCAATTGCCCATAAAAAAGTATTTTTTCGGACATTTTTTTGGTTGTAATTACATAAATACATAACTTTAAAATGTGATTTAAGATTGGTAAAAAATGATTGTTGCTTGTTGGCAGACAAGCGATCTCGTTTTTTCAATATAGAAAAGCATGGCAGTGCTTTTCTATATTTTTTTTTGTTTCTTTTTTCAAGTTGGTGCTTTCATAGTACGTCAATAATTAAGATGATTAATATAATTCTATTGTTGCTTTAGTTCCGTCGTTTCCCGGACTATTATTCTTTACAATACGATAATTAAACCGACAAGAAATAGAAAGATTCTTTATAATCTGTTCCACCCCCTGATTTTTAATTGTGCCGGTGAAACGACTATTTTGCAATTCGTCATTGATAATACGGAATGTCACGTGGTATTTTTTAGATAAGATATCAAGCGCTTCTTGAAGCGGACAATCTTCAAGAACAATTTTTCCGTCTTTCCATCCTATTTCTCTTTCTATATCAACTTCCTCCACTTTAGATTTCCCCGTTTCAGCATCATAAGAAATCTTTTGTCCCGGCTGTATCAACACAGCTCTTTCTTTTTTATCAGCCGTTCGGCTAATAAACTTAACCGCCCCGCTAACCAGTGTCGTACTTGCTCCTTGCCTGTTAGTCTTGACATTAAATTCTGTTCCCAACACTTCAACTTCAGCCTCTGAAACAGTATGAACAATGAAACGTTTACCATTTTGCTTACGCACCACGAAGTAGGCTTCTCCATCTAAATACACCCTGCGTTCCTTAGCAAAGTGAGTGGGATACTTTAGTTTCGCTTGAGAATTTAAATAAACCGTACTGCTGTCCGGCAAAAGCACAGTACAAACTTCACTGTCATTTCCGCGAGCTTCCATCCACACAATGGCATCATTTCCATCACTGTTATCTGAAAACCAATAAATAGTAGTCAGAATAAGAACGGGGAGAGCTAATATGGCAGCAACCTTTCCTATATATCGCCAAATGCGTTTGTGTTTCCGCCGTTCCACTTGTCTCCAGAAATTCTGTAACGCCTGCTGGGGGGATGCCTCTTTCGAGCCATGCAACAGACGTGTAGCTACAAAGATCCGCGCCACTTGCTTAGCCATACGGCTATTGGCCTCGGAACTATGTATCCATTCCTCTACCTTTTTTTTCTCTTCTTCGCTGACCTCTTGTTCAAAATAGCGAAGTAGCAAAGATTCATCTATCATTTTCTGTTCTTGCATAATTGACATCGTAAACGTTTTATTACCCGCCTACATATACAATACACAGAAACCGGAGGATGTACTAAACAAAAAATGATTTTTTTATTGCTGTTCGATAAAAAACTTAGCAGATGAAAAAAAGAAGGGAGGGAGATTATAACATAAAACCGTAAATAACCAATATGGGAAGATAATCTTTCAATCTCTCCCGCAGAATTTTGAGAGACTGCTGAATGCGGTAATCAACAGTCTTAATGGACACTTGCAATGCTTCGGCTATCTCTTGACGGGTTTTGTTTTGAAAGCGATGCATAGCGAAAGCCTGATGGTAGGAAGGCGGTAATTCGTCAATAGCCTCTTGGATAAGTGATTGCAGTTCATTGACAACGGATAAATCTATAAACTCATAAAAAGCATCCTGCTCTTGCTCAAACCACGATGATTCTTCAAGCATTTCCTTTTCTTGTCTCCGAAGTATATTAAAGCACCTACGTTTGACAGAAGTAATCAGATATTGTCGTAAAGAAGAGGAAGTAGTATCCGGCACAAAAGTCGTCCTGTTTTCCCATAGCCACATCATCAATTCCTGTAACACTTCTTTGGCGTCTTCTGCTGACACATAATAACGGCCATACCCATATAATAAGGTATAGTACTTCATAAAAAAGTCATCGAAGGCTTTCTTATCTCCTCTACTGATAGAATGCCATAGCACTATATCCTCATCTACCGTCAGGTTTATATCAGGTTTTATCGACATTGCTTGGTCATTTTGAAACGATCCAGATTACAATTATTTATAATTTGCAAATATACACTTCTTTTTTAAGCAAACATCAAATATCGTTAATTTAATCAATAAAAATATATACTAAAAAGATGCAAATCTATTACATTCATATCTGCATCATTTACTTTTCATTATAAATCTCCCATAAAGGACATCTCATTCCATAACAAAAAAGAAAAAAGCAGACTCTTCTCATTAAAACAATCTCTTCGTTTTTAATAAACTATTGAAGAGTTTATTATAAACGGTATCCAAGTTTATTAAAA
>OGFM01001574.1_pt1 | contig 13733 bp, 8 predicted proteins | sample 1570871 | NCBI WGS metagenome assembly OGFM01 (sample SAMEA2581957, study PRJEB24529) | metagenome | biome: Human gut stool | place: China | collected 2011
TCCATTTGTGCCGTCTTTGCCTGCTGCGCCTTGCGCACCTCTGTCGCCTTTAGCTCCATTCATGCCGTTAGTGCCATTTAAGCCGTCCTTTCCGTCAGCACCCTTTGAAGCGCTGCCTGCGCCGCCTGATGAAAAGCCCTCTCCTACAGACTCTTTTACGTTATTGGCAATGTTGTCTTTTGCATTTGAGAATGTATCTTTTATTGAGCCTGGATTTGTTGCTGCATAAGCTGCCTTTGCGCCTGCATTAGTATGACCGAAAGCTCCACCGACAGCGCCTGTTACAGTTCCTGCTGCTGCGCCGCCTATAGCTTTTCCTATCTTGCCAGGGGTAGTATCACCGCCGTGTATACCACCATATACGCCGCCTGCAAAGCCTTTTACTGCTCCTGCTGCGCTGCTTGCGGTATGCTTTGCAACACTTCCTGCCCCATGTACAACGCTGCTTCCTGCACGAGCAAGTCCCATTGTGGCATAACTGCTCATTTGCATTGATTGGTTGATAGCCATCATTGTGGCTGCACCTGACTTAACGCCTGCATCAATGCCGAACAGCTTAGTCAGTATCTCAGGTCCGTCTATAACAAATTTTGCTCCTGCGATTATGACTATAAGCATTACGGCAAAATTATCTCCATAATCAGAAGATTTTACGCCCCATATAACGGAAATATATATCCTTATGAGAATGACAACTATCATAAGAACAATATTTGAGAGAAGCATATTTTGTATAGCTTTTTTTGCACGTCCTGAGCCATTAAGATCAGTTGCTATTATAAAAGGTGTTATGAGCTGTGAGAACATTATCTCAAAAAGGGTAGTTGCTATTTTTATTCCGCTGAAGATAAGACAAATAGCTACTGCTATCATAAGTACGAATGTTGACCAGAAGTCTATGTGATAATAGTACAAGCTGTCATATGTGTATCCGCTAGTAATATTTCTTCTTATAACTTGTTCTAAAGAATTAAGATTGTCATATTCTTCTTCATCAAAGAGCGGAAAAGCTTGATATGTTGCATTAACAGGCTCTGCTTCTTTAGCAGTCCTTGTGTTTGCAGCTATGTTAAGATTTCTTATGACATCATTTTTTATGATATCAAGCGCTTCTTCAACAGTGTGTGCGTTTGCTCCAACTTCCTGCGTTTTGCCTGCGGCAGCTACAGCAGGGTGGTTTGCTATAAGGTCACGAAGATATGTATTATAGTTAATGACATTTGTTATCCTGCTGCCGTCTGGATAATGCAGATCTCCAAGTGTAGCACCATAAGGACAAGCGTCACCAATAGAAGCTGATAAAAATGTTTCATAATCTTTTTCAGACAGAACGCTTCCGTATATTGAGCCTGATGTGCTGTATACAGAACAGTAAACCTGCATATTTGCGCCATAATCAGCGCTAAGTATAAGTTCGCCGTCTGCATTTTTTAGAATATTATATTCATCTTCAAGACCGAGCAGGGACATCATGTTTTCTGTTGTCAGGTCATTAAATTTTTTCTGGGCAGGGTATACATCATTTACATCAGTGATATAATAGGTAGTCCATGGTTTATCATCATCAGGCGCAATACCACCAGTTATCTCGATATCTTTTATATTTCCTGAACTTCCTACAGTGTCAAGGTAATTCATTTTTTTCTTTAGATCAACGCTGTTTTCAACGTCATATATTCCTGAAGCCAAAAGATCTTTGCCAAGTGTACCTATGACAACTGTTCCGTCATTGTTTACACTTGCTTGCTCAGATTGATCGTTTATCTTAATGTTTTGAGCTGCATCAACACCTTTGTTGCGGAGAGAGTTGCAGGAAGATATAAAGGTAGGAAATGCAACAAGAAGTATAGATGAAACGAGTATGCTCATAAGAAAGTCAGACACACGGATTTTATTGTGGTAAACTACTAATGCACAAGCTCCTAAAACGAGCGCAAGGCTCATTACTGCTATTATGACAGTTCCCATTTTACCAAAACTGAATTCATCTGATAAGTAATCAAAGAAATTGAGTTTGAGCATGGCGCTGACGGCTTTATCGAAAAAGTCTATTACATCTGCGAGAAAACTCAGAATGTTAAATTCGATATTCCGTAACAGATCACGAAACTGATTTCGGACAGTTACCATTTTTAGAATACTTGAAGAACAGCCAGTATATCCTGATTGTCCTGAAGCCCATACCTCCAAGCTTCCAAAGCCACTTGTTACTATGGCAGCTATAAATATGAGTTGATACCATACCTTTTTTGTTTTCATGTACTTCAAAATTATGCTCCTTTCGTGTGCTTTTTGTTTGTGTATGCTCGTAGAAACACCATAGATAAGCGTTTTTACGGACACACACAAACGTGTGTCCTTGTGATTTAACCCACTCCCATGCTCTGTAAAAATCTGTCTGCAAACACGAGCAAGATAATGGCAATTACCAAAGCGATAAGCCAACCTTTTACAGAAGCTACACCTTGTTTACCACTTGTGCTGAGGCATATAACTATACATACAACACACAATCCAATGAGAGCTTTTGCGACTATGGACAAACCATTTTTGTTTTTGGTTATCCATGCAGCTATGTCTGACCATACGCCACCTGCTTCTGTGTCTTCAGCGTCGGCATAAGCTGCCACGATCGTTGAAAAACAAGCCGTCATTGCACCGAAAATTCGTGCGCTAAGCTTTACACCTTTTTCTTTGATCTTTTCAATTATTTTTCTCATAATTATTCCTCCGTATTTGTTTTTTTGTTTTTTGACGTTACAATAAATTTCAGCGTATCGTTCCAATCTTTGCCGTAAGGCGGTATGCTCACTTTTACAGTGTAATTTGCAGAATAGTCAGACATTAGCTTTTCTGTTGCTTGACGTCCTCTTTCATCATTATCAAGACAAAAGACTATCTGTTTGATCCGTGGATCACCAGATAGTCTTTGTTTAAGTGCTATATCAGAGCAGCCTGATAGTGATACTCTGTTTATTCCAAGCCAACAATCAGAACGATACATTTCAGACATTCCAACTGCTGCACACTGTTTTTTCATTGAAAGCTGCATTAAAGCTCCGTGAGATAAAAGGTCTATGGGTGCTTCAAACACATAAAGCTTTGTAGGGTCATAACCATACGCATTTGGTTTAGCAGGGATATAAAAGCTGTACTCTTTCATACTTCCCTCAATGTTCTGAGGATAGTATTTGTTGTATGTGTTTGTGATCTTTGCTTCTGCAAACTTCATTGAGCCAAACTTATCGTAGCCGCAGAAAATAGCTCGCTTTTTAACATCGAGGTATATGAGCTTATTGCTGACACAATAATTTATTATGTCAGCTGGAAGCTTTCTCGTTATGTTAAGATAAGCGTAAAGCTCTCGCCATTTGCCCTGCATGGGCGGTGGAGCTTTAAATTCTGCCTTTTTAGTTTTTTTCTGATAGTGCTGTTCGCTGATTACTGCTTTTCTCATTTCAGGAGAAGCTCGTATACTGGCATTGCCTATTAGACGAGAAACAGCTTCTTTAAAATCGTATCCATCGACCTTGCAAAGCCAATCAATAGCACCTTTTCCGTAAAGATCTCTTGAATACCAGTGCCAGGTATAGCGGTCTGGATTGATCTTAAGACTGTCATGCTCTATCCCTATATACCAACCGCCTGACGATTTAAAGCTGAAACCCTCGTGGCTTTCGAGAAATGTGACCATATCTGTTCGCCGAGCGGCTTCAAGCTCCTCTTTAGAGTACATGACAAAGCTTTTGCCTGATTCGTATCTTCTGTCTATCATATACCCTCACCTCCTCTCAATGTTTTATAATTTAAGAGCCTTTGGCTTAAGTTTTTCCAGTAAGGAATTATTCTTGCTTGTGTCAGTTTTGTCACCATTAAAAACATAGCTGCGGAATTGGTCGCTTTCTTTTTCAGACAGATTATAGCTCTTTTTATCAGCTGCGGCGATGAGCTTACCCCCTTTTGAAACTACATCACACCATTCTGATTTTTCATTAGTGCCGATCAATGCCTGATATTTATTGTTGTGAAACCTAAATTCTATAGCACTTTCAGGAGTGTGGTTTTTATTCTGCGAATTTCCGCTGAGCTGTGCATTGACATATTCAAGACGTTTTGTCTTTTCAGCTAATTCTTGTCCATGCTCAAATGGCTTGAGCATATTTCGTTGAGCTTCTGAAAGATCTTTGTTTACTTTTTCAAGCTGTTCTTCGAGAGAACATTGTTTCTGATTCATTTGTATTCCTGCAAGATTTTCAATTCTTCTGACATTTCCCACACCATTATCTGTGGCAACGTCACATGAATAAGTAAGTTCTCCGTGAAGAACAGCGATACAAGGCGTATCAAGCTCAAAAAATGTATTTGCTGACGGATTTCGTTCTATTGTGACTTTAAAGCCACGATACGTTCCAAGCTCTATAGGCTCACCTGTGGCAGTACATTTTGCCATTGCTACGGCAATTTGTTCTCCTGCATTTTCTCTCTTATCGTATCTGACGCCGCCTATTGTCATTCCAAACTCCTTGTTTAACGCCTGATGTTCCTGATATTTAGACATATCACTCTTGGATTTTGCGAGAAGTTCAGAGTAATGTGTTATCTGCTTCGGCAAAGTTTTCTCTGCCAACTCCTGCATTTTGTAAATTGACTTCTTGTGTTCTGCTTCAAGAGTTTTCAGCATTGCAACATCATTGTCAAGCTGTATTTTCTCTTTTATCATAGGATTACCGCTCGCTATAGCCTGCATTTCAGAGTATGTAAGTACCATTTCGTCAACATCTTCTGAAACTCTTGCAGGGCTTTTTGAGGTCAAGATCTGATTTATGAATTTTGCCTTGTTTGTTATAATGCCCATCATATATGCGTCAAAGGTTTCCTCTGTAAGATAGTGATATATTCCGACTTGCGAAAATCTGTTGCCTTGTCTTATGCCACGTCCGTCCTGCTGAGTGAGGTCAGAGGGCTTCCATGGTATATCAAGGTGATGAATTGCGCAGATCCTATCCTGAATATTTGCGCCAGTTCCAAGCTTTGAAGTGCTTGCGATGATAAAACGTTTTTCGCCTTTGCGCAGGCTTTTGAACATTTCGTCCCTTGCCTTATCTGTCTTTGCGTCGCCTGCAAAGCAGATCTCTTTCTCTGGTATCCCACGCTCCATAAGCGCCTGCTTTATAGCTTTGTACACAGAGAAGTGTGTTTCGTCCTCGTTGATAGCGATATCACAGAATACTATTTGAACGCCTTTTTCTGTCATAGTGTTTTTGTAGTTCTTTTCGAGGTTATCGATAAGCTTCGTCACTTTGCTGTCTGGTGCAGGCTGAGCGTCTTTGAAAATACATCTAGTGTCAAGACCGAGCAAGCGTGCTTCATGAGTTATTTTCAGCATATTGTCTTGCCGTGGGTCAACTGTGCCGCTGTGTATCGTTTCAGAACGTGTGGCAAGCTCTTTCATGTATGCTTTTTGACGTTCGTCTGGCTTTGAGGTCACTACTATCGGCTTGCCTGTTTCAAGCTTTGGTACAGGCAGTTTCAGCATATCCGCTGTTTGAATATCAGCGAATTCCTTATACATCTGCATAAGCTCAGGTATGTTTACGAATTTGCTGAAACGATTTTTCATTTGAAAGCCGTTTCCTGCAGGCTTTATCTCTAATTGCGATACAACTTCACCAAATGTGCTTGCCCAATCGTCAAAGTTCTGCAATCCTGCTTTTTCGAGAAGATCTGGTCTGAGATAACGCTGCATAACGTAAAATTCCACCATGGAATTGCTTATAGGTGTACCTGTGGCAAAAAGTATATTGTTGCAGCCGTACTTGTTGTTGAGATACTGAGTTTTCATCAGCATATCCTCTGATTTTTGTGCTGCTGTTGTTTGTACGCCTGCCACATTTGACATTTTTGTAGAAACAAAGCAGTTCTTATAGTTATGTGCTTCATCACATACAAGATAGTCAAAGCCGAGCTTTTCAAAACACAATGATGAGTCTTTTGGAGAAGAAAGCAGCTTTTCAAGCCTTTCCTCTATGTTTTTCTTTTGACGTTCAAGGGCTTTTACTGATGTTTTGTCCTTTGTTCCTGCTTCCGATATTGCACTCATGATATCGTGAAGTTCTTTTTGCATGAACTGCTCTCTATACTCATCTGACATAGGTATCCTTTCAAACTGAGTAAATGACATTATCACGGCGTCATAGTCACCAGTAACACATCTTGCAATAAAACGCTTTCTATTGGCTTTGGTAAAGTCTTCAGGTTTTGCCACAAGCAGTTTTGCGTTTGGATAAAGCCGCAGCCATTCACTTGCCATTTGCAGCGTAAGGTGCTTTGGCACAACTACGCAGGCTTTATTTATAAGACCAAGACGTTTCTTCTCCATTACAGTGGCAACCATTTCAAAGCTTTTTCCTGCACCAACTTCATGTGCGAAAAGTGTGTTTCCTCCAAGCTTTGCACGCATTATGGCGTTTGATTGATGTTTCCGCAGCGTTATTGATGTGTTCATGCCTGGAAAAGTTTGATGTGAGCCGTCATACTCTCTGCCCCTTATGGAGTTGAACAGATAGTTATACTTTGCAACGTATTTTTCACGTCTACCCATATCGTTCCATAGCCAGTTTTTAAAAGCCTCCTTCATTAAACGAGCTTTCTCTTTTGCAAGCTGTGTTTCCTTAGTGTTTATCTCATACCATACTCTACTGTCCTCCTCTCGTCTGTCACGAACTAAAATATCACGCTGGTTAAGCAGATTTTCAAAAATATGATAACTACTCATTCGGTTTGTACCGTAGGTTTGATTTGCGGCAATAGAATGGTCTTGATATTTTCCCTCAATCTTATATTCGCCAAGCGTTGTTCTTGTGACAGGGTATAAGTATGTATTTGCTTTTGCATATTCATTCAGAAACTTGTTGTAATCTGCAATATCGATCCAGTTTGCACCAATCCTTACAGAAATCTCACTTGCATCAAGGTCTTTTGGCACAACTTTCATTAGAGCTTCTACGTTTTTGTTGTAGCTGCTGTCGATATGTTCCGCATGATCTCTGGCTATTCTCAGCTTATCACGAATATTGCCTGACAGATATTCAGATGACTCCGTATAGCCTGAATATGGGTCATTGTCTTTAACTTTGGCAGGATCTCTGAATATTTCATTACCAAGGTCAGCAATAACCTTTTCAGGCGTAGTGTCTGTGAGCTGTGACATATAGATAATATCGACCTTGCCCAATCTGTCCATTGACACTTGAAGTGCTTCTAGTGCTGTATCAACTTTTGAAACTGGAATATCTGGAAGTATCGTTCTCTTTGTGAATATTGCAGCCTTTTCAACTGTCTTATTTTCCACGTTGACAACTTCAAGTGCTGCTAAAGTATTGTAGTCATCATCATTAGAAAAGCAGCGTGAATTGGCGCTGTCCGTAATGTTTCCGAACTTTGTTCTGAAATTGTCATATGTGCTGTTGAGCTTCTTCTGAAGCTCTGCAAGCTGTTCATCAGTGCAGCCGTCAGCCTGGGCATTGATAAGCTCCATAGTTGATTGCCTTAGAGTATGAAGCCCTTTCATGCGTTCAAGCGATTTGCCTGTTTCTGTGACCTTGACCATTATTTCATTTTCACGGAAATAAAGATCTCCGTCAACAATGGTATGGGTGAAGTTCCTGACAGTTGGATCAGCAGGGAGTATCTCAGCTGTCCCATTGTCAAGCTCAGTTTCCACAGTATCAATAACGCCGTCTATTTTTGATATGGCATTTATGAGCTGCTGTGCAAGGGGAGTGTCACTATTTGCATAGCAGGTCGTTACCTTGCTGTCTGCACCATATTTTCCTCGCATACGCTCGTCCCACGCCATAGTACCAAGTACCATATCGGGATTGTCCACAAAATATTGATTGCAAGGAATGCCATTGGCTGTTTCTGAGACGTGTACCCAGTTTGGAATAACAGAGGTCATTGTTGTTCTTTTTTTCAGAAAGATAATATCTGTTGTAACGCTGTCTGCATCTTTAAATGTTCCAGAGGGAAGTCTTACTGCGCCTAAAAGGTCACAGCGTTCGGCAAGATACTTTCTTGCTTTATCATTTTTCTTATCCATTGTGAATTTTGAAGTCACAATGGCAACAATTCCTCCAGGCTTCACTTTATCTACTGCTTTTGCGGCGAAATAGTCATGGATTTTGAAGTGGTATTTGTCATAGGCTTTGTCTGCAATGCCATAATCTCCAAACGGTATATTACCTATGACCACGTCAAAGCTGTTATTCTTGAATGTTGTTTTTTCAAACCCTTTTATCTGGATATTATCCTCTGGGTAGAGCAGCTTGGCTATTCGTCCTGAAATGCTGTCAAGCTCAACTCCGTAAAGCTTTGAATCTGCCCTCGTTTCATCAGGCATTTTTGCAAAAAAGTTTCCAACGCCCATGCTAGGCTCGAGAATGTTTCCACCCTCAAATTGAAATCTTTCCAAAGCAAGATATACGCTGTCTATGACTTCTGGCGGCGTATAGAAGCTTGTCAGTGTTGATGATCTTGCAGCACTATACTCATCAGTGGTCAGAAGCTCTCTTAAGCGAGTCTGCCTTGCTCCCCAACTGTCAGCAGAAACATTCTCATTATCTGCAACAAAAGCCTGAGCAGTTCCGCCCCAACCTGAGTATCTAGCCATTATCTTCTGTTCTTCAGGTGTCGCAAGCCGCTTTTCACTCTCTATTTTCAGCAATGTTTCAATAGCAGCTATATTTGCGTCACATCGAGCAGCAGCTCCGCCCACAACAACATTATCAGGGTCAAAGTGGTATGTGCTTGCCTTGACATTTTTCTTTGGCTTTTCTACCTTTTCGGTTTTGACATCTTTATCAGGTATAGTGACGGTTTCAGAAACAGGGGGTGTTTCAAAGAGTGATATCTGTTCATCAGATGTGGCAGATATATGGGTGCTTTCAGAAACAGGCGGTATTGTCTTTTTTTCTTCAGAGAGAACATTATTATCGATTGTAGGTGTTTCATATGGTATAGGTTTTTCGACCTCACCATTTTTTATCGCAAGCATTTTCTTTTCATAATCGTCGATCTGTTCTCTTGTGAAGTAGGCGTTTTCAGGCATTTTCTCATACAGCTCATTGATCTTAGCTATCTGCTTTTCAACAGATTCCGCCCACAAATGCTTTTCTGCACCTGTTTTCAGATAGTAATCACAATCAAGCTTAAGCCTGCCCAAAAGCTTGTCTATTTCAGGCTGTGTTTCATTTGTAGGTGTAGGCACTTCATCGACTAGGTCTGCCATATGTGCGGCTTTTGCAGCTTCAAGCTCAGGTACGATCGAGTTGTATATTGAGTATCTTTTCAGAAAATCAATAACGCCGCCGTATCCGTCCCCTGCGTCTTGGCGTTCAGTGATCGTTTGTCCGTCAGGCATATTGATAGTAAACTTGACCTTATCATAGCCCATAAACTGTGAGAATTCGTCATCAGCGTCTGCTTCATACCATGCTTTTGCTGAGCCGTATTTCTCTATTGCAGCCTTTGCTCCTGCCACCATTTCACTGTCAGCCTGTTCCATGAGCGTGTCAAATTCTGCAACACTGTAGGTCTTGCCGTCCTCAAAGTAATTACTCTCGCTCCATTCACAGGTTATCGTAGGCTCGGATAATGCAGCAGAGGTCTTGACATCATTTGAACTTATATCTGCACTATTTTCTTGCTTTTTACTCTTGACAATATTGCGACTTTGGTGTATAATAATATTAGAATCAAGATTGTTTGTTAATTCGGAGTATTGTTCTCCCCATCTCTCAAACATTGCTTGGCTTTTTTGTTTATCACAAAAAAGGAGATTGTCTGATTGAACTATTCTTCTGAAAAACTCAGGGAAATTGTTCCTCCCATACACACTTGTAATGAAATTAGAGCTGACATTTTCAACTTCATATCTTCCCTTGCCGTTTGGCTTTATGCTCGCAATTATCGGATTATCACTCTTGTCAACTTCTGATGTTACAACAATGATACTGTCTTTACGATTTGGCGAATCAATAATCATTACAGGATAAGAGAGAAGCTCTGGCAATCTTTTAATCTGCTCAATTTCAAGACCATGCCGATGATTTCTTTCATCAGGCGGTAAAATTGCATTTTTCAAATGCTTTTGTGTATACAGCATAGGCAGCTGTTCACAACCGACATCAATTAAGATCTGCGGTGTGTCACAAACTTTTAGACTCGTGTAGAATGGTAATTTTCCGCTTAAAGCTTCATCAACCTGCTCGGCAAATGTTTTTTCACTCTTGACAACTCCAGAGGAGTCTGTTATACTGCTTGTAGAGCTATTAGGAACAGCAGGGCGTAGCTGGTTTTCAGCCAAACCTATAATTCTTGATGGTTCTATTTTTTTGTCCTGTTGAGTAACATCTGCTGAGATTGTGTCGGCAGAGTTGTCATGGACTTCAACCGCTTGAACGTTCTGCTTTGAATGCTCTATTACAGCTTTATCAAGATATATCTGAACATCATGTGGATCTATCTGTCCGTCAACTGCCTGATGAAACATCTCAAAGAATGTTTTTATCTCGTCTACCGTTAGCCGTTCATCGACCTCGTTAAGAACAGTAATAGAAATTCCCTCAGAAAAACCCTGCTGCAGCATGGCTTTTTGTTCATCACTATAATCATGGTGAGAGAACATATCTGACAGCTTCAGCCGACCATTGAGCTCATTTACATATGTATAGTAATCATTGAGTATGCCCTTTGGATCGAGTGTTTGCTCAATGACACTCTGAGCATAGTAATCAGATAATAAAGATGATATATGCCGCAGTTCGTCGGGCGAATATCGGACGCTTACCCAATGCCGTATGTTATGTTCACCATTTTGTGCAGCTGCCACCACAGCCTGTTTTAATGCAAGTACCTGTTCTTGCGAAAACTTAAGCTTTATAAGGTCTTGGAGTATATCGTCAACCCTATCAGACGTGCTTTCTTGCTTTGCGGTTTTGGCATTGTCAAGAGCTTCGTTTTTGCGGTCAATTGCGATAACTTCTTTTTCGATTTCAAACAGCGTGTCTTTGGCAGCGTGCTGAACAGCTCTGCTGAAAAGAATCATATCTCTTGCATTTTTGATAAGGTCAAGAGCGCTTACATCAACATCGGCGTGCAGATCTATTTTACCTGAAAGATTACATCTTTGAGAAACAACGAACTGCACCATAGAATCCAGTGAATGGCGGTATATCTCAGCCTGTTTTGTGTCAAGTCCCATTTTAGATATTGCATTTTGTACTGACTCAGCAATAGGCGCAGAATTAATACTGTTTGCTGTCATTGCTTCGATACATTCTTTGACCGATCCTGCGCTTATATTGTATCGGTTATTAAGCGTATTGAGCAGCTCAGGTGTGTTGCGGTCAGTAAGTGTCCACATCTCAGGCAACTCTTTGCCGCCTGTCTGAGTGACGTCATATAAATATCTGCAAGTGTGATTTTTGCCAAAAACAGCAACGCCGTGAGAGCCACGTCTTACATATCGCCCCAGACGTCCCCATTTCTTATACTCAGCGATCTTTGTTGCATTCCTATCCTGCTGGAATACTAACACAGCGTCTGAATACGGCTGCTTATACATTTTTGAGGAAAATTTGAGATACTCAATGTAATCCTGCTTATTGTTTCTGAGATGCTCATTGATTTCAAACCATGCTTGTTTTACAGCTTCATACTTATCGTGCTTATCCATTTAAGTTTCCCCTCTTTTTATTTTTCAAGAATATTTAAGAGCCGCTCCAAAAGCTCCTTATTCTTTCCTGCGTCTGTCATATCCATGATGTTAAGAGCATATCTTATTCCCTCGACAAAGCCCAAATCATGGGCGTCATCAATGACATTCGTTTGTAGTTCACATTCTTCCTCTTGAATCTGTATTAATCGCTCTCGCCGTTCCTTATATGTTTTTACAAAATGGTTTTCTGCATTTCGTATTTCATAATCGTCTTGAAAACCGATCATGATTTCTTCCAAAATATCAATCTTTGAATTTTCAGTAATCATGGTTACTCCTTTCGGGTATAAAAAAAGAGCGTATGAATGTCTTCACACGCTCAGGTTTACGATTTTAAGTTGTGTGTCACTGTGACACACTTATGAAACAAAAAACTAATAGTCCTAGTGCTGAAACAACACAGCTAGTTAAGTATGTATTGTGCAACATTTCAGTATAGTTAAAACAGCTATCACCATTTACGGACAGCTTATGAAAGTATTTTTTTATGTACTTTATATTTGCAATTATTATTAGTGCTTTTATCAAAAACCAAATGACATATATTTTTATACGCATTTCTTGGTTAGTTTCAAATAGTATTTGAATGCTTGTAATAACACCTGCAAATCCGAATAACAAAAATATCAATAGTCTGAAATTAATAAATTCATGATTTTGTTTCATAGATACCTCTTGACTATTTGATTTATCATGTTTATACTTTAAGATGAAAGGACGTGTAAACATGATAGGTTTAATAAAAAATATTATCTGTGCGGCTAAAAAAAGCTGTGTATTCGTGGTTGTTGTTTCATTCGCACTGCAACTTTGTTTGTTAGACAGTACTTTCAAGCAAAAACTTGATCAACTTTTATTTTATGATAGCAGCTCGTATGATATTATTAAAATGAGTATTAAATTTAATCAAGCAATAATTATTATCATTATTTGTCTTGATATTTTTCTATACGGCTTGTATTCTTTACTATTTTCAATAGATATGCAACAATACAATATTTCAGTTGATGATATACTATATAAGCATATAAATCTAAAAAAGAATATAAATAGCGTTAATAATATGATTGTTCCGTCTTTGATTATTCTTTATCTGCTCACAGTTATTATGTCAATTCATACAAGTATGGATTTTGCATTAGAATATGTAATTTCACAATTTGTGTGGTATCAATTATTGCTTTTTTTAGCTTCATACATTCCTGTTATCATAATGAAAATTTACGAATATGAGATATATAAGGATTATTAGAATAACACTTTAAAAAGCGGTATTACCCTCATATGGGTCGTCTTCATTGCAGTTGTCATCAACTATTACATTTCCGACAGAGTCATACTCAACGAAACTGCTTTTTTCCTCATAGTACCCTATCAATATCATGGCTGTTTGTAGCCCTGTAAAAGTCACTGAGCTTGTGTATATCTCATGAATTATCTCTTTAAGTGCTTGCTCCTGCGTCATACCAAAACGTTTTGCAATGCACTCAAGCTCCTCATTGTATGACAAACCGTCTTTAATTATTTCAATTTCTTTTTGCATTTTCTCACTCCTGTTCTTTTAACCTTATCTCCACATATCTTCTTACATACTCCGAATTTCTGTTCGGATAGTCATCACTCTCCATCAAAAAGTGATAGCCGCCCTTTTTCAGCTGTTCGGAAAACTTCTCGACCTCATCGGGTAAACCCTGTATTCTTAGTTTTATCATTCTTATCAGCTCCTCATTCATGTGTTCTGTGGCTTTTTGTTCTTTTATCACTTTTATTTCCTTTTTAGCACTTTTTCTTAGTTTAAACAAGCCGACAAAATTGTACAATTCAAATACAACGAATAAGATATCGAGTATCTTCATGATTTCACCTTGAAACGCTTTCCTTTTTTCTTAATAATTTCGATTGGTTTTCGCCAAATATATAGAGGATCACCAGTGTATATTGACCACAACAAAGA
>OGFM01001580.1_pt1 | contig 13659 bp, 13 predicted proteins | sample 1570871 | NCBI WGS metagenome assembly OGFM01 (sample SAMEA2581957, study PRJEB24529) | metagenome | biome: Human gut stool | place: China | collected 2011
GCGACAGAATCGCGCTAACCGTCGACGGCAGGAATTTCAAGCTATACAAGGGCATTGAACTTGTCTCCTCGGGCGTAATTCCCGACGAGCTTTCCATAACTGGCGCGTCTTCGTTCTTGGGTTGGAAGGGCTTGAAGCAGGTTATGGCGTATTCGAATTCGCTCTTGTTGCCGCTCACTTCAAACGAGGGCAAAACTTCGAAAATCTACTACTCGATTGAGGATTTCGCAAACGGCAATTTACCGCCGAAAGGCATTTTAAATTCGCGTTATCATTATTTCAGAAGCACGTTCGCAAGCTCGTTTACGCGCAACAGCTCGCATTCGAAGGGCGTAGGCGGTGCGGAAATCGGCGGCAAAAAGAACGTGCTGAAAATTTCGCTCGTGCCCGACACCTACAACACTTCGCATGAATACGAACTTCCCACAAAGTATTTTAGCGGCAACGGAATGCTGCACAAAATCAGGTTCTCGATTTACCTGCCGACGACGAATCCGAACATCACGAAAGTCCAGCTGAGGCTCGGCAGCATTGCGCCCGCAAGTGCGGGGACGATAGTTTCAAAGACCGACAACATCGACAAGTCGGGCGTGATTCTGCCCAAGGACGAATGGCAGACCGTGGAAATGATACTCACGCTCAAATGGTCGGGCGCGTTCAAGCTCTATTTGTATAAGGGAAGCAACTCATACTTCAAGCTTGAAGAGGAATCGACCGACGCGGTTTATCTGCATTCGATTACCTGCTCTTGTTTGCAGGGCTTCGAGGGATTTTTCTACGGCGCGGGGAATTCGGGATTTTGGAAGAACTACGGCGCGTCGAGCAGGGACTTGGCGTTTTACGGGTGGTCGCTGCCCTTCGAGGGAAACGGAAACTATACGAAGCACATTGCGGTTTCGTCGTTTTCGAGCACGACGTATCTTTACGCGGAGGGCTTCCCGTCGGGCTTGGAGCTTTCGCAGATTGTCCTGCGCTTCGATTCGGAGCTGCCCGACACTTCGAGTGCCGAAGACGAAATCCAAAAAAACGTCTTCCGACTCAGGACGAACGACGACACGGTTTGTGAAGAGCAACTTCCCGCAATTCCCGCTAACAGGGCGTATTACATATACCCCAAGCGCGGCTTACCAGAACTCTACTATTCGCTGGAGGTTGCGCCGATGTATGCGTGCAACTGCGGCGGTTCGGTCGATTTAATTTTCACAAAAGTTAGTTAATATGGATAAATACATTGCAAAAATCACTCTCGGCGAAGACGAAAACGACTTCGCACAAATTGTCGGCGTTTTGGGATTTTGCGGCAACCGCTACATCTGCCAAGCGCTCGATTCGGACTCAAACATTATGCACTCGCAGACGTTCTCTCTCCCGAAAAACATCGGCGGACTTCCCGAAAACGACTCCGACCTAAAAGTCGATGTCCTGAAATCTTGGAAGTCTGAGGAACTGAAACGCCGCAAGGCGCAAGGAATGGAGTAGAAATGGAAGCAATATCATCATTATGGGACAGCGGAGTTCTTGGCGCGATGGCTACAATGGCTGTTACGACCCTCGGGCAACTTTCCGCATTGAACAACCAAAAGTTTACGGCGGTTCTTGAAACTTTGCAAAAGCAACAGTCTTCGGACGCGGCGGTTCACGATTCGGCGTTTGTCAGAAGCGGCGATAAGGGCGTTGTCGTCAGGCGAATTATGCTTTTTATGGCGTTCTTCGTCCTTGCGATTTGTCCCTTTGTTTTCGCGTTTTTTGGAGATATTCCGATAGCCGTCGAAACAGTTCAACAATCGGGAGGTTGGCTCTGGGGACTTGTCCCCGAAAAGGAGACCTTTGCCGTTGCATACATTAACGGATTCTACTTAGCCGATGTCTGGAAGGAACTTATGGCAAATTTGATTTCCGCATACATAGGCGCGGGCATAACGAGAAAGGCGTTTACACTCGGCAAATGAACGAAGTTTTTGAAAAGGAAATCGAGCACATCGCAAAACGCCTCGAAACCCTCGAACACACCGTTTACGGCAACGGCCATAAGGGACTGAAGGCAGAACTCATCGAACTCAAAACGGAAATCGAAACTTTCAAAAAAATCGCCGTCTGGCAAGTGGGCATCCTCATCGCCATCCTCTGCGCCGTTCTGAAGATTCTGATTTAAAATGATTGCCATTCTGTATCAAATGTTCAGAATTCAACCTGTATGAAATTTGATTTGCACTTTATTACTGAGGAAAAATTAACCGAGATCTGTGCAGATATTGTCAAAAAAGGACAATCTGCAATAGAGAATTCAGATGAAAAGCTATTTGATAATATAGTAGACCCGTTTTCAGCGTTGTTTGACTCCGCAATATCCGGAATAACCCTTTCGGAATGGATAAAAAGAGAAAAAACGCGACAAATGCAAAAAACGTTGCAGAATGCCATCGGAACATTTCATCAGAATGTTATCGGTTCGATTGACGGATGGGAAGATTTGGGAACTGGAAATGTCGTAGACTTGCGTTGTCAGTCAAAGAAGATTTTGGCAGAGGTAAAAAACAAATGGAATACGACAAAGGGAAACCATAAGGTAAGGGTATACGACGACATAAAAAAACTTTTGGCAAAACCGCAGAATAAAGACTTTAAAGGCTACTATGTCGCCATCCTTTCAAAAGCAAAGATAAATGCCCCATTTGCTCCGTCAGATAACGAGACAAGCACTCCTCGACCAGTAGACGAAAACATCATAGAAGTAGACGGTGCTACGTTCTACGATATTGCAACAGGCGAGGAAAATTCTCTCAAAAAATTGTATCAAGCATTACCTTATATATTGGGTAAGATATTGAACAACAAAGAAATTGAAAAATACACCGAAGAGCCGATGTTCAATACGCTTTCTGAAAATTCTTTGGATTTAATGGATTAGCAGAAAAAACCTTTGCATTATGCAAGGGTTTTCTATTTTATATGTCTATAAACAAAAAATTTTATGAATTTGACCGTTGTAGATGTAAGTAGAGAATTGGGAGTTTCGGAAGACACAATCAGACGTTGGGACAAAAAAGGTCTTATAAAATCTTCCCGTAGCAACCTCAATTATAGAGTTTTTGACTTAGATGAAGTTCGCCGTTTGCAAATGAAACTAAAAGGCGATAGCACCTCAAATAAATACAAAATTCTAAAGTCCAAAGAAAAATCCCCTTACAAGGCAATCGAGCTGTTTGCGGGAGCTGGTGGAACTGCACTTGGTCTTGAAAATGCGGGAATAAACCACATTCTTCTGAATGAAATCGATAAGGATTGTTCGAAAACATTAAAACTTAACTTCCCAAAGAACGTAAATATCGTTTGCGAAGATGTAAAAAAACTGGATTTCCGTTCATATAAAAGCAAAGTCGACATTGTTCAAGCAGGGTTCCCGTGCCAAGCATTTAGCTATGCTGGGAAATCTCGCGGATTTGAGGATACCAGAGGCACGCTGTTTTTTGAATTCGCCCGCTGCGTCAAAGAAACTATGCCCAAAATTGCGGTAGGAGAGAATGTTCGAGGGTTGTTAAAGCACGACGGCGGAAGAACATTGGCAACAATGGTAAAAACACTGGAACAACTTGGGTATAAGGTAGCATATAAGATTTTGAGATCCCAGTATCTCGATGTTCCGCAAAAACGCGAACGCCTCATTATAATGGCGGCTCGAAAAGACTTGGATATACCGTTTATATTTCCCAAAGAGCAAAACTATATAATTTCACTTAGAGAAGCTTTAAAAAATTGTCCCACATCGGAAGGGCAAAAGTATTCTCCCAGAAAAGAAATGTTCTTAAAACTCATTCCAGAAGGTGGCTATTGGAAAGATTTGCCCGTTGATATGCAAAAAGAATATATGGGCGCAAGTTTCTACCTTGGAGGAGGAAAAACAGGAATGGCTCGCAGGCTATCGTGGGACGAACCTAGCTTGACGCTTACTTGCGCTCCTGCCCAAAAACAGACTGAGCGTTGCCATCCATCGGAAACAAGACCATTGACGGTCAGAGAATACGCCAGAATTCAGACGTTCCCTGATTCTTGGGATTTTCAAGGCTCCATGATTTCAAAATACAAGCAAATAGGAAATGCTGTCCCCCCAAATTTGGCATATCATATTGGACGTTGCATAATCACCATGTTGAATAATGCGCTTCCCACCGACGATATGGAATATTTTGTCCCGCAACAAGATTTTCCGAATCAAATGGTTCTTGAATTGTAGTTCGATTGCACGTTACACTATTAGCTAAATGATGAAAAGAAAACAGGTCGTTATTTCGCTTCACGGCATAAGAACCAGAGGTGAATGGCAAAAGAAAATTACTCCATATCTAGACGGAGTAAAGCACTACCCTTTGGATTATGGCATGTTTTATGCTATTTGTCTAGCGTTGCCATTTATGCGAAATCGTAAAATTAAATGGTTTCGCGATGCGTATAACAGAATTGTCCAAGAAAATCATGGGACAATTCCTTCAATTATTGCCCATAGTTTTGGAACGTATATTATCACTTCCGCAATGAACATATTTACCGACATAAAATTCGATAAAATAGTTCTTATGGGATCTATTGTAGATAAAGAGTATTGCTTTGACGAAAAATATGAAAACAACCAATATACAAAATTATTAAATATCGTTTGTCCAAGAGATTTATGGGTTAAGCTCGCTCATCTTATCTTAAGGTTAGGAGATTCTGGCGTTTGTGATTTTGTAAATGCAAAAGAAAAAACTTCACTTGTATATGAAAAGATGGGACACTCCGATATGTTGGGTATTGATGTCTTTGTGAATAAAGTTGTCCCGTTTATACATCAAATTTCTCCATTGAAAAACGGAATCTCTCCGATAAAAATTGCTGACCAACTATCTCCGCGTGATGTTGCGTTCTGGTCTGCATTAACATATAAAGAACAATTTTTAGAGCGATTTATATCATCATTAGCACATGGAAATTTTTATGAAAATGGAGATAATAAGATAGAAAAGCCAAGCCATATGAGTGTTATAATTCCATCGCATTTTAGCGAGGCAAATAAGGCTTATAGGGCAATCTATTTCAAAGATTATAAAGTGGTTCATTTTGGACTTACAAACGATGACAGGAGAACTGCGTTTGGTAAAAACGGATTATTATATGATATTCCGAGTATTATTGGAACTGCAGAGATTTTTTCTAAATATACCGATGAAAGTGATGCAGTTGAATTTTTACAGTATTTTTCTCAGGCTTTGAAGGCTCTGACAAAAGAGATAAAATGTGTTAATGTGTTAAATAAAGAAGAAAGCGAATTGGTATGAGTATATTTGACTATAATGATCAAATAAAGAAATTTTTTAATGAAAAGATCAAGGTTTCAAGAGAGGAGCTTGAAAAGTTAAAAACTAGCTGTGAATCAAATGAGGATAGAATTATAAACAGGTTAAATAATCGATTCGATGTCTCCAGAAGCTCCTTTGTAAATCAGGGATCTTATGCGATGAAAACTCTTATTTCGGAAGAAGATAATTCTTATGATATTGACGATGCTTTAATTGTTGATGCTGTCAAATTAAAAGATAGATATGGCAATGACTTATCTACAAATGAATTTAAAAGTATCGTACTTGAGAGCCTAGAAGATTCTAGATTTACTAAAAGTCCTCAGAAATTAAGAAATTGTATACGTGTATATTACAATGAAGGGTACCATGTCGACGTTGCGTGCCTTAGACGCAAATTTTTACCGGGGGGAACTATTATTGAGCTAGCAAGTACTAATTGGAAAGAAAGTAATCCAAAACAAATAAACGATTGGTTTTCTTCAAAAGTCCAAAGCTATAATGAAATATATGGTGACGGAGGAACTATATTAAGAAGAATGATTCGTTATTTGAAGAAATTTGCAAGAAGTAGAACGAATTGGGATATGCCATGTGGACTTATTTTAACAATGCTAGCCGTAGAATGTTTTGTATATTACAAAAGAGATGATAAGTGTTTATACTACTTGTTGAAAAGCATATATTCACGCCTAAATAATCATGGACTTATCGTACAAAACCTTGCCGATGGAAATGAAATACTGACCAAAAGCCTTTGCGATCCTGACATGATTGAATTGAAGTCAAATTTGAAAGCTGTGCTTGATAAATTAGAAATACTAGAAGACGACAACTGCAAAGCAAAAGATGCGAGGGTTGCGTGGACATATTTATTTAACAATAATGGCTTTTTTAAGAAAGAAGACGATATACTTATTGATAAAGCAAATATGATCAAGAAAGGTGAAGCCAGAACTTCTAGCAAAGGAAATATAGGATTAATAGGGATAAAAAACTTGCCACATAAATTTCATGGAATATAAGCGATTTTTTAAGAAAAACAATAATCAAGCAAACTTTTTCCTTCAGCGAGAGAAGATAAAAAAATTCTTCCCAGAAATGGATGTGTTTTTTAAAAACAATGAATTATTTTGTAGAGGATATATATCGCCAATTACAGAAGAACACAAGTATAAATTGGTTTTGAAATATAAAATTAATTCAAGCCCAAAAGTTTGGATAACCGGTAATAATGATATAAAAAAGTGCAAGAAACATATATATAAAGACGGGAGTCTTTGTTTGTATTATCCACGAGAGTGGAAGTGGAGTTTGTCTTGTAATGTTCACGAGACAATTTTACCTTGGACAGCTGAATGGATTGTCTGCTTTGAGTATTGGAAACGATATGGTAAGTGGTGCGCACCAGAATCGCCACACAGCGGATCAAAATAAGAATATTCCTGAATTAAAAACAAGATCATAGCTGTTTTGCAGCATTTATTACAAGGTGTTTACATTGAAGTCTTCTGTTTTTGTATTATAGATCGCTTTACACTAGGTCACGAATTCGCTTCTTTTTAATACATACATTTTCATCTGTAAATATTTTGCCATCAGGATTCATCCGATATATTCGTGATAATATTATTGAGTTTGAAGTCATTGTGTCAACGCATTCAGCATAAGTCTTTTGGTTAACAAGCAAGTCTTACAAGAAGGTTTTTGCTATTATTCCATACTTGGAACAATTAGCTTTTCTCCCATCGATAAGTTCCCTTCTTTGTTTTATAAAAAATTCTTTTTCTTCCTCTGAGATATTTTGATTCTTCAATAATTCCGGCATTTCAATTTCTTCATGATCACGATTTGTGCATGGATCATATTCTTCAAAATCTAACTTTTTGTTTCTTTTTATGCAGCAAACTACTTTGTCATCACTTGCTATTATTTCTAATAAGCCTATAAAATTTTGAATATTAACGTATATTATATGTTTGTCTTTTATTCTATCGGAACTCACGAAAAAGCCGTCTAATTTTGCTGTCATTTCATATCGGCAGGGAAAAAATACAAAACTATGTATTATCACATTTAATAAATTCTTTATTGTTATTGTAGAATTTTCTGGCTTCTCAAGAGCGTACAGCTCATCTAGCCTATGCCAATTCATCAAATCCACATGCTTATTATTCTTGTATGTTATTATGTTAATTGAGGCATTGGTCAAATAAAAGGAGAGTTTTTTCGCTTCAAATAATTTTCTTATTATATACGCAGAAAGAAACACATTCTCTTCAACATTGGATTCTTGTCCCATTCTGATTCTTTTCCATTGTGTACATTTCTTAAGTGATACAGCAATTTTAAAAAGTTCTTTTTTCCATATATTTGAATCGTAAACCATGGCTATTTATTGTAAAAATTCGGTATCTTCTCTCTGTTTTCAGAACGATAATTTCATTTGATGGTGATAATGTTGTAAAATACTATATTCTAAAATTAGGCAATCAAATAAACTAAAGATAGAAACGATTAGCATTTCTTTTAAAGATTTGAATATTTTCGCTAGACTCTTCAATAGATTATATTTTTAACAATTCATTGCAAAGAAGCATATAAATTATGATGATTCTCAAGTTGGTAAAAACCAAACTCATATTTCCATTACATTCCCATAAAAACGATTAGAGAGGACAATTATTTATGCATTTGTCATTTCAAAATAAAGCCAATAATCCTTTATTATGTCCGCAGGTTTTGCGGAGATAATGCTTGTTTTTCTCCGCAAGGTGTGTTTTGATGGCGTCGATAAAGGAGGTATTGGGTATGTATGTTTACGAATGCAAAGGTTGGCCTAAGTTTGTTTGGAATGTGGCGGACATTCAATCGGCGCTTTCGCGGGCTGTGTTTGCGCAGGGCAAATTACTCGGCAAGATGGGCGCGCTTGGTTTCGACGTAAAAAACGAGCAAGTATTAAGCAGCGTTTCCGACGAAATCATAAAATCTTCCGAAATCGAGGGCGCAAATCTCAATCTCGAGCAAGTTCGCTCATCGGTTGCGCGCAGGCTCAACATAAGCTACAAATCTTTCACCGAACCAAGCCGCTATGTAGACGGTGTCGTTCGCATGATGATGGACGCCATCGACAACTACGACCTACCGCTTACGTAGGAACGGCTTTTTTCGTGGCATGCGGCGTTATTCCCGACAGGTTGGAGCGGTATGTCTGAAATAGAAGTCGGCAAATTCCGTTCGGATAAATTCGGGCGAATGCAGGTCGTTTCGGAACGCGGAAACCGCAAGACAATTCACTACGAAGCTCCGAAAGCAGAAGTAATTCCCGACGAAGTCGCAAAATTTCTGCGCTGGACATATTCGGTAAAGCCCGATTTAACTGCGGCGGTAATCGCGCACCTGTGGTTTGTAACGTTGCACCCGTTTGAAGACGGCAACGGGCGCATAACCCGCGCGATTACGGAGTATATGCTTGCAAGGTGCGAGAACTCGCAGTTGCGCTTTTACAGTATGTCGAAGCAAATTGAGCTAAATAGGCGAAATTACTACGATATAATCGAGCACACACAAAAAGGCAGCCTCGATATAACGGGTTGGCTAATCTGGTTTTTCGATACGCTTTTCGACGCAATTTCCGACGCCGACAAAACGAGCGAAAGGCTTATGTTTAAAGCCCGATTCTGGCAAAACCTTGTAGATGTCGACATAAGCGCGGGACAACGAAAGCTCATAAATAGATTGCTTGACGGCTTTGACGGCAAAATGACTTCGTCGCGCTGGGCGAATATCCGCGACTGCTCGCAAGATACCGCCTCGCGCGAAATCAACGACCTCATCGCAAAAGGCGTCCTCCTAAAAGAGGGCGTAGGGCGTTCGACGCACTATGTGATAAATCGAAACAAAATACATCCAAATGAATAGTCTCTCTTAGCTATGCAAAACCTCTATTCTCCGCAAAACCTGCGGCGCAAACGATAAAAAATTAGCAACTACACGACGCTATCGAAAATATATTCTGGTAATCAATATACTTACGAAACTATGGCGGCACCTCGTCCATCCCGCCACTTTAAAAGCCGCAAGTTCAAACACTTGCGGTTTTTTTTGTTTCCATACTTCGCGCCAAACCCAGTATCCACGCGGTTAGCGGGGTTGCGATGCCCAGCCGAACGCCTACAAACCCGCTATTTTACTGGCTTTGCTGGCGTTCTAATTTTTAATGCAAAAATCGAAAATTTGCAAAATGTCGCGTAAAAGGGGCAAAAATGGGTCAACTTTTGACCCAATTCTGACCCACGCCGCAAAGCCAGTAAAAATGAGCATTCGCGGGCATTTTGTCCCTTTTTGGCAGTCTTCGGCAAAAATTGGCAAAATCTGTCGCCGGTTTTCAAACTTTGCAGCGAATGGGTCAAGTTTTTGGGTGGATTCTAAGATGCTATCTAAAATCAAAAGAGTTATGTTCAATTTTGTATATCTACCTTTTTTAGACCATCGCTCATTAAAACTTGAAAAGCATCGGGCCGTTTTTGTATCATTATATCAAATAAAATCCCTATGAAAAATATTGACGCACAAAGTTTGGAGAACGCCAAAAGGCTCTTTGAGTCGGGCGAAATTGACAAGTGCGAAATCGGCACGATAAAGGGGCTGCAACAGATTCACACGCAACTTTTCGGCGGGCTTTACGACTTTGCGGGTCAAATCAGAACCAAAAACATTTCAAAAGGAACGTTCAGGTTCGCCAACGCGCTATATTTAAAAGAGGCTCTGGCAAAAATAGAGCAAATGCCCGAAATCACCTACGAAGACATCATTGCAAAATATGTTGAAATGAATATCGTCCACCCTTTTATGGATGGCAATGGGCGTTCAATGCGAATCTGGCTGGATATGATGCTAAAACGCGCCCTTGCGAAAGTTGTCGATTGGCAGCGCGTAGACAAAGAGCAATATTTGCAGGCAATGGAGCGTAGCCCGATAAACGACTTGGAATTACGCTTTTTGCTCTTCCCGAATTTGACAGGCGAAACCGCCAACCGCCAAATAATCTTCAAAGGGCTTGAGCAATCCTACTACTACGAAGGCTACGAAAAGCCGAAGGAATAATTTTTGCATTTTCGTAAAATGAAATTGGCTTTTTTACACGCTATTGACTTGTATTTATCCGTAATCTATGCCCGAATTAAAAGAGATATCAATCAAAGGTTTTAAATCCTTCCGCGACAAAACAACTATAGAGTTAGGCAAACTTAATGTTCTTATTGGCGCAAACGGTGCGGGCAAAAGCAATTTCATCTCTGTATTCCAGTTGCTAAACAATGCACTAACTGGGAATTTGCAGGGATATACAATGCGATATGGCGCCGAGCATTTTCTTTATAACGGACGCAAAACTACGCAAAAATTCGAGTTAGCTTTCAAGGTTAAGACGAATAACGCCTTGGATTCCTACGAGCTTGATGTCAACTTTCAAGCCCCCAATAGACTCTTTGTAAGCAGGGAATACATAGACTACCAAAAGAAGGGAAAGGATTCTCCATTTACACACGAGATTGAAAATAGCGGCTACGAATTGGGGCTGCCGAATCTTTCCAAACAGGTCAAAATAGGGCGTGAAGCAAAGAATCCCATCTTGACGACAGGACGTGCAATTTACGGATTGCTTGCCAAAATGCAGGTCTATCAATTCCACGATACAACGGATACCTCGCGAATTCGCGGGTCTGTCAACAAAACCGACGGCAAATACCTTAAGTCCGACGGAGGAAATACGGCGGCAGTACTCTATGCCGTTAAAAACATTCCCGAATACCAGTCATATTACAACAAGATTGTAAATTATGTCCGACGTGTTATGCCGGATTTTCAGGATTTTGAGTTGACAGGTTATCCCGAAAACACATCGGAAATCTTCCTCACATGGCGAAAAGCCGGGGTAGACGCGGTATTTTCACCAAACCAACTTTCGGATGGAACTATAAAATTTATTGCTTTGGCAACACTCCTGCTTGCACCAGAACGGGTCATACCCAAAATTATCGTTTTGGACGAACCGGAGCTGGGGTTGCACCCGATGGCAATTCACATCCTTGCTAATATGGTTAAGCAGGCTTCCGAAAACGCCCAAGTCATATTGGAGACACAGTCTTCCTTGTTGTTGGATCACTTTCAACCCGAGGACGTAATTGTGGCGGACACGAAGGATGGGGCTACCGTCCTCAACCGATTGAACTCCGAAGAGCTGTCCGAATGGTTGAAGAACTATTCGCTTTCGGAGCTTTGGGATAAGAACGTTATCGGAGGGCAACCATAACAATAAATAGCACGAGAAATGAAGATAGAGTCGCTTGAAATCGAAAATTTCAAATCCATTGCTCACATAAACTTGAAGCACTTGGATGTGTTGTCCGTATTCGTGGGGAACAACGGGGCGGGTAAGACTGCAATTTTTGATACAATGAGGTTTATCCGCGAGTGCGTTGTCAACCGAACAATCAGCCTCCCGCTAAACAGGCGCGGCGGATTCAATGACCTTCTCAGGAGGAACGCCGAAACACCTGTAATCGGATTTAAGTTGGTAGTATCGGGAAAGAAAGACCCTGAGCACAAACTTACATACATACTTCGCATTGAACAAACCGATTCTGCCGCGTATGTAGGAAAAGAAGACTTGACCGAAACCCGAAAAGTGGGTCGCAAGTATGAAAATTTCAAAATTATTTCATACCGCGCAGGGAAAGGATATATTGCCGACCCTAAAAAGGAAAAGCGCGAACTCCAAAATACGGATATAGCCTTGGGTAAATTGGGGGAATTTTCCGAATACAAACTTGCCAATGCTTTCCGCAATTATGTGGCGAATTGGTATTTCGCGGACTTCTTTGTCAACACAATGCGCGACGAAAGCCTTGACTTGGTTGAGACCTCAAAGCTTAGAGAAGATTGCAGAAACCTCCGAGAGGTTTTGTTGGCTATGCAACAGGAAAATTCGGAGGCATACAAGAAAGTGGTAAAAACTATGAATTTGTGCATAGCCGACATCCAGAACATTGGCGCGACAAAACAGGGGAACAAAACGCATTTGCAGATATCCGATACGCATTTCAAAAATCCGTTTTCCGAACTTTCGGTATCAGACGGCACATTGAAGTTGTTGGCGTATATAACGCTTTTGGCACAATCGGAAAAGATATCCTTTTTAATGGTAGAACATCCCGAAACTCATATATACTCTGAAACACTTTCAATTTTATTTGAGCTTTTTGAATCCGCCGCCTTTGAAGGATTGCAAACATTCCTTTCTACACATTCACCGGACTTTATTAAGAATGTTAATTCCGAGAGTGTGGTTATTGTTGCAAAGAAGAATGGTGTTATCAACGCCACTAAAATGGGATCCAATAAACCTCTTCAGAAGTATGTCTCTTCCGTTGGCATATCGGAAGCTTGGAGAGATGGAGGACTTTTCTCTATATGAAACCCCGCGCATTTGATTATATACCGAAAAAGATACGCTTGTATTTTGTCGATGGTTTTTCGGATTTTGTAGCGAACGGATAAAGTTTTTGGAGGGATTTTGAGATTAAATGATGCTATCTAATCTCAAAAAAGTTATGTTCAATTTTGTAGATTTATCGTACGCCGTATTTGTTTACGGCGTACGAATTCCAAAAATCTTCTTCGCCCATGCCACCAATCTAATCCGCCACGGGGTGTGGAGGGATTCTATGCGTTGCCAGTAGATTTGGGCGATGGGGAGTTGGATTTCTGAGCATTCGACTTTCACGGCTTGTTCGTAGTCCAAGTAGCCTTGTAGGGTTGTGGCTTGGGCGAGCAGGCATTGAAGCTCAAAGTGTTTTTCTTTTGAGAGACTGATAGTTGGCGTGCCATTCTTAGGGAAAAGCGACTTGTCCAAGATATGGTGGTTGTCACCTTTGCCGTCTGCGGATTTTCTGCAATATTTCTTGCGCGTCAAAAGCTCAATCGGCACTTTCGTGCGTTTTGCCGCTTGGCGGACAAACTCGGGATACGGATTGTTCGGGTTGTATGTGTCTTTGTGTGCGTGGAAAAGTTTTTCGTCCATTTTTAGTTCCTTTCGTATGCGAGTTGTTTGTTGGCGAGCAACCTTGCTGTGTGGAGGATCGGCAGATTGCAATGTTCGAGAGCTACGACAAAACTTTGCTTTGCCGATTCGCGTTTGTATCTAATTTTGACTTCGCGCAGATATCGCGAAAATGATTTTGAATGATGAGATTTCATAGATTATAAAGCGTCTTTGTCTAAAAATTTACCGTTAAGGCAGGCGTTAAAATCTATTGCTTTCAGA
>OGFM01001587.1_pt1 | contig 13606 bp, 9 predicted proteins | sample 1570871 | NCBI WGS metagenome assembly OGFM01 (sample SAMEA2581957, study PRJEB24529) | metagenome | biome: Human gut stool | place: China | collected 2011
GGGTGTTCACCGTGGGAGGGCTGAGAAAGACCTTCCGGCAGATGAGAAGTTAATGACGTTTCTTTATGCCAGGCTGGATGCAGTTAAAGCGCTGGTGTTCCGTAACGGGACGCTGAGAGCAACCTTTTTCCGTGATATATGGCGTGTAGAGAAAATCAGGAAGAACTTCGACATCCGTGAAACAGAGATGATACACGGTATTCTGGACGCCGGAGTGAAAGAAGGTATCTTTGATATGCCCGATACTGAAATTACGCCAATCGCTCTTCCTCATGCCCTGAAAGGGTTGGGAGTACCGTATATACGTGGAATCATGGGAGACAACATCAGCCAGCGGATTAAACGGAGAGATAATGTAATGAATTTAATATTCAATGGTATAAAGATAAAGTAACACAATACTGAGGAATGTTTATTAATGCAACAGGGTTTTATGTGCCTGAAGAACGGGTAGATAACCAACATTTTCTTGAATTGAGCGGGTTGACAAGTGAGTGGATTGAGCAACGGACGGGAATTCATACCCGCTCGAAAGCGAAAGAGGGGGAGAATATCAATACCATGAGCCTTGAGGCCGTGAAGGACGCTCTTCCCAAATTGCCTTACGATATCACGGAGGTAGACTTGATCGTCTCCGCTTCGTATTCTCCTTATGATACGGTTGCGACGGCTGCGCATACGGTTCAACATGAGTATACTATCGCTGACGCGAAAGCTTTATATCTATCCTCGGCTTGTTCTTCTTTCTTGAACGCCTTGGAGGTTGTGGAGGGATATTTCGCCATGGGGAAGGCTTCCAAGGCTTTGGTGCTTTCCGCTGATAAGAACTCCGCTTATTATAATGAGACAGACCCGAAGGCGGGCCATTTATGGGGTGATGCCGCTGCCGCTTTCTTTATCTCCAAGGAGCGGATCGGTGAGGGCGACGCTGAGATCGTAGAGGTCTACACGCAAGGTCTCGGCCATTTGTCGAAAGCGATGGAGGCGGTTCACTTGCGTCCTCGTGACGGCGGTATCTTGATGCCGGAGGGGCGTGACGTATTTATCCAAGCTTGTACCTATATGCCTAAGAATGTCCTTCATTTGTTGGAGAAGAACGGTTATACGCTGGATAACCTTACTTATTTCATCGGCCATCAGGCGAATATGCGTATCATGGCGAATATCGCCAAGCAATTGAACTTGCCGGACGAGAAATTTTTGCACAATATCGAGGAGCTGGGAAATACGGGTTCCGTAAGTTCGGCCTTGGTATATGCCCAGAACGATAAGAATTTCAAGAAAGACGACTTGATCGCTATCACGGTATTCGGCGGTGGCTATTCAACGGGAGCTTGCTTGATTAAACATTGATATTAAAAAATTTGAGTAATATGAAACTATTAGAAGGTAAAGTGGCTGTCGTAACAGGTGCCGCTCGTGGTATTGGTAAGGCTATCGCCTTGAAGTTCGCCCAAGAGGGCGCTAACATCGCTTTCACGGATCTAGTGATCGATGAGAATGGCTTGGCTACACAGGCCGAGATCGAGGCCTTGGGCGTGAAGGCGAAAGGATACGCTTCTAACGCCGCTAACTTTGAGGAGACTCATAACGTGGTGGCCGAGATCGTGAAGGATTTCGGACGTATCGATATCTTGGTGAACAACGCCGGTATCACGAAAGACGGCTTGATGATGCGTATGAGCGAGGGACAATGGGACGCTGTGTTGAACGTGAACTTGAAGTCCGCTTTCAACTTTATCCATGCTTGTACCCCGGTCATGATGAAGCAACGTGCGGGTAGCATTATCAATATGTCTTCTGTCGTAGGTGTTCATGGCAACGCCGGACAAGCGAACTACTCCGCTTCCAAGGCCGGTATGATCGGCTTGGCTAAGTCTGTCGCTCAGGAGTTGGGTTCTCGTGGCATCCGTGCGAACGCTATCGCCCCGGGATTCATCATCACGGATATGACCGCTCAGCTGTCTGACGAGGTACGTGCCGAGTGGTGCAAGAAGATTCCTTTGCGCCGTGGCGGTACGGTGGAGGATGTGGCTAATATCGCTACCTTCTTGGCTTCGGATATGTCTTCTTATGTATCCGGACAGGTTATTCAGGTTGACGGCGGTATGAACATGTAATATGGAGGTTATTTACGAGGATAATCATATTATAGCGGTAGATAAGACCTGCCGTGAGATCGTGCAAGGCGACAAGACGGGCGATAAGCCTCTCTCGGAGATGCTGAAGGCATGGCTGAAGAAGAAGTATTGCAAGCCCGGTAACGTCTTTGTCGGTGTCACGCACCGTCTGGATCGTCCGGTGAGCGGGGTCGTGATTTTCGCCAAGACGAGCAAGGCCCTCTCTCGCTTGAACGAGATGTTTCGTGTCGGTGAGGTGCGCAAGACGTATTGGGCGATCGTCAAGAACTGTCCGCCGGCTGAAGAAGGTGAACTGGTGAACTGGCTTGTCCGCAATGAGAAGCAAAACAAGAGTTATGCCTACGATAAGGAAGTGCCGAACAGCAAGAAAGCGATTTTGCATTATCGGCTCATAGCCCGGTCGCAGAACTATTATCTGCTGGAAATAGACCTGAAAACGGGGCGGCATCATCAGATACGCTGTCAGTTGGCAAAAATGGGATGTCCCATTAAGGGAGATTTGAAGTACGGTTCTCCCCGTTCCAATCCCGACGGAAGCATTTGTCTGCATGCGCGCTTTGTGCGCTTTGTACATCCGGTATCCAAGAAGCTGATAGAGGTGGAAGCCCCTGTCCCTGCCGGTAATCTATGGAATGGCTTTGAAATGGTTTGATAATCTGTTAATAACAAATTCAATGAAAAAGATTCTGATTCTTTCGGGACTGTCCCTGCTTGTTGCGCTTGCAGTTCGGGCACAGGATAAAGTGACCGAATACAATGTACGTCCTGCCGTTGCGGTGCGTACTCCGCTCCAGGGTGACAGTATCAATTTTACTGGGGAGAAGTTCACGGCCGACGCTTTGTTGAAAACCGATATCAGTCTTGACTTCGACGGGCGTCCTTATGAACGTATCACGGCGGATACCGCAGGATATGTACGGGTGGAGAAAGCCGATAAGGATAATCTGTTCTATCTGTTTGCCACCCATCTGCGTGCGGAACGCTTTATGAAAGGAAAGTTGAATATTTACTCTCCCGCGCGTTTCGAGGTGTTTGTGAATGGCGTTTCCAAACAGTCTAAAACAACTGCGGAAGATAGCTTGTCGCAGGTTGCTCCTTCGGTACTCAGTCTGCGTCTGGAGCCGGAAACGGATTATGAGATAGTCGTTAAATTGTTGTCGACGGCTGCCGATAAAGCTGTTCCCGTATTGAAGTGCGAGTTTGAGAAGGATAAGGAGTTTGCCGATGTAGGTTACCGGCTCGCACCCGATTTGAAAAGACGTTTCGCGTTGCACAATACGGCTTTCGGAAGTCGCGTGCGCTCGGTCAGTCTCTCTCCGAACGGCAAATATCTGCTTGCCTGCTATGCGGATAACTACTCGTTGAAGCGCTCAAGGACACGTTGTGAACTGACCGAACTGAAGACAGGCAGGGTGATACTGCCCGCTGCCGATGAGAAAATGCGTTGGATGCCCCGCAGCAATAAGCTTTATTATACCGTAACAGGCAGGCAACGGAATGATTTGGTTGTGTTCGACCCTGCTACCATGCGCGAGGAAGTGTTGCTGAAAGATGTTCCCGAGGGATATTTTGCATGGTCGCCTGCAGAAGACTATCTTATCTACTCTCCGGATGATAAGGGAGAAGCGGTAGGCGGTCCTTTGAAGCGGCTGCTGCATCCCGACGACCGGATTCCCGATGCGCGTTCCCGCAACTATCTCGTTAGGTACGACCCTGTCACCGGACTTTCCGAACGTCTCACTTACGGCAGCCATGCTGTTTATTTGAATGATATATCCTCTGACGGCAAGAAACTCTTGTGCTCCACCTCTAAATCGAATATCACTCAATGTCCTTTCTCGCTTACTTCCATCTTCGAGCTGGATTTGGCTACGTTGCAGGCGGATACGCTGGTGGCGTGGGATCCTTATGTAAACAGGGCGGCTTACTCTCCCGACGGCGGACAGCTTTTGGTAATCGGCAGTCCGATGGCTTTTGACGGAATAGGGAAAAACTGCGGCGAGCATCCCATCGCCAATGATTTCGATACTCAGGCATTCATTGTGGACAAGGCCACGAAAAAGGTTAATCCCATCACGCGCGATTTCAATCCTGCCGTCGACTTCCTGCAGTGGAACCGTGTAGACGGTTGTATCTACTTTAATACAACAGACGAAGATTGCAGACATATCTATCGCTATGTGCCGAAGACGGAGAGTTTTGAAATGCTGCCGCTTCAGGAAGATGTGATTTCTTCCTTCGACCTGGCGGAGTACAATCCTGCGGTTGCCGCCTATGTCGGTGGTGGCAATGCCAGTGTGGGAGTTGCCTATACGTATGATGTGAAGAAGAAAACATCCGTTTTGCTTGCCAATCCGATGAAGTCCGTTTTGGACAGGATAGATATGGGTACAATGAAGGAGTGGAACTTCACGGCGGAAGACGGTACGGAGATTAAAGGTATGATATGCCTGCCGCCGGCTTTCGACCCGAACAGGAAATATCCGCTTATCGTTTATTACTACGGCGGGACTACACCTACCACACGCGGCATCACTTCGCCTTATTGTGCGCAATTGTTTGCATCACGCGATTATGTGGTTTATGTTATCCAGCCCAGCGGGGCTATCGGTTACGGTCAGGAGTTTTCCGCCCGTCATGTCAATGTGTGGGGAGAACGCACTGCCGATGAAATCATCGAGGGAACGAAGAAGTTCTGCGCTGCGCATCCGTTTGTCAACGACAAGCGTATCGGCTGTATCGGAGCATCCTATGGCGGTTTTATGACGATGTACTTGCAGACCAAGACGGATTTGTTTGCCGCTGCCGTTTCGCATGCGGGCATCAGTAACGTGACCAGTTACTGGGGCGAGGGCTATTGGGGCTATTCCTACAACTCCGTTGCCGCTGCCGGAAGCTATCCGTGGAATAATCCCGATTTGTTTACCAAACACGGAGCATTGTTCAATGCGGATAAAATCAAGACCCCGTTGTTGCTGTTGCATGGTACGGTGGATACGAATGTGCCTATCGGCGAGAGTATTCAGTTGTACAATGCCTTGAAGATATTGGGTAAGCCGGTTGAGTTCATAACGGTGGACGGCGAGAATCATTTCATCAGTGATTATCCTAAGCGCGAGTTGTGGCACAACTCTATCATGGCATGGTTTGCACGTTGGCTGCAGGATAGTCCGGCATGGTGGAACGACCTTTACCCGGAAAGACATTGGTAGGATACCAAGATAAGAGGAAAAAGCTCCTCACTACTTTATTACGACAAAAAGCCGTTTCCCGGAATAGACAAGGAGGAAACGGCTTTTTTGTTGTCAGTGTGCTTACTATTATTCGGCACATGAAGTTGTGAAATGGATGCTCTTGGCCGTTTGCATCTGTGCTCAGGCCAAGAACGATCCGTCACAAACAAACATAAACAGGGCTGCTACTAATACTAGTTTTTTGTTTTTTACTTGTTTTTAATTAGGTTAATATATTTATTCGGTTTTGGTTTAGGTAGATTCTACTTTGATGTTGTGGAGTTAAACTTCACACAGTATATATATCAAATGACGTGCCAGAGTGAGGGTGGAAACGGTAAGTCGTTGCAGATTAGCACGCTATTTTTACCGTGAAGGTGCGCAGGGGTGTGAAGATGTGTGGAAGCGGTGTGGAAAGTGTGGAATAGAGTGTGGAGTTTTTCCACAGTTATAACTCTATTCCATATAATTTAAGTTTGTTGTAAAGTGTCTTTCTGTCTATCCCAAGCAGTTGGGCGGCGCGGCTTTTGTTATATCCTGTCTGCTTCAGGGCTTCGATTATCTGCTGCTTCTCGGTCTCTTCGTTACGGAGAGGCATACCTGCTGCGGATGGGGCTACCGGACTCTTCAGTTCGCTAAGCTCGTTCAGGGTGATGAGTTTGTCTTGCGCCAAAAGGGTTGCACGCCGGACGATGTTCTTCATCTGGCGCAGGTTGCCCGGCCATTGATATTCCAATAAAGCTTTGGATGCTTTTTCGTCAAAGCCGATGAGGTGCTTGTCCAGTTCGCGGTTTGCCTGGTCCAGGAAGAAGTTTGCAAAGAGCAGGATATCCTCGCGGCGGTCTTTCAGTTGCGGCATACGCAGGGTAAACTCATTGATGCGGTGGTAGAGGTCCTCGCGGAAAGTCCCTTTCTCGATGGCCTGTTCCAGATTCTCATTGGTGGCGGACACTAAGCGCACATCTACCTGTATCTCCTTGTTGGAGCCGACAGGGCGTATTTTACGTTCCTGCAGGGCGCGGAGCAATTGTATCTGCACCTCGTAGCTGAGATTGCCTATTTCATCCAAAAAGATAGTGCCGCCGTTGGCAGCAACGAACGCGCCCGTCTTGTCGGTCAGCGCACCGGTAAAGGAACCTTTTACATGGCCGAAGAATTCGGAAGCCGCCAGCTCTTTGGGGATAGCTCCGCAGTCAATGGCTATGAACGGTTGCTTGGCGCGGCGGCTCAACTTATGGATGCGTTGCGCCACGTACTCCTTGCCTGTTCCGCTGGCCCCGTTGATGAGGACGGACATGTTGGTGGGAGAAACCAGGTTCACATAATTATAAAGTTGCCTGGCGGCATCGCTTTCGCCTTCCAGGTAGTCGGATGAAGAGTTCTCTGCACCTTTCCGGCAGGGATTCTCATTGCTTTCGGAACGCATGGTCTGTTTGGACGAAACAGACGGTCTGTTTGGGTCGAACGCATGGTCTGTTTGGGTCGAACGCATGGTCTGTTCCGAAGCAACGGATGAGGACTTCAGGGCTTCATCCATTTTCTTCAATAACTCGTCGGGGTTTACGGGTTTTGCAATGTAGTCGCATGCGCCCAGTTTCATGGCTTGCACGGCAGACTGTATGTCGGCATAGCCCGTCATGATGATAAGAGGGATGTGCAGGGAATGTTCTCCCAGCCACTTCAGCAAATCTATGCCGTCGCGGTCGGGCAGGCGCAAGTCGGACAGTATCAGGTCCACCGTCTCGGCTTCGATATGCTTCTGGGCACGGGCTATACTGCTTGCCGAACTGACTAGGAATCCTTTTTTGCCAAGCCATGTTTTCAATATCATGCCGTAAGTGATATCATCTTCTACGATTAATATGGATTTCATCCCTTCTGCTTTTTATCTCTTTTATGGCACAAAGGTAAATCGTTTTGTCCGATTTTAGTATATTTGCAGGCTTAAATTAAACAAAAAGACAGATGAAAAGAAATCTCATTGTATTATTAACCATACTGGTATGCGGTCTGACAGCCTGCAAACCGGGACAAAAGAAAGACGGAAATATGGAAAAAGAAACGAAGTTGAAGATTGAGACAAGTGCGGGTGACATCATCGTGAAACTGTATAACGAAACGCCGAAGCATCGCGATAACTTTATCAAGCTGGCCGAGGAAGGTACTTATGAAGGTACGCTGTTTCACCGTGTCATCAAGGACTTCATGATACAGGCGGGCGACCCCGAATCGAAGAATGCCCCGAAAGGCAAGATGCTGGGAGCGGGCGATGTGGGATACACTGTTCCTGCGGAGTTTGTCTACCCGAAATACTTCCATAAGAAAGGTGCGCTGTCTGCCGCCCGTCAGGGAGATAACGTAAACCCGAAGAAGGAATCGTCCGGTTGTCAGTTCTATATCGTGACCGGAAAGGTGTATAACGATTCTACGCTTCTCGGCATGGAACATCAGATGAACCAGGCACGCCTGAACAATGCTTTCAATGCTTTGGCGCAGAAGCACATGAAGGAAATCTACAAGATGCGTAAGGACGGTGACCAGGAAGGGCTGATGAATCTGCAGGACACGCTTATTGCGCAGGCTGAGGCTCAGGTGGCCGGCGAACCGGAGTTCCGCTTCACGCCGGAACAGGTAAAGGCATATACCACTGTAGGCGGCACACCGCATCTGGACGGCGAATATACCGTGTTCGGCGAAGTCGTTGAAGGCATGGATGTGGTAGATAAGATACAACAGGTAAAGACAGACCGCAGCGACCGTCCGGAAGAGGATGTGAAGATTGAGAAGGTGACTGTGATTGACTGATAAACAGAATTGCGTCAAACCTTTGGGAAGAGAGTCTCGCCCTGTCACACAAGTATGAAGATAAATAAGCATTGTTTCCCCAACGGCCTGCGGCTGGTACACTACGAGGATACCAGCACGCAGATGGTGGCGCTGAACATCGTTTACGATGTCGGTGCGCGCGACGAGCATCCCGAGCATACCGGCTTTGCCCATTTGTTCGAGCATCTGATGTTCGGCGGTTCGGCGCATATTCCCGATTACGATACGCCTTTGCAGTTGGCGGGGGGAGAAAACAATGCCTGGACCAATAATGACATAACCAATTACTACCTCACCGTTCCGAAGCCGAACGTAGAGACTGCCTTTTGGCTGGAGTCCGACCGTATGCTGGAGCTGGCTTTCAGCGAGCAAAGCCTCGAAGTGCAACGCGGTGTAGTGATGGAAGAGTTCAAGCAACGCTGCCTTAACCAGCCGTATGGCGATGTGGGGCATCTGTTCCGGCCGCTGGCGTTCCGGGTGCATCCGTACCGCTGGCCTACTATCGGCAAGGAACTCTCGCACATAGAGCAAGCCACGCTGGACGAGGTGAAGAGTTTCTTCTACCGTTTCTATGCTCCGAACAATGCCGTGCTGGCAGTGACGGGAAACATTTCATGGGATGAAACCGTTAAGCTTACCGAGAAGTGGTTTGCTCCCATACCCCGGCGGGACGTTCCGGTGAGGCAATTGCCGCAGGAGCCGGAGCAAACGCAGGAACGCCGGCTGACGGTAGAAAGAAACGTGCCGCTGGACGCCTTGTTCATGGGCTATCACATGTGCAGTCGCGAGGGTGCGGATTATTACGCATTCGATATTCTGTCCGATATTCTCAGCAACGGACGTTCCAGCCGTTTGAACCGCCGCTTGGTACAGGAACAGAATATCTTTTCCGGTATCGACGCGTATATCAGCGGTACGCGTGATGCGGGTCTGCTGCAAATCAGCGGTAAGCCTGCGGCAGGTGTGTCGTTGGAGCAGGCGGAAGCTGCCGTCCGTAAAGAACTGGAAGAGTTGCAGCGGTCTCCGGTAGATGGGCAGGAATTGGAGAAGGTTAAGAACAAGTTTGAATCTACCCAGATATTCGGCAATATCAACTATCTGAACGTAGCCACAAACCTTGCCTGGTTCGAGCTGACGGGAAAGGCGGAAGATATTGACCTTGAAGTAGAGCGTTATCGCTCCGTTACGACGGAGCAGTTGCATACTGTGGCGCAGCGTACTTTCTGCGAAAGCAATGCCGTAGTATTATATTATAAGAGTGATAAATGACAGTCAAAGGGAGCGTTTTTTCGTCTCTTTGCAGGAGGGGAAGGGCGCCGTTTGACGAAACGAAAGTTCCCTGTTAAGGAAACTTCGGTTTCCTTGTTGAGGAAGCTTCGGTTTCCCGTTGAGGAAGCTTCAGTTTCCTGTTGAGGAAGCTTCGGTTTCCCATTGAGGAAACTCCCGTTTCCCGTCGGGGGAACTCCCGTTTCCCATTAGGGAAACTTTGGTTTCTTACTAAGGAAACTTTGGTTTCCCGTCAGGGGAACAATGGTTTCTCCCTTTGAAACAAATTTTAGACAATAAGATGATGAATTGGATAGCCGGCTATAAGCAGCATTATAAAGCGTTGATATTTTTGGGACTTCCCATTGTTATCGGACAGGTGGGAGTAATTATTCTCGGTTTTGCCGATACTCTGATGATCGGGCATCACAGTACCGAGGAGTTGGGTGCAGCTTCTTTCGTAAACAATGTATTTACGCTTTGCATCATTTTCAGTACCGGTTTCAGTTACGGGCTGACGCCTATCGTGGGCAGTCTTTACGGCAACCGCCGTTTTGCGGAAGCGGGGCAGGCGTTGCGTTGCAGTTTGGTGGCGAATGTCCTGGTGGCATTGCTCCTTACGTTTATCATGACGGTGGTCTACTTCAACGTGGAGCGCCTGGGGCAGCCCGAGGAACTGATGCCTTTGATAAAACCTTATTACCTGGTATTGCTTGCTTCGCTGGTTTTCGTGATGCTGTTCAACGGCTTCAAGCAGTTTACGGACGGAATCACAGATACGAAGACCGCCATGTGGATATTGCTGGGCGGAAATACGCTGAACATCATAGGCAACTATATCCTTATCAACGGCAAACTGGGCTTCCCGGAGCTGGGGTTGCTGGGAGCAGGCATCAGTACGTTGTTCTCGCGTATCATGATGGTAGTCGTATTTATCATAGTCTTTATGCGGAGTCCGCGTTTTCTTCGTTTTAAGCTCGGCTTCTATCGTCTGGGATGGTCGAAGGCTATATTCGGACGATTGAATTCGCTGGGTTGGCCGATTGCTTTTCAGATGGGAATGGAGACAGCTTCGTTCAGTCTGAGTGCGGTGATGATTGGCTGGCTGGGTACCATTGCGCTGGCTTCTCATCAGGTCATGCTGGCTATTTCTCAGTTTACGTTTATGATGTATTACGGGATGGGAGCAGCTGTGGCTGTCCGTGTGAGTAACTTTAACGGGCAGGGCGATATACTCAATGTACGTCGTTCGGCTTATGCCGGTTTTCATTTGATGATGGCGTTGGGTGTTGTGCTTTCTTCCATCGTATTCCTCTGCCGCAATTATCTGGGAGGTTGGTTTACCGATAGTACCGAAGTGGCGGCTATGGTAACTTCGCTTATCCTTCCGTTCCTTGTATATCAGTTTGGAGATGGATTGCAGATAACCTTTGCCAATGCCTTGCGTGGAATCTCAGATGTAAAACTGATGATGCTGATTGCCTTCATTGCTTATTTCCTTATTTCGCTTCCGGTCGGCTATTTTTGCGGATTCGTGTTGGAGTGGGGGATCATAGGTGTCTGGATGGCATTTCCTTTTGGGTTGACCAGTGCCGGTCTGATGTTATGGTGGCGTTTCCATCACAAGACGAAACTACCGCCTTCCATTCAAAATTCATAATTTAAAATCTTAATTGCCTATGGCTTCCTTTCGCTCCACCAAACTGAAAATAACCATCGGCTATATATTGCTGCTGGCGATTCTTCTTTTTTCTCTGGTGTTTGTGCATCAGGAGATGGAGACGCTGTCGGCTGCGGACGATCAGCAGAATCTGCGGACAGACAGTCTGCTGAGTCTTCTCCATGAGAAAGATCAGAATACCCTTCAGATGCTGCGGGTGCTGAGCGAGGCGAATGATAGCTTGCTTTCCGCCTCGGAGATTGAAGAAATCATATCAGAACAGCAGGACTCGGTGATTACTCAGCAACGGGTACAACACCGGGTTATTACCAAACGCGATTCTCTGATCACTACCCCGAAGAAGAAAGGCTTCTTCAAACGATTGGGGGAAGTGTTCGCGCCTTCTAAGAAAGATACTGCCGTGCTGGTCAATACTTCTCTGGAAATTGCCACCGATACGATATTGGAACCTGTCAAGTCGGCGGACTCCCTTCAGCATAAGATTCGCATGGCTACCGAAGAGAAACGGTTGCAGCGGAGGCGAACGATCCGGCGTACCAGTACGAGGTATCAGCGGATGAATACACAGCTGACCGCAAGAATGGATAGTCTGATAAAAGGATACGAGGAGGAAATGTCTGCGCGTGCCCGTCAAGATGCGGAACTTCAGCAAGAGGTGCGGATGCGTTCGGCTAATATCATTGCCGGAATTGCCATTGGTGCCGTATTCTTATCCGCCTTTTTCCTGATCTTAATTATGCGGGATATTACTCGTAGCAACCGTTATCGGCGTCAGCTCGAAGAAGCGAATAAGCGGGCGGAAGACTTGCTTGTTGCCCGTGAGAAACTGATGCTTGCCATTACCCATGACTTTAAGGCGCCATTAGGCTCGATAATGGGATATACGGAACTCTTGTCCCGCCTGACCGAAGATGAACGGCAGCGATTCTATCTGGACAACATGAAAAGTTCTTCAGAGCATTTACTGAAGTTAGTAAGCGATTTGCTTGATTTCCACCGTCTTGACCTCAATAAAGCGGAAGTGAACCGGATTGTTTTTAATCCTGCTCAGCTGTTTGAAGAAATCCGTGTTTGCTTTGAACCTCTGACGGCGGCTAAAGGCTTGGTCTTGCAATGTCATATCGCTCCGGAATTGTCGGAGAAATATATCAGTGATCCTTTACGTATTCAGCAGATAGTGAATAATCTCTTGTCCAATGCGGTGAAATTCACTCAGCAGGGCAAGATCACATTAACTGTTGGTTATAACGCTTCGAAGCTGACAATAGCGGTTGCGGATACCGGCAAAGGGATGGCATCGGAAGATCGGGAACGCATCTTCCAGGAATTTACCCGCCTCCCCGGTGCGCAGGGAGAAGAAGGATTCGGACTGGGATTGTCCATTGTGCATAAGCTGGTTCTTCTGCTTGAAGGTACGATCGATGTACAAAGCACGTTAGGAAAAGGAAGTTGCTTTACTGTCGTGTTGCCACTCTTTCCGGTGGGCAAGTCAATAGTGGAAAATAAACCTTTCGGGAGCAGAATTAAGAAACCATCGAAAGATACGGATGTTTTTCCGGAAGAGACAGATGCCGTACCGGCCATGAAGGTGATCCGTGTGCTTCTGATTGATGATGATAAGATTCAGCTGAACCTGACTGCTGCCATGCTGAAACAGCACAACATCGATGCTGTTTGCTGCGAGCAGTTGGAAGAACTGATAGAGCAACTGCGCTCTTCGACGTTTGATGTGCTGCTGACCGATATACAGATGCCTGCTATCAACGGGTTTGATCTGGTCAAATTATTGCGTGCCTCTAACATTCCGCAAGCCCGCAATATTCCTGTTATTGCTGTCACGGCACGTAGCGAAATGGATGAGAAGGCTTTGCATGAACATGGCTTTGCCGGATGCCTGCACAAACCTTTTACGGTGAAAGAATTGCTGGTAACTCTGAATGAAGGACAAATGTCAGCTGATGAGGCGCATATAACACATGATATGCAATTGATTGCAGATGCGCTGCCTGAAGATACTTTATTCAACTTTTCTGCACTGACTGCCTTCTCGGAAGATGATCCGGAAGCGGCGTGTTCTATTATCCGGACTTTTATCGAAGAGACCGGCAAGAATGCCGACCGGATGCAACAGGCATTAACTGACAGGGAGGTGGATGGAATAGCCGCTATGGCTCATAAACTCCTTCCGCTTTTCACCTTGATCGGAGCTTCTGAGTCTGTTGCTTCATTAAGATGGCTGGAGTCTTGCCGGGGGGAAGAATTCTCCGAAGAAATAGAAAAGACTACGTTGGAGACTTTGGAGGCGGTGCGTAAAGTTGTTCGTGCTGCTGAGGAGTATAGTTTCGGTTTACATTAAATCTCTCTCGGCAGCTCCTTTGGAACAGCCTATATAGTGCCATGCTTGTGCCACCCTGTTGGCACAGTTGTGCCAAAGGCATGTCACAGTCGTGCCACTGCGG
>OGFM01001613.1_pt1 | contig 13378 bp, 10 predicted proteins | sample 1570871 | NCBI WGS metagenome assembly OGFM01 (sample SAMEA2581957, study PRJEB24529) | metagenome | biome: Human gut stool | place: China | collected 2011
CTGCCACTAAAACAACAAGTCCAATTCAGTCTAAGGAACGATATGATGCAAGATATAAGAATTTGACTTCGGGTGGTATTTTGCTTGACGAATATGAAGCTGGAGATATTTTTAAGATTGGTAATAAGGAATATGTTTTAAGTGAATCTCATACATTGGACATACCATACGGAGAGGATATTTATAATATAGAGTATCCGAGTAATTATAAGTTTGGTAAAAAAGTTGAAGAATAATAAGGGATTCCCTTGAGGTGGACTAGAAAGTGTGGTTCAGCTCAAGGGAATTTTATATATTCTTATATAAGTAAGAGCATTATACATTAATAGAGTTTTTATTGCGGAAGTTTTCACTTATTTCGTGACATGGACTAAAACAAGTCCCTTTTCACCATGCGTATTGCATAAAATAATGCAAAAAGAACCAAAATGGGTTCATGGGCATGGTGAAAATGGATGGAACAGAAAATAAAGCAAGATGAGATATTTATTGGTAAGAATATCCGGCGTATAAGGAAAGAAAAAGGAATCAGGCAGACGGAAATGGTTGCATTGTTGCAGTTGGAGAATGTAATGATTACAAGAGAAGCTCTGGTAAAGATAGAACGTGGAATCCAGCATATTCAGGCAACGCAGCTCCGGGCAATAAAAAATGTATTAGAGACTACTTATGATGAGTTATTAAAATAGAGAATGAAAAAGACAGTCAAGTTTCATATAATGTGGAATTGACTGTCTTTTTATGTAGAAATTAGGGTAATCAAATTAGCTCTTGTGCTGATAATTTAAAATATCTTTGAGCAAGGCAGGAGTTATTCTTTTTTTATCCGCTTCAGTTAAATTTGAAAACTGAGACAAGGTAGTAAGTTTATTCTTTTTAAAAAGAGTAATAGATTTTGGCTCAGACGTAATTTCAAATAGAAATTTGTCATGCCAGCTTTTAGGTGTGTTCCCATGCTTTCTTAATATACGGTATGTTTTCATGGTAAGGAGGTAGTCCTTATTACATATACAATAGAGGTCATATACGGTTTTGTCGTTAAAGTCATTGATGTGGTGGATATTGTTCCTAAAGAGATAAATATATAATTTAGAAGGAAAATTAAATTGTTGGAGACTTTCCTTTACAATGGAAAGAGAATTTATTTTTACGTGATATTTTTGGCACAGAGCGTCAAGTTCAATTAATGTAGTACTTCCGAGATTGCGGAACTGCATGATTTCCTCCCGTGCATAATGTGTTAGCTGGGAGATATACAGTATGTTATTACGATCAAGAATATTATAAAGGCGTTTAGACATAGGAATGCTGCTAATAGGAATTTCATTTTCAGGAGGAAATATGTAACCGTATGTGTTTAGCTCTTTCATAATGGGATTGAGAGAACAATTACGAGGAAGAACATTTGCTAAAGAGATATAATTATATTCCTTAAGTTCGGAAACAGTAGTAATTCCGGCATATGCTAATGCAAATTTGGTAATAGAAGAAAGATTAAGCTGCTCAATTTGGGTATCCATTGTTTTGACTCCTTTATCTGTATAAATAAAACTATTAGCATTATATCATTGATTTTGGATAAAAGGAAGAATGTGGACTAAAATTAGTCCTTGTATTATTGTATCTATATAGAACGGATAACTATGGCAGGTAGCATTTTTTAGTGCATTTTTGTCAAAACAAGAGGACTTTTTTGTGGTCTTATGGAAAAAGCCACGTTATTATGGTATGGTTATCTATATTGGGCGGAGTCTGCAATCGGATTTCTGCGAGAGAGAGGAGAAACATGAGCCGTACTACTGACAGGGCAGGCCGTAATAAGGGACAATGGATCGTCATTGGGTTTATGGCTTTTGCTATCATAGTCATTTCGATATGCACAGTAATCTTTCGTTCCTATGTGCGGGGATTTCATAAAGTAACAGACAGAGAAAAATATGACCGGTATTATGTGATGATCACAGAAGACCGCAAATCGGATTTCTGGCAGTCCGTATACCGCGGAGCTTTTGAACGCGGACAGGAAGAGAATGTATATGTGGATCTGCTGGGCGAGCATCTGTCCCAGGAGTATACGAGGGCAGAGCTTATGCGGATCGCCATGTCCTCCGGTGTAGACGGTATTTTTGTAGAATCGGATGAAAGCGACGAGATGTCACAGATGATCGACGAAGCAGTAGAACGGGGCATCCCTGTGGTGACACTGTATGGTGACAATACGCACAGTGCACGCTGCAGCTTTGTCGGTGTAGGAAGCTATAATCTGGGCAGGGAATACGGACGACAGGTATTGAAGCTGGCTTCTGTCAGTGAGAGTACCACGCCCATGACGGTAGCGGTACTGGTGAATGCCCATGCACTGAACTCGGCACAAAATATTGTCTGCTCCGGAATTCAGGACGCACTGGAACAGGAGAAAATCCGGGGACCGGAGATAGAACTTTCCTTAATTACCGTGGACGATACGAATACTTTTTCCGTGGAGGAATCCATCCGGGATATTTTTATGAATGAAAAACTGCCGGATATCATTATCTGCCTGAACGAACTGAGCACTACCTGTGTCTACCAGGCAGTGGTAGATTACAACTGCGTGGGCGAGGTCGCAATTTTAGGGTATTATGATACCGATACGATACTCAAAGCAATCGAGCGAAATGTAGTCAATGCAACGATCTCGATAGACACGGAGCAGATGGGAGCTTTCTGCGTGGATGCTTTGCAGGAGTACTATCGTTTTGGCTATACCAGTCAGTATTTTACGGCGGATGTCACAATTATTGATCAGAATAACGTGGGTGAATATTTACAAGCGCAGGAAGCGACAGAGTGAGGTACGCATGAGGAAAAAATTTCGACAGCTGTCTCTTCAGGCGAAGATGAGCAGCATTTTTGTATTGGCGAATCTGGTAGTATTTGCAGTGACGGTGATATTGCTACTGGGAATCAACAGCATGTCTTCGGAGATCGATAAGGTCTATCAGGGGAATCTGCGGCTGAACGAAGTATCTGATGCACTGATGGCGGTGCAGGACAGTATGACGGATTATCTGAATTCCAAGACCAGTGATTCCCTGGAGGAATTTTACCGGAATGAACAGACATATTCCCAACTGGTGCAGGATATGAGCGATGAGGTGACGGGAGCCACCTTTCAGAGAATGGAACGCAGTATCCGGCATATGTCGGAAGAATACCTGGACCTCGTAAGTCAGACGATTGAGGCAAAGCGTGGGAGAAATGTAGAGAAATACCGCGTCCGGTACGAGAACGCGACACAGATGTATGAATATATCAATACCTATATTTACAGTCTGAACAACGAACAGTTCCGCAGCAACTCCGAGAACTACAGCCGTCTGTCGGCTGCTTTCCGTAATTTCGAAATGGTCAGTGTGATTGCATTATCCATCGTCATTGTGGTCAGCGTATCTATAGTAGTAAAGCTTACCGGGGAGATCATCAGTCCGTTAAAGGATCTGGCGGTAACCGCTGACGAAGTAGCAGGCGGAAACTTTGATACCGAACTGTTACAAGTACAGTCGGAGGATGAGATCGGCGTGGTAACGGGAGCATTTAACCAGATGCTTATCAGTATCAGACAGTATCTGGAAAGCCTGCGCGAGAGCATGGAAATCCGGCGTTCATTAATGGAAAAAGAGCTTTTGATGGAAGCACACTTAAAGGATGCACAGCTAAAGTATCTGCAGGCGCAGATCAATCCCCACTTCTTATTCAATACGTTAAATGCGGGAGCACAGCTGGCCATGATGGAAGGCGCCGACCGTACCTATGAATATGTACAGAATGTGGCGGAATTTTTCCGCTATAATGTAAAAAAGAGTAATGATATCGTGACGGTCAGAGAAGAGCTGGAACTGGTGGATCATTACATTTATATTCTGAATGTCCGCTTTTCCGGGGATATCCATTATGGGAAAGAAATTGAGGAGGATCTGCTGGACAGCTGCATGCCAAGCATGATCTTACAGCCGATCGTGGAAAATTCCGTAAATCACGGCATCAGAGAGATGAACGGAGAGGGAAAGATCCGGCTGAAGGTATACCATGTGGATGGAGATACGCTGGGGATCAGTATCCGGGATAACGGCATCGGAATGGATCCGGATACGATAGAAAAAGTACTTGGCGGCAATTATCACGAAGAGCAGTCAGGCGGCGGTTCCAATGGTATTGCGATGGGGAACGTTATCGCAAGATTAAAACTTTTCACGCAAAACGAAGATGTAATGACGATTTTAAGTGACGGGAAAGATCAAGGAACGGAAGTAATCCTGTATCTTCCGATAAAAGAGAGGGAAAAGACGGATGTATAAGATCATGCTGGCGGATGATGAAGGAATCGTGATCGATTCCCTGAAATTCATCATCGAAAAAGAATTCAAGGATACCTGTGAGGTGCAGTATGCCAAGACCGGCAGAAGTGTGATTGAACTGGCAGAGAGCTTCCGCCCGGACGTTGCGGTCATGGATATCCAGATGCCGGGAATCAACGGCATCGATGCTATGAAAGAGATCCGGAGAAGCAATAATCATACAGTGTTTATCGTAATGTCAGCTTATGACAAATTTGATTATGCGAAAGAAGCTATCAAACTGGGAGTCATGGAGTACATTACCAAGCCGATGGAGAAGACCCGGATCATTGCAGCATTGCAGAAGGCAATGGAGCGAATCGATGCAGAGCGCCTGAAACGCAAAAATGAGTTGTTGATCAAGGAAAAACTGGAGACGGTCGTACCGATTATTGAAAGCGGTCTGATCCACAATATCTTATTACAGGAGCATTTTCGCGAGGATATTGAGAATTACCGGTCAATTTTAGGGATCACGCTGCAATATGCCTACATGATCGCTGTGGTATGCGGGGATGAGCAGCAGGGAAACCACATGACGAATGCGGTGGGAAGCAGTGTCAGAATGCAGAGGCATTATCAGGAGGTCAGGGACTGTCTGAAAGAAAATTTGGACTGTATTGTGGGTACCGTCATGGCAAACAAACTGGCAGTGCTGGTACCTTATGAGAAAGATGTGATGGACTATAATGAGCGTATCGAACTCATTGAAAAAGCCAGAGAACTCACCAGATATCTGCGCAAGAGAACGGATATCAGCTTCCGCATCGGCATCGGAGAACCGAAAGATTTTCTGATGGCTTCGGAATCTTATACGGAGGCGCTGAATGCACTGGTGGCGACCACCGGCAGTGTGGCACATGTGGATGACCTGCCGATCAAATGCGAATATGGTGGAAATTATCCGGTGAAGCTGGAGAAAAAACTTTTTGCGGAAGTCGAGGACGGTGACATTGACAATGCTTCCGCATCGGCATCGGCATTTTTTGACTGGATGGTGGATAGTGGTTCCGATCTGATGAATATGAGGCTTAAGGTGCTGGAATTTGCCCTGTGGTCAGAGCACATTGCCTATGAAAAAGGTGGTATGATCTATCAGCTGAATTCCCGTGCGGAGTATCTGCCGCAGGTGATGGAAATAGCGGAACCGGCGGCCATGAAAACATGGTTCCTGGAAAAAGTGAAGGAAGCCTGCCGGAACGTTCTGAATAAAAGGGAAGAAAAGTCGGGCAGTATTATCGAGACGGCGAAAAATTATATTAAGAATAACTATCACAAAGACATTTCCCTGGATGATGTATCCAGAGAGGTAAATATCAGCCCGTATTATTTCAGTAAACTATTCAAAGAAACTACCGGGGAAAACTTTATCGAGTACCTGACCAATTTAAGGATGGACAAGGCAAAAGAACTGCTGCAGACGACAGAGTGCTCCATGAAAGAAATCTGTGCCAGAACCGGATATTCGGATCCGAATTATTTTAGCCGCAGTTTTAAGAAGAACGTGGGCGTGACACCGACAGAGTACAAGGAAAACCGTGGAAAGGGGCAGGAACAGGGCAATGTATAAGAAAAAGAGATGGATATGTGTTGCGTGGCTTCTGGTGATGATGTTATTGCTGTGTGCCTGCGGAAATCTGGAGACCGAAAAAAATCAGGGAGAAGTTGCGGAGAATGATAAGATTCAGATCGGCATGAGCTTTGACTCTTTTGTCATTGAAAGATGGCAGAGGGATCGTGACATTTTCGTCTCAACGGCAAAGGAGTTGGGAGCGGAAGTGAATGTCCAGAATGCGAACGGTGATCTGGAGCAGCAGAAAAAGCAGATCAATTACTTCATCGACAAAGGAATGGACGTGATCGTTGTGATATGCATTGACTCCAAAGGATTAACAGAGGAAGTGCAAAGGGCGAAAGATGCCGGCATTAAGATTATTGCTTATGACAGACTGTTGCAGAATACAGATATTGACCTGTATATCTCGTTTGACAACGAAAGAGTAGGTACCATGATGGGAGAGGCACTGGTGGAAAACGGTCTGGCCGGCGGAAATGTGCTGATGCTGGGAGGCTCTGCCGTGGACAGCAACGTTGCTATGGTGGAAAGGGGCTTTCGCAAGGTCATGGAGGATAATCAGGTGACGATCTTGGATTCTATGCATGCGGATGGCTGGAAAGCGGAACTTGCCGGGGCATATATCTATGATCATATGGATGTTGTATCGGAGGCAGATGCCATTATGTGCGGCAATGATGATCTGGCAAGCAAAGTGGTACATGCTCTGAAAGAAAAGAGACTGGCAGGAGATATTATGGTAGTGGGGCAGGATGCCGACCTGGAAGCGTGCCAGCGCATCGTCGAGGGGACACAGGTCATGACAGTCTACAAACCGGTGGAAAAAATGTCGCAGAAGGCAGCGGAGTGTGCGGTGCTTCTGGCAAAGGGAGAGCCGTTGCCGGAAGGAGATACGGTAACTATAGAGAATGGAAAGTATGAAGTTCCGTACATTGGTCTGGAACCAATCAGTGTGGATAAAAACAATATGAATGATGTGATCATCGGAAGCGGATTTCACTTAAAAGAGGATGTTTATCTGAACATTCCCTCGGAAATGCCCAAATAATATTGGATTTACTTTGAAAATGGGGAAAAGAGATAGATTCTAAAAACACAATAGGAAAAATTTGGTGACAAGGCTGTGCTGGCAGACAAGATATTGCTAGCACAGCCTTGATTTTGTCAGGAGAGAGGATGGAAAAGTGCAGAAGGTCGTAAAATCATGCTATAGGATTTGTGATATTCTCTATTTAGCAACAAAAACAAACCAAATAAGGGAGGTTACTTTTTATGAGGAAGAAATTATTAAGCTCACTTCTGGTAACGGCTATGGCTGTTACGATGCTTGCAGGATGTGGATCCAATGGGGGACAGCAGGCAGCCACACCGGCAACAGACAACAAAACAGAAACATCTGCAGAAGCAAAGACAGATGCTTCCACTACTACCACCACAGACGGCGGTAAGATTGGTGTTGCAATGCCTACCAAGGATCTGCAGAGATGGAACCAGGATGGTACCAACATGGAAGCCCAGCTGAAGGAAGCCGGCTACGAAGTGGATCTGCAGTACGCATCCAACGATATTCCCACACAGGTATCCCAGATCGAGAATATGATCAACTCCGGATGCCAGATGTTAGTTATCGCATCCATCGATGGTGATTCCCTCGGAACCGTTCTGGAGCAGGCTAAGGAAAAAGATATTCCTGTTATTGCATATGACCGTCTGATCATGAACTCCGATGCAGTTACCTATTATGCAACCTTTGATAACTACATGGTAGGTACCAAACAGGGTGAATACATCAGAGACCAGCTGGATCTGGACAATGCAGCAGGACCTTTCAATATTGAGCTGGTAACCGGTGACCCCGGCGACAACAATGCAAGATTCTTCTTCGGCGGTGCTATGGATGTTCTGCAGCCCTACATCGATGCAGGCAAGCTGGTAGTTAAGTCCGGACAGACCGATTTCGAAACCGTTGCAACCGCTAACTGGTCTACTGAGACCGCTCAGTCCAGAATGGACGCTATCATTTCCGCTAACTATGCAGACGGAACCAAGCTGGATGCCGTTCTGTGCTCCAACGACTCCACTGCACTGGGTGTAACTAACTCTCTGGAAGCTAACTACACCGGCGAGTGGCCCATCATTACCGGTCAGGACTGTGATAAGCCCAACGTTAAGAACATGATCTCCGGCAAGCAGTCAATGTCCATCTTCAAGGATACCCGTACTCTGGCATCCAAGGTTGTAGAGATGGTAGACGCTGTCATGAAGGGCGGCGAGGCACCTGTCAACGATACCACAACTTACGACAATGGTACCGGCGTTATTCCTTCCTATCTGTGTGAGCCCGTGTTCGCTGATGCAAGCAACTACAAAGAACTGCTCATCGATTCCGGTTACTATACAGAGGCAGATTTACAGTAATTTATAATAACACGGATCTGTAAGGATCCTTACGGCAGGCGGGCGTTTCCCGCCTGCTGTATTCATGGGTAAAGCAAGAATAAGATTTTAAATGTTTGATTAGATAATGTGGAAACAAGACTTGGGAGGGATACCATTGGCAAAGATATTACTGGAAATGAAAAATATAACCAAAACATTCCCCGGTGTAAAAGCACTTGACAATGTAAACCTGCAGGTGGAAGAAGGAGAGATCCATGCCCTTGTAGGCGAGAACGGCGCAGGAAAGTCCACACTTATGAATGTACTGAGCGGTATTTATCCGTACGGATCTTATGAAGGCGATATCATCTATAATGGTGAGATCTGCAAATTCGACAAGATCAAGGACAGTGAGGAAAAAGGTATCGTTATCATTCATCAGGAGCTTGCGCTGATCCCCTATATGACCATCGGGGAGAATATGTTCCTTGGCAATGAACGGGGACATAAGTACAAAATCAACTGGAATGAAACCAATGCCAGGGCGGCGGAACTGTTAAAGACCGTAGGTCTGAAGGAAGGCCCCCAGACATTGATAAAAGATATCGGCGTCGGCAAACAGCAATTGGTAGAGATCGCAAAGGCACTTGCCAAGAATGCTAAATTATTGATCCTGGATGAGCCGACCGCATCTTTAAATGAGACAGACTCCAAAGCACTGTTGGATCTGATGCTGGAACTGAAGAAAAAGGGAATGACATCCATCATCATATCCCATAAACTGAATGAGATCTCTTATGTGGCGGATAAGATCACGGTCATCCGTGACGGTTCTACCATCGAGACACTGGTGAAGGGAAAAGACGATATTACCGAGAGCCGTATTATCAAAGGAATGGTAGGAAGAGAAATCTCCGACCGTTTCCCGAAGAGAGAGCCGCACATCGGAGAGATCCGGATGGAGGTAAAAGACTGGACGGTACATCATCCGTTGTATTCCGACCGTAAGGTAGTGGATAACGTTAACCTGAATGTCAGAAAAGGCGAAGTAGTGGGAATCTCCGGACTGATGGGTGCGGGTCGTACGGAACTGGCAATGAGCCTGTTCGGAAAAAGCTATGGCTCCAATATCAGCGGTGAACTGTATATTAACGGACAAAAGGTGAATCTGAGCAGCGTACAGGAAGCCATTAAGAACCGTCTGGCATATGTAACGGAAGACAGAAAAGGAAACGGACTGATCTTAAGCAATCCGATCAAGATCAACACTACTCTGGCAAATCTGGATGCTGTCAGCAGCCATACAGTCATTGATAAAGACAAAGAGTACAATGTAGCTGTGGATTACAAGAAAAAACTGAATACAAAATGTCCTACGGTAGAACAGAATGTGGGTAATCTAAGCGGTGGTAACCAGCAGAAAGTACTTTTGGCAAAATGGATGTTCGCGGATCCGGATATCTTGATCCTGGATGAGCCGACCAGAGGTATTGATGTCGGTGCAAAATATGAGATTTACTGCATCATCAATCAACTGGTGGCAGAAGGAAAATCTGTTATCATGATCTCCTCCGAACTGCCTGAGATACTGGGTATGTGCGACCGGATCTATGTCATGAACGAAGGAAAAATAGTAGGAGAACTGGCGGGCAGTGAGGCAACACAGGAGCTTATCATGTCCAAGATATTATCAGCCGGTAAGAAAGGAGCATTGGCATGAATAAAACAAAAGGCCTCGATTTCATTAAAAGATATACCATGATCCTCGTACTCATCGTGGTTACGGCATTTTTCGCATGGAGAACGGGAGGAGCGATCCTGCTTCCCATGAACGTCAGCAGCTTGATCTCCCAGAATGCATATGTATTCATTCTGGCAACCGGTATGTTATTGTGTATCCTGACCGGCGGTAACATTGATCTGTCCGTCGGATCGGTAGTATGTTTTGTCGGAGCCATCGGTGCAGTCCTCATGGTGAACATGAAGATGAACATGTGGCTGGCAATCCTGATCATGTTCGTGATCGGTACCCTGATCGGTGCTTTCCAGGGCTTCTGGATCGCTTATGTGAGAATCCCTCCTTTCATCGTAACACTGGCAGGTATGCTGGCATTCCGTGGCTTGAGTAACGTAGTCCTGCAGGGTATGACAGTATCCATTAAGGATTGTACCACTTTCGTAAATCTGTTTGGTGGCGGTGCGGATTGCTATATCCCCGATTTCTTTGGGAACGGCCCCATCAATCTGACCTGTGTATTTGCAGGTGTGCTGGCAGCAGTGATCTTTGCAGTACTGCAGTTAAAGAACAGAGCAGATAAGGTAAAAAAGGGTTATGAAGCTCCCAGTCTTGGAGCTACCATTGGTAAGATAGCTGTGATCGCTGTTGTGATCTTGACATTCAGCTATCGCCTGGCACAGCACAAAGGTATCCCCAGCGTGCTGATCTGGGTACTGATCGTCATCATGGTATACGGTTACATTACTTCCAATACCACAGTAGGTCGTTATTTCTATGCAGTAGGCGGTAACGAGAAGGCTACAAAATTATCCGGTATCAATACCAATAAGGTATACTTCCTGGCATATATGAACATGGGATTCCTGGCAGCTCTGGCAGGTATGGTAACCATTGCACGTATGACTTCCGCACAGCCAACTTACGGACAGAACTATGAAATGGATGCCATCGGTTCCTGCTTCATCGGCGGTGCTTCCGCATACGGCGGAACCGGAACTGTACCCGGAGTTATCGTAGGTGCTGTACTGATGGGTGTTATTAACCTGGGTATGTCTCTGATGGGTGTCGATCAGAATATGCAGAAGGTAGTCAAGGGTCTGGTACTTCTGGCAGCAGTTATCTTCGATGTTGTATCCAAACGTGGTGGAAAATTAATTGCCAAGAATTAATTTCTACATATCTAATCAAAAAGGGCCCGGCGCTTTTGTGCCGTAGGCCCTTTTGATGGTATTTATTCGTTGCGTACAGGAGAAGGGTATGGATAAGGGAAAAAGACAACGGAAAAAAGATAATACAGGAAAGCGAAAAAGAGGAGTCGGCATCGGCATTAAGATCATGGTGCTGTTGCTGCTTCTGGCAATTACGGCGATCAGCTGTGTCGGAGTGCTGGTATGGACGCTGCAGAGTGTGATCGGGATGAGTGATCAGATCGTATCCGAACAGGTTGCAGAGCAGGAAAAGATAAGCGGACTTTCCAGACAGTTCACTTATATCAACAGTCAGGTGCTCACCCATGTCATGACTACCAACAGTGTGACCATGGATACTCTGTCTGAGAAAATTTTGCAGGATATTGCAGATATGGAACAGCAGATAGAGGAATTCGGCGCCCTGCTTTCCGAGGGAGATGAGCGTAAAGAAGCCCTGGACAGTGCTTCTGCAGAACTGGTAAAATACAGAAAGACGGTGGAGAGTCTGCTGGTCACCAGTGCCGAGAACAAAACCCAGGCATATGTATCTGCCACATCCAACCTTCCGATGTTTAATGAACATATCGAGAATTACATGAACCGGATGCTGGAGATCACAGCGCAGGAAATGGAACAGGCCCAGGGACAAATGGAGCAGAGTGCTGCCAGAGTGCCGGGGATCATCTCCGTGGCAAGTATTGCATTACTTGTGGTAGTGATCGTGATCATGCTGGGACTGCGGCTGTGGGTCATCGGCCCGGTGAAAAAGGCAACGAAACAGGTAGATGAACTGGTAGAAGGGATTCGTTGCAACAAAGGAGATATTACCAAAAGAATTCATGTGGGATCGAGAGATGAAGTGGGAAGACTGGCCATTGCCATCAATGATCTGGTAGCCCAGATGCAGATCATCATCAGAGCCATCACCGAGGGCTGTGGACAGATGGAAGAAAAGCAGGCTGACATTATCTCCAATGTGGAAAAAGTAAATGCCACTGCGGATCATACCATGCAGAATCTGGGCATAATGTCCGAGGGAATGCAGCTGGTGACAGGGGCAATTGACGGAGTACAGCAGGATACCGGTGTATTGGATCACACGGTGGAAAATATGCTGGAAGTAGCCCAAAACGGAAGAAACTACGCAGCGGATATCAAGGAAAAAGCCGGTAAAATGAAAGTGACAGCGGTGGAGAGCAAGCAGGAGGCAACCCTTGTCATGAAGGAGATTGATACGGCTATGACAGAATCCATAGCTAACAGCAGGCAGATCCACAAGATCACAGAACTGACGGAAGAGATTCTGGGAATTGCCGGAACCACAAATCTGTTGGCACTGAATGCGTCCATTGAGGCAGCAAGGGCAGGAGAAGTTGGCCGTGGATTTGCTGTCGTGGCAGAGGAAATCCGCAAACTGGCCGACAGCTCCAGAGAATCTGCCAACAATATCCAGGAAATCAGCAATCGTGTAGTGGAGAGCGTGGAGGAACTATCCGAGAACGCCACCAGACTGCTGGAATTTATGAATACCAGAGTTATGAAAGATTATGATGCACTGGAGGATACCGGCAGCAACTATCATGAAGCGGCAGATCATGTGGATGAAATGATGAACGAATTCGGACAGAAGATCGACGAACTGCTGTCGGTACTGCAGAATGTCAATACTGCCAATACACAGATGGAAGCAACTGTGGGAGACAGTACGGAAAAGCTGTCAGTGGTAGAGAAAAACAACCAGGGACTGCAGCAGGAGATGAAAGATATCTCTTATGCAGTGGAGGAACTGGCAGCCTCGGCAGGGCAGTTAAAGGAAAGCATTCGTTGTTTTACGGTGGTATAGACAGAAAAATAAAATGCACGGGATTCCCAATGGGAATTATCGTGCATTTTAACGTGCGCTTTGTGGCACAAGTCGTTATATTTACATTTCAGGAATTTTCCGGTGCGTGATGCAGCTCCAGCGCCAGATAGGAATTGTGGTATTCCTTACAGTAAGTCACATCTTTGTCAAACCATGCGGGAGGGACAAATGCCTCTGCTGCTTCTTTACTTCCGAACTCTACTTCTGCCATGATCAGAGGGGCGAAGGGGGCGTCAAAAACATCCAGCTCGATGG
>OGFM01001616.1_pt1 | contig 13369 bp, 6 predicted proteins | sample 1570871 | NCBI WGS metagenome assembly OGFM01 (sample SAMEA2581957, study PRJEB24529) | metagenome | biome: Human gut stool | place: China | collected 2011
CTGCTCCTGGCCAACGTGAAGCTGCAGGGTCTCAAATTTATAGTTAGACATAGTATTTTACCTCTCTATTTGTACTTTTAGTATAATTTTCTGATACAAAAAATCCCGATGCGTGATACAAAAGCGCACCGGGCAAACACAATTCAAAGCGATTCTGTCAACGTCACATTCGGGTACACATTCGTGCACAGCAAGAGGGCATCGTACAGTTCACAGCCAGATGTTCTGCCCGGTCACCGTACATTCGCCCATAGCGGAAGTTTGCGTGCAGCAGGTCGTTCCAAATCAGCTTCATATCCGTGCCCTCCTTTCCGAAATAATTCTTTCCCACTCATCTACAAACCGGAGCCTCTATCTGCTCTGTGCCGGGAAGCAAAACCGTCGTTTTCTTTTTCCCACTAGGTTTGTGGATTTATTGTTTGCATTATATCCCCTCTTACCCAGTTTGTCAATGGGTTAATTCCAGTTTTTTTCAAATTGAGTTTTCTGCACGATGCGCAGCCCGCATTTGCAGCATCCCGTTGTGCAGTTCCAACAGGAGTAACACTTCTGCTTCTTCGAAAATTTTTATTTTTCCATTGATAAAACCTTAAAATTTTATTGTTATACTAAAGCTGTTCCTTGCAAACGCCCTGCAAATCGTTTATTATGGTAGCGTTCTTTTTTATCATCAAAGGAGTTTTTCGATGCTGCATCGTTTCTTTCATTTTTTAAAGCAGAGCCTGCTTGTTGTTCTTTGCATCCTGCTGCTTGGCGGGCTGCTGGCAGGCGGTTGGTTCTTTTATCAGGGCAGGCAGCTGTACCGCAGTGCCGCCAGCAGTTACCCAGTGGCTTCCATGTACGACGCCATCTGTGCCCGCGGGAGCTATACTTCCTACGATGCGCTGCCGCAGATCTATATTAACGCAGTCATCTGCACCGAGGACGAGCATTTTATGACCCACAAGGGCATCGACCCGGGGGCCATTGCCCGCGCCCTGCTGGCCGACCTGCGCACCCACTCGCTGGCCGAGGGTGGCAGCACCCTGACCCAGCAGCTTGCCAAGAACGAGCTGTTCACGCAGGACAAGCATCTGGCCCGCAAGGCTGCCGAGATGCTTGCTGCTTTTGATATTGAAAAGACCTACTCCAAGCAGCAGATCTTTGAGATGTACGCCAACACCATCTATTTTGGCAGCGGGTATTATGGCATTGCAGAAGCTGCCGAGGGCTACTTTGGCAAGGAACCGGCCCAGCTGACCGATGTCGAAGCGATCTATCTGGCGGGTATGCCCAACGCGCCCTCGGTCTACGCCAGCAGCCCGGAGCTTGCCTTCAAGCGGATGCAGGTGGTGCTCAAGCGGATGGTCAAGTGCCGCGTGCTCACCCAGCAGCAGGCCGATGCCATTGCCGCAGATGCTGAAAACTTAACGGTTTAAACAAGACACCGCGCCCTGTCTGCTGCGGATCAGACAAGGCGCGGTGTTTTGTTTTGCGGTATTTGGTTTGGTAAAGGAGGAATCATGTTACCCGTTCAGGCGGTTGCGGCCCCGCCTGTCGGTAGCATTATCATACCAAAGAATTTCTGCGAAACCATGTTCTTTTTATGAAGATTTTGTAAACTCACTCCGGCGCTTTCATGCTTTCCACCATGCTGATATGCCGCACATGCCGCCGCATGGCAAAGCACACCACAAAGGTGAACAGCATCGTCAATGCCACTGCCAGCAGATAGCTGCGGGGTGCAATGGTGCGAATAAACATCAGCTGATCCATTTCCACGGTCAGGATGATGAACCGGTGCAGCGGCACGCCCAGCAGCAGGCCCACGCCGGAGCCGATGAGGGACAAAAGCTCGATCTCGCGGAAGATGTAGCGGTACACTTCTTTGTCATAGAAGCCCAGCACCTTGATGGTGGCAAGCTCCTTTTTGCGCTCGGCAAGGTTGACGCTGATCAGGTTGTACAGCACCACCGCCGCCAGCGCCGCCGCGCACACGATGATCAGCACCACCACGTAGTTCAGGCTGCCGATCAGGCTGCCGAACATGGAGGTGGTGTCCTCGGTGAAGCTGACGCTGCTCACATAGTTGCAGCCCAGCAGCTTTGTGCGCAGGGCGTTGTACTCCGCCTCGGTGGTACAGCCGGTCAGGCCGTAGACGGTGTTCCACTCCGGCGTTCCGCCCAGCAGGCTCTCCAGCTGCGCATTGGAGAGATACAGCCGGGTGAACATGTAGTTCTCAGTAATGCCGGTCAGCACCAGCGGCACACGGCTCCCGTCTGCTGCCTCCACATAGAACGTATCGCCCACGCTCAGCCCCAGATTCAGGGCCGTTTTTTCGGTCAGGATCACGCTGTCCTCTTCAAAGGGAATGGGGTCGTGGCCCACCCGGGTGCGGAAGGTGAAGTATTCGGTCATCCGGGCATCGTCCTCCGCGCCTACGATGCTGACATCGGCGCTCCCGCCCTCTTCATTATAAAGGGTGGTGGACTTTGTGTAGAACGCGCCCCAGCTGTGGACCGCACTGCTGCTGTCCAGCGTGTCGGCAAGGCCCTGCTCCATGGTCAGCGCCTTTTCATCGCTGAGCGAGATGGTGAGATCGTTGTGGGTCAGCTGCCCGGACTGCTTGTCCACGATGGGCAGGATGGAATCCTGAATGCCAAAACCGATCAGCAGCAGCGCCGTGCAGCCTGCCACGCCCAGCACTGTCATGAAGAAGCGCTTTTTGTAGCGGAACAGGTTGCGGGCTGTGGTCTTTTGGGAGAAGCTCATGTGCTGCCACAGCGGGGTGATGTACTCCAAAAAGATGCGCTTGCCTGCCACCGGGGCCCGGGGCAGCAGCAAAGCTGCAGTCTTTTCCTTCAGGCTGGCACGGCAGGCGTTCCATGTAGCAAAACCGATGACGGCCGCGCTGATGGCTACGCTGGCTGCCGCCATGCCGGGGTAAAAGTGCAGCGTAAAGGTGGACATGCTGAAGATCATCTGGTAAGCATACCAGATGATGAGCGGGAACACCACAAAACCGATGACCATGCCCACGATGCTGCCCAGCACGCTGGCGCTGAGGGCATAGAACAGATACTTGCCTGCGATCTTTGCGTTGGAGTAACCCAGAGCTTTCAGAGTACCCAGCTGCAGGCGGTTCTCGTCCACCATGCGGGTCATAGTAGTAGTGGCCACCAGCGCCGCCACCAGGAAGAAGAACACCGGGAACACCCGTGCAATGGCATCCATGCGGTCGGCATACTGCTCAAAGGTGACAAAGCTCATGGTGGAGCTGCGGTCCAGCACATACCACTCGCCGCTCTTGATCTGGCTCACCTGCTCCTCGGCATCGTTCAGCTGGGCAAGGCCGTCGGCCAACTGCTGTTCGGCATCGGCCTTCCGGCTCTCGTACTCCGCGCGGGAATCGGCCAGCTGCTGCACGCCGTCGTTGTACTGCTGCCAGCCTTCGTCCAGCCGAGTGCGTGCCGCATCAAACTGGGTGTAGGCTGTGGCCGTGCCGGTGGTGAGCTGCAGCTGCCCCTGCAGAAGCTTTACCTTCATCTGGCGCAGTGCTGCCTTTGCCTCAGTCACCAGCTGCTCGTTGGAAAGGCTGGGCGAAGAGATCAGCCCCTGTGCATACATCTGGCGCTTGCCCTCGTCCAGCTGGGCCTGATAGCCATTCAGCTGGCCGCTGATGTTGTCGTAAGCATCCTGCGCCTTCTGCAGGGCATCCCGCAGGTCGGTGTACTCTTCATCGGCAGGTTCCGCTTCGTCCAGCGCTTTCTGCGCGTTGTGCAGAGCCGTTTCGGCATAGCCCAGCAGCGGGTCGGCCACCTTTTTCAGGTTCACCAGCATCTCGATCTGCTGCAGCTGATCCTCAAATTCCAGCAGCTGCTGCTCGCCGCTCACCAGCTCGTCCGCACCGCCCTGCATGGTATCCGGCAGAGCCTTTTTGTTGGCGGCAAGCTCCGCTTCGCCCGCATCCAGCTGGGCTTTGGCGCTGTCCAGCTGTGCCTGTGCATCGGCCAGCTGCTGCTCTGCCTCCGCAAACTGACGGTCTGCTTCGGCTTTTTTGTCGTTGTACTCGGCCCGGGCATCGGCCAGCTCTGCACTGGCATCCTCGATCAGCTCCGCCCGCCGGGCTGTGCACTGTGCCCCGCTGATGGCCTTTACCCTTGCGGCTGTGTCATCCACTGCTGCCTGATACTCGTCCGAGTAATTATCATACAGGCCGGCATTTTTTACTTTGAGATAGCACGCCGTATAATAATTCGTGGTCAGGCTGCCCTCCGGCAGGAATACGATATCATCCAGCTGGCCGTCACCGGCGGTGCTGCTCTCCTTGTCCGTGGAAAAATGCTGCGGGTCCTGCACGGTGCCCACTACCGTGAACTGCTTCCGGCTCACATGTTCGGTGTCCTCCGGCAGGGTGAGCACCGTGCCCGGTTCCACCGGGTCGCCGTAGCCCATCACATGCACCACGCACTCATCCGGGGCCTCAGGCATCCGGCCCGAGAACAACACCAGACGGTTCATATTTTCTGCCGTGTCAGCCCCGGGGTCGGCGGGCAGCTGCTGCAGGCGCACCACCGCCGTCTCGCTCTGGCCCTGCCACTGGGCCTCCACGTCCTGATATTTCACCGGCTGCACAGCCTCCACGCCGTCCACGGCGGCAATGGCGGCAATGTCCTCCTCCGAAAGGCCCAGCGTGGACAGCACCCGCAGGTCGAACACGTTCTGCTGCACGTAGTATTTCTGCCCGGCGATGCGCATGCTGGGCGCAAAACTCATCAGGCCGGTCAGCATCATCACGCCCAGCGCCACGATGCCGAACAGCGAGACCATGCGGCTCAGGTTGTCCTTCATTTCCCGCAGGATGTTTTTACGATAACTTTTCAGCACAGCTCTCACCACTCAATCTCCTGCACCGGCACAGGGTGCTCGTTGACCTGATTGGAGACGATCTTGCCGCTGCGCACCCGAATGATGCGGTCTGCCATCGCCGTCAGGGCGGTGTTGTGGGTAATAACGATCACCGTGCGGCCGGTGCGGCGGCAGGTATCCTGCAAAAGGGCCAGCACCTGCTTGCCGGTCTTGTAATCCAGTGCACCGGTGGGCTCGTCGCAGAGCAGAAGCTTGGGGTTTTTGGCCAGTGCGCGGGCAATGGACACCCGCTGCTGCTCGCCGCCGGAAAGCTGGGCCGGGAAGTTGTTCAGCCGCTCCCCCAGACCCACGCTGCGCAGGGTCTCTTTGGGGTCCAGCGGGTCGCGGCAGATCTCGCTGGCCAGCTCCACGTTCTCCAGTGCGGTCAAGTTCTGCACAAGGTTGTAGAACTGGAACACAAAGCCCACATCGTACCGGCGGTAGGTGGTCAGCTCTCTGGCGGTAAAGTGGCTCACGTTCTGGCCGTCCAGCCAGACGTTGCCCTCGTCGCAGCTGTCCATGCCGCCGAGGATGTTCAGCAGGGTGGTCTTACCTGCGCCGGAAGGCCCCACGATGATGCAGAACTCCCCCTTATCCACATAGAAATTCAGGTGGTCTGCGGCGGCGATCTTCACACTGCCGGTCTGATAATATTTGCAAACGTCCTCAAACTCCACAAAATGCTCCATGGCGTTTTTCCTTTCTATCGGGAATGCATACTGTTTCAATTTAACTATAACATCTCCCGGCAGACTTTGCAAAGACATCTGCGCAAATTTTCAAAAACTTAACAGAAAAGCGCAAAAAGGGCCGCTGCACATCTCTGCGTGCAGCAGCCCTTTCATCATTTGATCTCAGCGGTCAGCGCCCCACGATCAAATCGCGGCGGCAGCGCAGGCCCACGGTGAGGAAGGTGTTTTCGCCCAGTCGGCGCAGCACCACGCGGTCGGTGCCCTTCTGGCCCTCCACCAGCAGGGACAGGTTCAGGGTGGTGGAGCCCTTCTCAGTCTGGACCACCAGCGTGCTCACGCCCTCGTTCAGCAGGGTCTGCATGTCCTGCACGGTGGTGCGGAAGGTGGCAGAACCGGCGGGCACATCCAGCGTCAGCACACTGTCCTTCTGGCGGGCAGTGTACAGCACTTCTCTGCCGAACAGGCCCTTGACGGTGTAACGTGCCTCGCTCTTTTTCGCCGCTGCATCTGCGGACGGGGCGGCCAGCTCATCGCCGGAGATCAGCATGATATTGCCCTGAATGGGGTTTCCCTCCGGTGCACCGTAGCCGCCGTAGGTGGGGTCCTTTTCGCCGATCGCCACATCGGCGCTGTGCAGGGCGATATCCCCCTGCACCATCTGCTCCTGCGGAGGCAGATAGCCTGCGGCAGCAGGGTCGTTGATGTCTGCCTCTGCGGCAAATGCGCCCACGCTCAGCATGGCGGCAGCACCCAGCACTGCTGCGGTGGTGGTGACGGTACGGACAAATTTATGGTTCAGTTTCATTTGGAATACCTCCGTTGACGGCGGTTTTGCACCGCACATTTTTGTTTTGTGGAAAACCATGGTCTGCCATGCGGTGTAATACAAAACCGCCGCATCTGTCTTATAAACGGATGCGGCGGCGGGATTATTGCAGCAGGCTATAAAAATTTTTTGGAAGCTCTGCCGCCGGGGTCACTGGGCCTGTGCCGGTTCCCGGTTCAGGATCTCCATGAACTCCTCGCCGGTGATGGTCTCCTTCTGGTACAGATACTGTGCCAGCTCGTCCAGCTTGGCGCGGTTATCGGTCAAAATCTGGACAGCCTTTTCGTGCTGGGCCTTGACCAGCCCCACCACCTTCTGGTCGATCTCGCGCTGGGTCTGGGCCGAGCAGGCCAGCGAGGTGTCGCCGCCCAGATACTGGTTGTTCACGGTCTCCAACGCCACCATGTCAAAGTCCTTGCTCATGCCGTAGCGGGTGAGCATGGCGCGGGCAAGCTTGGTGGCCTGCTCAATATCGTTGGAGGCACCGGTGGTGATGGATTGGAACACCACTTCCTCGGCGGCGCGTCCGCCGGTAAGGGTGGCGATCTTGTTTTCCAGCTCTTCCTTGCTCATCAGGTAGTGGTTGCCCTCGTCCACCTGCATGGTGTAGCCCAGTGCGCCGGAGGTGCGGGGGATAATGGTGATCTTCTGCACAGGGGCGGAGTTGGATTGCTTAGCCGCCACCAGTGCATGACCGATCTCGTGGTAGGCCACGATGCACTTTTCCTTGTCGGTGAGGATGGAGTTCTTCTTCTGGTAGCCTGCAATGACCACCTCGATGCTCTCCTCCAGATCGGCCTGCGTCACGCTCTTGCGGCCTGCACGCACGGCGCGCAGGGCTGCTTCGTTGACGATGTTGGCAAGTTCCGCACCGGAGGCACCGGAAGCCATGCGGGCCACGGTGTTGAAGTCGATGCCCGGGGCCAGCGCCACCTTTTTGGCGTGCACTTTCAAAATCTCTTCGCGGCCCTTGAGGTCGGGCAGCTCCACCGGCACGCGGCGGTCAAAGCGTCCGGGACGGGTCAGGGCCGGGTCCAGCGAATCCGGGCGGTTGGTGGCCGCCAGAATGATGACGCCGGTGTTGCCCTCAAAGCCGTCCATCTCGGTGAGCAGCTGGTTCAAAGTCTGCTCACGCTCGTCGTTGCCGCCGAGATTGCCGCTGTTGCGCTTCTGACCGATGGCATCGATCTCATCGATGAACACGATGCAGGGGGCCTTTTCCTTGGCCTGCCGGAACAGGTCGCGCACCTTGGATGCGCCCATGCCCACGAACATCTCCACAAATTCGGAACCGGAAATGGAGAAGAAGGGCACGTTGGATTCGCCTGCCACGGCCTTGGCCAGCATGGTCTTGCCGGTGCCCGGAGGGCCCACCAGCAGGATGCCCTTGGGCATGGATGCGCCAATGCTCTCGTACTTGCCGGGGTCGTGCAGATAATCCACGATCTCCTGCAGGTTTTCCTTTGCTTCATCCTCACCGGCCACATCCGCAAAGCGGATGCCGTGGGTGGACTGCACATAGACCTTGGCGTTGGACTTGCCCACGCCGCCGAACATCATGGACCCCGGGCCGCCGCCGGCCTTTTCCATCAGCTTTTTGTTCATCTGGTTGCCGATGAAGCTGAACAGCAGGATGGGCAGCAGGAACCAGATCAGGAAATTGAGCATCGGCGACCCCTGCTCCACGATCTCGCTGGAAAACTGTGCTCCGGCATCATACAGGCGCTGGGTAAGCTCCGGGTCGTTCATCAGGCCGGTCTTGTAGACCTGCTTTTCCTCTTTATCGGTAAAAATGATCTGATTGGATTCGATATCCACACGGCCGATGTTCTTTTCCTCGGTCATGGTCATAAAGGTACCGTAGTCCACTTCCTCCACCTGACGCTCGCTCATCCACGGCAGCAGCACAAGGTTGAGCAGCAGCAGGACCGCCAGCACGATGGCGTAGTAAATCGCCAGCGGCTTTTTGGAAGGTTTGACTTCTTTCATGGGGCAATTCCTCCTTTGGTTCCGGATGCAAGTAGTATAGCACAGTAAAACCGGGCGCAACAGCAATTCGAGCAGAACTTTCCAAAAACTTAGCAGTTTGTTAACAAAGGTCCCCTCTGCATACAAAAAGAGAGCAGCCGAAGCTGCTCTCTTTGGTTCAGCATGGGTTTACTGTTTGGGGAATGCCTTTTCCCACACTTCAATGGTCTTGAACTTGGGCATCCAGCCTTCCGGCTTGAAGCTGCTCTCGCTCTTGGCATCCAGCAGGCCCTGCTCCACACACCACTGGGCTGCCTTGGCGGTGTCGGCATCTGCCACATCCGCAAAGGCCGGGGTGTTCACAGGTTCAGGTCTGCCTGCGGTGTTCCACACCAGCAGTGCCAGCTGGCCGCGGTTTGCGGGGATTTCTGCGCCCTCGGGCAGGATGTTGTGCAGGATCACCCGGGTAGTGATCTCGTAGCCGCCCCAGACTGCTGCGCCGCCCACCAGAACGGCTGCAACAGCGCCGCCTGCGCCGGAATCGGAGTCCACCGTACCGGTATCATCGGGGGTGGTGTCACCGCTGCTTGCCGGGGCAATGTTGATGTACGGATCATTAAAAGCACCCGTGTAGCCTGTGCCGCTTTCGCCCGGATAGACAACTTCTGCACTTTCAGCAGTCGTGCCGGTCTTGATCTCATACTTCTGTGTATGAGTCGGGGTGTATTTCAACTCACCGCTGACAGCATTTCCGCCGCCCGTGTTTTCCAGCACCACAGGGCCGGAGCAGGTAATGGTAACGTTGCCGCCAACGGTTGCTCCATCGTTGCGATTGCCAGAAATGGTCACGTCTGTTGCGCCATTGATCGTCAGCTTGCCATCATGGAGTGCCGCAGCAGTCTTACTTGTGATTTTCACTTTACCACTGCAATTGATGGACGAATCGAGGTAACTGCGCGAATCCCAGACAGCGCGCTGGTTTGCAGTGATCGTCACATTAGCCGCCTTGGTGATCACGACCGGGTCCCAAACTGCACCGCCATTCTGGCTGGTGATCTCCACATTACCGCTGCACTCAATCTCGGCTCTGCCATAGATGGTATAGTTGTTTCCATCTTCATCGGTGCCTGTACGGCCCTCACCATGGATGGTCACATTCTGTGCGCTCTGAACATCGAGATTGCCGTGGTCACCATAACCCAGCACATTGCCAGAACCGGTATTATCCATCAGGATGTCACCGGCGCAGGTAATAGTAGCGTCCCCCGTGATAAGGGCGGTGGAGGATACTCCCGTTACCTTCACATCCTGTGCGCCGGTAACGGTCAGGCTGCCATTTACCACAGCACCGTTCGCATTGCTCAGTACCACATCCACCTTATCCTCGAGATCGTCAGTGATCTCGACCTTCATCTTGCCAAAGCTGCCGGTACCGGTCAGGGTGTGGGTATCCGGGTCATAGGTGAGCTTGTCGTTTCCGACTCCAAGAATGTGCCCGCAGTTTTCGCTGGTCACTTCAATGGGAGGATTATTGCCTATCGTGACTTTGATGCCGTAGTTGACCCCTTCATCAGGTTCAGGGATTTCCTTGACCCAGTTAGCAGTCAGGGTCATGTTTTTGTTCACAGTAACGGTGATATTTTCGCTGGTCTCTTCGCTGCCAGTCCAGCCCTTAAACGTCCACTGGCCTTCGCCCGGTGCAACAGCCTTGATGGTCAGTTCTTTGCCGTTTTCCACCTTATAAGTAGTGGTGCCATTTTCACCAGCAGTGCCAACCAACTTGGTTTCGCCCTCATAGGCTTCGGCATACTTCAGGGTAAGAGTATGGGTGGTCCGTTCTACCCATTTAGCAGTCAGGGTCATATCTTCGGTCACGGTAACAGTGATTTTTTCGCTGGTTTCTTCACGGTCTATCCAGCCACCAAACTTCCACTGGCCTTCGCCCGGTGCAACAGCCTTGACGTAGACTGTCTTGCCCTCGTCCACATGATAGGTAGAAGTGCCGTTTGCGCTCGTTGCATTGATCAGCTCCGTGGTGTACGCTGCATCCGTGTAAGCCTTGGCATTCGTCAGCGTGAGCGTCTTGTTGCTCGGATTCACATACTCGATTCTGAAATAAGAGTATCTTGCACAATCATTCGCGTCCTGGGTCTCAGTGCTCTCGGCCTCGGAGCTGCCTGCATAATAGCGGGCAACGTAACCAGTCGGCAGATTCCTTACCTCCACCGTGCCTGCCTGAACTGCCTCATAACCGTAGGTATTGCAAAGCGTGACCGCACCAGTGCAGTGATCAAGTACCAGCTTGCCTGCTTTACCCCTGTCGCCGATTACGCCATAAATAGCAAAAGCGGTAGCCTGAATTTTTTGCGCATTGTGCACGGTCAGGGTTCCGCTGACGGTCGAGCCGTTTCCGCAATTCAGAGAAAGGGTCTGACAGTTGATATCTGCACCGCCGTTGAGGATGCCGTCAATGCTCACATCCTGTGCGCTGTTCACAGTCAGCTTGCCTTCAACAGCCTGATTTACCAAGCTGATGTTATTATAGTCAAGGTTGCCGCTGATTCTCACATCACCAGCGCTAGTAATCGTTGCCTCACCGCGAATCGCAGCATCAGTGCCGGAATCGGATTTTGTAACGGTCAGATCATTGACAGTTGCATTCAGGCTACCATTCACGGCGTAAGATGTACCCCTGATGGTGACGTTTTCTCCACCGTTAAGGGTTACATCGCCATTAAAGCCGCCTTCAAACGCAAAGCCATCGTCATAAGACACGGCGGGATAACCTAAAGGCCATGCCACGTCAAAGCTGACAGTTTCACCATTCGCCGTCAGGTTGTAAGTAGTATTGCCCACCGTAACGGTCAGAGTATGCGTCGCACTGCCACCTTCTGCCGCCAGTGCGCTGAGGGGGCTTGCCGCCTGCAGCAGCAGGCCAAGGCTCAGCAGCCCGGCAAGGAATTTACGGGTACGTAGTTTCATGTAGGGTGTACCTCCTCTGTTCTATCTTTGATTCTATCATACACCCGTAGCTCCCCCCGGGCATTCGTTTGACACGAATCGACCGAAAAATGCATCGAATCGACCCGTGCACAATTTTGGGAAATTCTGCCCCTTATTTTGTGAAATTGTTTCATTTTGAGAATGAGTCAGATTGCTTGACACTGCCCGCGAATCATGCTAAACTTAGTCCACTTTGAAAAAAGCACAAATGCGTTGACGGGGAAAAAACGAATTTCTTCTGCGTACAGAGAGCCGCCGGGTGGTGCAAGGCGGGTGCAGAGGGCTTCGGTTACTGGCCCCTGAGCGGCAGGGCTGAACACACAAGTAGGCTCTGACGGATGTCCACCGTTACAAGGACAGCGATTCGCCGCAAAAAGCCGATCGTGCAAAGCGGCTGTGCCCAAAGGCGCAGCAAAGAGAGTGGTACCACGGGTGCCCTGTAGTTTGAACTTTACAGGCTCTCGTCTCTCAAGGTTTTCGCCTTGAAAGACGAGAGCCTTTTCGTATATCTGCCTTTTGGAAGCAGGCTTGCCCTCTCCGTCACGGCTTACGCCGTGCCACCTCTCCCAAAGTGAGAGGCCTTGGCAGTACGGCAAAGTTTTCGGTTTTGCCAAGGGCTCCCCCTTTGGGAGAGCTGTCGAACGAATGTAAGACTGAGAGGGCAAGGACGCTCACAAAGAGCATGGAGCAAGAAGTGTAAATCGTTTGGGAGGACGCACATTATGATGGACGCAACCAAGTACGCTCCGGGTTACTACCCGGTACCCGCAGGCTATGACAGCTGGGTAAAGAAGGATCACATTGAAAAAGCCCCCGCATGGTGCAGTGTGGACCTGCGCGACGGCAATCAGGCCCTGATCGTGCCCATGAGCCTTGAGGAAAAGCTGGAGTTCTTCCAGATGCTGGTCAAGATCGGCTTCAAGGAGGTCGAGGTGGGCTTCCCTGCCGCCAGCGACACCGAGTACGAGTTCCTGCGCACCCTGATCGAAAAGAACATGATCCCCGAGGATGTCACCGTGCAGGTGCTGACCCAGTGCCGTGACCACATCATCCGCAAGACCTTTGAGGCCGTCAAGGGCGCACCCCGGGCGGTGATCCACTTCTACAATTCCACCTCTGTGGCCCAGCGCGAGCAGGTGTTCCACAAGAGCAAGGAGGAGATCAAGCAGATCGCCACCGACGGCGCAAAGCTGGTCAAGCAGCTGAGCGAGGAGTATGAGGGCAACTTCCTGTTCGAGTACAGCCCCGAGAGCTTTACCGGCACCGAGGTGGACTATGCGGTGGATGTGTGCAACGCCGTGCTGGACATCATGCAGCCCACCCCGGACCGCCCCATGATCATCAACCTGCCCGTTACCGTGGAAATGAGCATGCCGCACGTCTACGCAAACCAGATCGAGTACTGCGACAAGCACCTGAAATACCGCGACAGCGTGATCATCTCCACCCATCCCCACAACGACCGCGGCACCGGCGTGGCCTGCGCAGAGCTGGCCGTGCTGGCGGGTGCACAGCGCGTGGAGTGCTGCCTGTTCGGCAACGGCGAGCGCACCGGCAACGTGGACGCGGTGACGCTGGCCATGAACATGTACAGCCACGGCGTGGACCCCAAGCTGGACTTCTCCGATATGCCGGACATCTGCGCCACCTACGAGCGTGTGACCCGGATGCACATTTACGAGCGCACCCCCTACGCCGGTCAGCTGGTGTTTGCCGCCTTCTCCGGTAGCCATCAGGATGCCATTGCAAAGGGCATGGCCTACCGCAAGGAGCATGGCGAACACCGCTGGACCTGCCCCTACATCCCCGTTGACCCCCACGACATCGGACGCACCTACGATGCCGATGTTATCCGCATCAACAGCCAGAGCGGCAAGGGCGGCATCGGCTTTGTGCTGGAACAGAACTACGGATACAACCTGCCCCCCAAGATGCGCGAAGCTCTTGGCTACAAGGTCAAGAGCGTGTCCGACCACAGCCACAAGGAGCTGAG
>OGFM01001621.1_pt1 | contig 13336 bp, 14 predicted proteins | sample 1570871 | NCBI WGS metagenome assembly OGFM01 (sample SAMEA2581957, study PRJEB24529) | metagenome | biome: Human gut stool | place: China | collected 2011
AATCATTTCTATAGAGTACTTACCAAGCTCTCTATAGTAAAAATTATATCCTTCAAAAAGAAAAAGTCTATTACATTTACTACATCTTTTTGGGATAACTGCATATCTATCATAATAAGTTATTGTCATATTTTACTCATTCCTTATTAAAACTAATTTTTCACTTGCCCGTGTAACTGTAGTATATAGCCAACGTGCATGTTCTGTCTTGTCAAAAGGAAAAGCTTCCTCAATAACTAAGACTTTATCCCATTCACTTCCTTGTGACTTATGTCCCGTAATAGCGTACGCGTATGCGAATTCTTTAGGAACTACATCTCCGATTTTATCTTTTAATTTCCCTAATTGATAAGCTACTTTCCAATCACAGCATCTTTCTCCATTTAAAATTAGTTGTTTATCTACAAGAACATAATTAAATGAAGTATTTTTATCAATAATAAAATCTGAGCTAATCATCTCTAATTTACGTTTATCTGTTTTTATAAATCGCGGAACTGTATAAAAAGTTTCAAAAGGATTCTTTAAGTAGCCAATAGTTCCATTTACTAATGAATCTCCATTTTCATTAATATCATCCCAATAATTTCTTAAACAGATAACTTTATCTCCATCTTCTGGGAGTGATCCCCGCCCCAATAAAGCTCTCATCTGGTTATTGATATTTTGACGAGTCGCATTTGTTCCTACCAAAATTTGATCCGCCCAAGTAAGCATCCCTGTATTTAAAGTTTCTTTTGATAAGACCTTAACATTATTTCCATTAAATAAAGAAATTGGTTCTCTTTTTCTAATTTTCATAGATAGTTGAATAATTTCAGAATCTTCCGCCTGCCGCATAATTTCATCTAAGAATATATGCGGATGGTCTAATAAATGATTATCTTCATCTTTGTTAATTGGTGGGAGCTGAAACGGATCTCCTAAGCAAATAATATGACATTTATGAGATGCTAGTAATTCCATCAATGACTTAGGTGCCATGGAAATTTCATCAACCACTACAACTGAATATGGAATATCTTTTTTTGGTTTTCTAAAGAAACCGCCTTCTGGCTTTGGAAAATGGTCATATAAAAGTTTATGTAAAGTACAAACGTTATGATTTCCTTTTTTCTTTAAAACCTCTGCGGCTTTCCCAGTAAAAGCAGTATAACACACTTTATTTATATCAATATCTAAAGCTTCAATTATAAATTTTACTAAGCTACTCTTGCCTACTCCCGCGTAACCTCCAATGACAGTGTACTTTTCCTTATTCTTATATCTTTCTATTGCAATATGTAATCCTTCTTCTTGTTTCTTTGTTAAAATCATATTTTACCTTTCCTTATCTTATAAATATATACTTTTACTTATATTATAACATTTTTTTAAAGAAAAATCAAAAAATAATTTTTGGTCTGAAAAAATCCAAAACCACTTTCAGTTCTCAGAATCGGGCGTAGACTGCCCGGTAGTTAAAAGTAATATTGACTAGAATCAACAATTTCATAATCTTCAATAAAAATTTGAGGATTTATATATCCTTGCCATTCATTCTTATTACATTTACCCACCAAGTCAATAGCTACATATCCATCTTCTGAAAACAATTTTTCGTATTCTTCTTGAGAAGAATTAAATTTAATTAAAGAAATATTATTTGGTAAAGTTATTTTTAGAGTAGGCTTCTTATCAGGAGACATTAAAGTTATCATGTCTTTTGTAATTTTTAAGCCTTTAACCGCAACTAAAGATTCGTCCATGTCTTTTCCCCAAAGATAATCTAACGAAGCTATATCAAGAATATTTTCTGCTTTAACTTGATTTCCTTCATAGATATAATCTACTAAATAGATTGGCTCAGATGACATAAGTTGAAGAACTTCATCTGTGTAGTCTAAAAATAAAAGTATAGATTCACCCCAAACTTCTTCATCATAATCTTTTTGACCTAGATATATACTCAAACCAAAAGCGTTCGGATGTCCTTCCGCGAATTCAACATATGGTGCAAATTCACATATTCTTTTAAAATTAGCAATTCCGCCTTTATCATATCCTCTAGCGGAACCTTGATAAAAAACCTTATTTCCATCTTCAACTTGAGTTAGAATACAACAAGGTCTTTGATACTTCGACATAAACTTATTCGCGATTAACCCAGCTATATTAGGATCAATCTTTCCTGGCTTTAGTAAAAACAGTAATACTTTATGGTTTAATAGATGCTTCTTTTCAATTTCATTTTCTAAAAGTGCTATTCCTGCATCTTGAGCTTTTGTTTGTCGGTTTTTGACATTCGCCGCGGTTCTAATCGCTTGAAGTACTAATGGTTCTTCTTCTCCCTCTTTATGTCCTCTTTTTGTAGATGGTACTTTTTTTGAAGCTTCAAACTTAAGCATTGATTTAAAAACAAGATGTTTTTCTTCTAAAGTGCCACTTCTAACAATAGCATTAACGAAAGGTGCAATATAGAACGCGGCTCCCATAGGAGTAATATTCTTTCCTAATGAATAACTATTTCTATCTGCCATATACACGATAAAAGGGTTTTGAATATTTTCATTCTTAAATCCTTTTGTAATTAAATGTTTAGTTTCAAAAGAGGTCATGCTCATCATATCTGCCATCAGCCCAAGAGCAACTAAATCAAGATAATCTTCCGCGTGATTAGTTTTCATAATTGAATCTATATATCTGCAAAATTGCCATACAATACCAACACCAGATAGTTGTTTATTAGGATAATCACTTAATTGATTGTTTATAACAACAGCGTCCTCACTAATATGATCTGCTTCATGGTGATCCAAAATTAAAACATCTATTCCTTTTTCTCTCAACATTCTATGTTCTTTAAAATCGTTACTTGAAGAATCTGGACAGATAACTAAAGAATAATCTCCTTCAAGAATCATATCTTTGCAATCACTTAATCCATGTTGTTTTCCGCTATGAATTAGCCATTCTACTTTTGAGAGAGTATATTGCGGAAATTGATCGTATAAAAAATTAACTAAAACAGCACTACTAGTAAAACCATCACAATCAGAGTCAACTACAATTAAAGTTTTTGTGTTGCTACAAATTGTTTTTAATAACATACAAAGACCGTTTTTTAAAGCTTTCTCTCCTAATTCTAAAGGCGAATGTATATCATTATCAGTAGTATTCAAATAGTGCTTAATATCCTCATGTTTAATTCCACGATTTGTTAAAATTTGCTCTATCGCGGAATATTCTAAATTAACAGGCTTAATTAACTGGTATTTCATTGCTTTACTTATTTCTCCTTACATAATTATAATATTATCCTTTTCTTAAATAATTCTAAATAAATATCTGGACCTTTATCAATAGGAGCATCTTTATAATCCAACAAATTCCATTTGTCAAACAAAAAACTGATTTGAACATATGGAGAATATTTTTTGTGAATACTCTTTAATTTCTTTGTCCATCTCTTCCATTCTTCATCTCCGACTTCTTTAAACTGTTTATCAAAAGCAATAATTATTTCTTCAACTCCTAAAGATAATAATACTTTAACTTGATAACTAATTAAAGAACTGCCGCAAACTGCGACACTAATATCATTTTCTTCACCAAAAAAGCTTGCGTACAGAAGAGATGATTTTTCTCCTTCATAAACAATAACTTTTTTAATTATTTTTATATTATCTTTACTATTGTTAAGATTATATAAGTTAAAGCCTAAAGGATGATTATACATAACTCCATTTAAAATAGCTGGTCGATATTTTCCAAAATTCTCTTCTTCTTTAATTAAAGTTCTTTCTCTTATTCCAACTAATTGATTATTTATATCATAATGCGGAATTACTATACCTTGATTTTTAGGATCATAGGCGATGCCCCTATGATCCATTATCTCCTTTTTTATTCCCTCTTGTTCCCAAGATACTATTCGCGGATGAGGTAAATGTTGCAGAATTTTATTATCAAAAATTCTTAACTCTACTCTTTGCTCTTGTTCATCTTTGTTAATTTGCTCATAATTATTAAAAATTTCCCAATCCTTTAGTTTTTCTTGAGTTTTTTGAAAATCAAATGTTTTTGGCGAATAACCATAATATATTGCCACAAATTCAACAGCATCAAAAAGCTCCCATTCTCGATAACAAAGATTTCCTTCTTTATTATAATAAGTTTTTAAATCTTCACTGTTGTTTTTTATTTTTTTTACTAATTCATATATATCAAAACTAGTTCCGCAGTCAGTATAGCATCTAAATAATTTAGTATTATCATAATAATATAATTTATGAGAACCCTCTCCTGTATGATTATGACATATTGTTTTAGAAATAAAAAAACCACTTTCCATTCGCGGCTCTCCACCCAATTCCGCAACCAGATCAAAAACTTGCTCTATTGAAAGATTTAATTTTAATTCGTCTTTATCATACTTATACAAGACTCTTTATTCCTTTCTTTCTTTTTAAATTAAAAAGCACTAACATCAGCCTTTTTTTCTTCTTTTGGCTTAACAGTGATTTTTAAATCTTCAATAGGAATCAACTCATACTGGTAATTAGTTGCAAACATAGGAATAATTTTACAAGTACCTCTATTCGCCTTACACCACAATAAAATTCCTTTATATCTACCTCTACGATTTTTATAAACAGAAATTTTAATTAAAGGTATTTCAAACCCGCCTTGAGCTAAAACATTTTCTAAAGCTGTACGATCATCGTTATCAACCTCAAGCATAATCATACCACAATCAATTTTATCTGCAATAGATTTAGCTCCTCTTAAAAGATTTTGATCATACTGTTGAGCCGTTACATAGTCACTATTTAATTGAGTTGCTGTCATAATAAAAATACCATATTGATTACACATATCTTTTAAACGAATTGAAATCATAAAAAGAATGTTATCTTCTCTTAATCCTCTTACTCCAGTTTTAGAAGAAACTTCACTTAAAATTTTCATACTGGTATGTATATAGTCAAAGCACGTAAGTCCTCTCTTTCAAGAGGCGTTGACTATCTCTTACTACGACAAAAGTCATAGGAAACCATTTCGAACTACGTACCAATAGTAGTCCTACTCCTCCGATCCGAGGATAGTCGATACAGGTTCTTTAGACATTTTTCCAAGTTCTTCTTTTAATCAAATCTGCAACAGTTGCTTTTGAGATTCCATATTGTTTTGCTATTTTATCATAGCTTTTCCCTGTTTTTTCTCTTTCTTCCCTAATTGCTTTTACAATTTCAACAGTAAGTTTGGTTTTTCTTCCCGTACCATCATTTGTTTTAAAAACTTCTGGCATTACAGTAGCATACCTTTTTCCAGTCCAGATATTTAAAAAAGATTGCCATTCTATTCTTCCTTCGTATTTTTCTTTAAATATTTTAGTTGGACTTTTTTGTTCTTTATAAGCAATTCGCAAAGAGATAACTTCTTCTTTCGTAAGAGCTGCATGAGACCATCTCATTTTTTCTTTAGTCTCTTCCTTATGCGGTCTCGCACAATTCTTTCCACCTTCTAAAACATTATAGCCATTAGGAACTTTTGAGTTAAATTTTAAAATATAATATTGTTCTAGCTTATTAAGTAAGTCAAAATCATTGTCATAAATTTCAGCTAATACTTCATAAGTAAAATTTTCATAACCATATTTTCTAAAAGCTCTATGAATTAATGATTCATAATCTTTATCAGAAGGATTGAAAGCAGAACTTCGATGCTGATTTTTTCTTTGCTCTGGGTTAATTGTTTGTCCTATATATTTTTTATTATTGATTTGATTAGTATAACAGTAAACTATTGCCATTTTTAACTCCTTCCACACAATTTTCTATTTGTGTATGAAAGTAGTCAAAATAAATTTGATTATTTCTGTCCAAAGTTTCCCACGGGATTCCCATATATTTCTACTTAGGGTTCCCCGTTAGCTATCTTAAACGATAACCCCAGTGGTAAGCTGGAAAAGTTTTACACAGTCCTTTAAACCCACAAAAGGGTTGAACACATATCTAATATTATACTCTCTAACTCCACGTTTAATAGTATTTTCAATATCTTTTAGAGAGAAATCTGGTAATTGCTCTATATACAATGGACACTTTTTCAGAAGGTTTGCCGCATAAATAACGCGTTCCCATTCTCCTACATAGTATTCTCCAGAAATAATATGTTCCTCATCTACATCAGATAAAAAAGCAATCATCATAGTCTGAATTTCATCTTTCTCTTGTTCTGTTGAAATGAATATTGTTGGCTCTTTAGTTCCATTTGAAATCCATTTTTCTTCCTTGGAGTCATAAATTTCATCACAGGCAACAGAACATGCATCTGCGATCATTGCTCTAGTTTTACCTACGCCAGTTGCGGCAGACCGCAAATAAAATTTCTTTAATCTTGCCCCTCTTGTTACAGTGTTTATTAGAGGTCCAAATAAAGGATATCCCACTTCAGGTGTTTCTTTTAAGCGTTCGAGCAGCTCTAACGCTCCATTACCTGCCAACTCCGCACCATTAGAAGCGTCATCTACATATTTTAATCTTATATCAGTAATTTTTTTATCAATGATTTCCGCGATATCTTCAATAGATGAATTGTCTAGCCAATCTTCTTGAGCTTGTTTCTTTTTAACATCCATGATGTTATCTATATCGTATAGCCATGATAAGTCCATTCCTATATTTTGATACATTCTTAATAAAGTCATTTTTTTCATTCTATTATAATAGAAATCAAAAGCGGCTAACTGTACTGTTTTACTTAATTTTTGAAGATATTCTTGTCCTTTGTTAGCTTTATAGACAGCATAGCTTTTTGGTCTTTGCTCTAAATAATCTTCAATCGCGTTAATAGAAATTTCTTTAGCTCCTAGCTCGTGTAAATTATATATAGAACCAAAAAGAATTTTATGAAATTCTTCTGTAAAATCTTCTTCATTAAAAAAGTATTTTCCATCTTCGTCTAGTAAATTAGGGTTTAAATAAATCCCTCCAATGACTTGAACAATAGATGGAATATCTACATATTTTCCCATTTTATTCTTCCTCCTCACTGTCTAAATTAAATAATCTCTTCATTTTTCGAATCGCGGAAGGAGGAGTAATTTCTATACATTTTATTTTAGGTTTATAATCTTCAATGTTTTTATTTTCATTTGATAATTTTGCTAAATATAAACTATAATAATATTGTAAAGCATCCTTATATATAAAAGGAATAATGCCAATTCCGCCATTTGCTTTTTCTATTGAATTTCCTTTAATTTCATAAAACCAAATTAAAGATTTTAACATTCCGCTATAAGTATAATTATACATAGCTTTATAATCTTTAATTTGTTTTCTAATTCTAGCGTTAATATATGGTTCATCAAACAATTTCATAATATAATGCTCTAGTTTTTCTAAGTCTTGTTCTTCTTGACTCTTTTCCTTTTGATTTTTTTCTGCACATTCTTTATGTGCATATCTTCTTGCAGAAATTTGAGTTGTTTCTATTTTATCTCTATCAAAGCGTTTTTTACAATAAATACACGTTACAAAATGACTCATTTAAAACTCCTTATTTCTTTCTACAAATATTATAACATATTTTTTAATAAATATCAAAAAAGTGTGGACTAATCCACACTTTTTATTAATTCTTTTAAATCAGTGACAATCAAATCTAAAGCCTCAACTTGATCTCTTGAACATTGACTAACTTTCATACCTTTTCCCAAATATCTATCTGTAATTTGAACGATTCTAGGCTGCCAATATTCTTTAAATTCCTCATTAGATTTTTGCATGATTAAATCATTTACAATAGTATTGAAACTATTCAATAATTCATCAAAATCTAATTCCGCTCTTGTGTCTTTATATAAGTTTGATCTTTCGTCTGTAAAATACTCACTTCCATCTTCTTCCATTTGTTTATCAATAGCCATGCCAATAGCATCAACTAAGCTTTGATAATTAAAATCAATGTAATCTGGAGTATATTTAAAACGAGAGCCTGCAATATATCTTGGCGTTCCACGCATAAATAATTTAGTTGAAGTTTTACCTTCTTTATCTTGAATACTACGAGAGTAGCCTATAATATCGCACATTCGAGATACAATCGCTCTAGGTTTATTTCCTAAGGTAGGAACGATCTGATTATACTCTTGACCTTGCTCATCTTTAAAAGTTTTATCTACTGAGTGACTAATTAAAACTAAACCGTAATCCATTTGAATAATAGAACGTAAACATTCATCATATTCTTTAGCGACTTGAGTATACCCCTTCCCGAATGGGATATCACTAACAGAATCTACTCCGAATCCGCCATCTGGTCTTTTCGCATTAGCACAAATATACTTCTCGCATAAATCATATGCGATGTCTGCCGTGTCTATAATAACTGTTTCGAACTGTTCTTTTACTTTTTCATCTTTTAATTGTCTCAGTACTTTTCTAAATTCCGCCCAGGTGTTAATTGGCTGAGCCATTGCTCCAGGAATCGCATTGTATCCTTTCTCAAAAGCCAGTAACAGGTGGCGTGGAAATTTGGTTGCGATTGTCGTTTTCATATATTATATAATATAATACATCAGACTATATCTTCAAATATCTATAAAGGAATATCAGAAAAAACAAAACCTTTTAATTTACGAATACCTTTTAAATATCGGCAAATAGATGAAGGTGCAACTCCAAAAGCTTTAGCACACTCTTTTTGTGAATTATAAGAGTCAATAAAATTACCATTATTATCATATACATAAACTATTTTCTTGTTTGAATTACTCCAACAGTTGATCTTATCTTTTTTATACGATTTAAACTGATATTGTTTATAATGCTGCTGTTGTTCTGTTATACATCTCCATATACTAGTGTAATCCAAATTAAGCTTTTGTGCAGCTTCATAACCATTTACAAAAGACTGAATGTAATTGCCACTTAAATCATATTGATGACATTCTTTCATTTCATGTTGTTGTAAATTACTAGTGTAACTATGACGCATATTCTCTAATGCTGTTGACCACTCTAAATTATCTATATTATTATTTAATTTATTTCCATCTATATGATTAACTTGCAATTCATCCATCTCTTCACAAGGTTTAAATGCTTTCATAACCAATCTATGAACTGAGCAATTCTTATCTATTCGATAACGTAAATGCACCATACGATAACCATTATTAGTAACTGATCCTCCTAATAAGGTTTTAGTTGAATCATTACGCACATTACCATAATTAGATACACTATAAAAAGTTTCTTGACCGTTAATTAAAATTTTTTTCCAAATTTCTTGTTTTTCCATAATTATTCCTCCTAAATACCTACGGGTATTTCGATTATAAAATCTACGGTTATAAAACCTAGTCGTTGAACCTTTGTCTCCGTGAGACACTTGGCTGCGGATTGGAACTACAATAAACGTTTTACTATACCAAGCACATTACTACTTGCCATTATAATATCGCTATTATAACTTAGTCTTTATTGATTATATTCTATCCCCGCAATTTCCCCATATTATCGTGGCAAAAATTCTCTCTCTATTCACCACTTTTAGGCTCTCCATAGAAGAATACACTGTATCCTCTTAAGTCTCTTGATACTTGATGCGGTTTAATGTTAAGTAAATCAATTCCCATAATTATCTTTCCTCTAACTTTCTTTATTTAATTTATTATTTATTATTCGCCATTATTAAGTTAAATAAATTGGGAGCTAAGCTCCCAATCATTAAAAGTTAAAACCGCCGCTGTTTACTGAAACAGTTGAAGCTTTAGGAGAAGAAGAATTACCATTAGCAGCTTTCTGAGCTAAGTATTCCTCTCTTCTCTTCTTAACCTCAGCAAGATGAACCTCTCTATTCTGCATAGCCTGAGTAACTTCTTCCGCGGTTAAAACCTTCTCATCTCCAAAATCATATGGCACAAGGGATACTCCAATAATCTCCCATTCTTTTGATTTCTTCTCATAGCTTTTTACTGCTACTTCACCGCCAAAAGCTGATTCTTCTTTCTGTTCTACTACAATAGTTCTGCAATTAATTCTTCCCCACACTTTTGTAAATAAAGGTTCTGAAGAAGAAAAATCTAAATTCTCAAAATACTTAATACCTTCTGGATTTTTTAATACAAACTCTACTGGTAAAATATCATTTCTAAAATTAAAAACTGCCCCTCTGATTGTTAAGTAATCATTTAAAATACCTTTTTCCTCATCTGCTTCCACTCTATTCATAGAAGTCATAAGCATATCTGTTGTAAAGGTATTTCTTTCATTTTCTTTACATAAATTACTAACAATAGTAACAAATCCACCCTCATTCACTTTCTGTGATACTAAAGTGTCTTCATTAACATAGAAATCATTTAAAGCAAGAGCAGTATCAATTTTTACTTTCGTTGCCTCATCTTTTCCGTCTGTAATCCATGCTTTTCCTTCATCAATAATTTTCTTCAAAGCTGTATAAGTAGCGTTTTTCTTACCAGCTTTTGTTGTTTCTGTCACGTATGTAAAGTGTACTTCTACAATATTCATACCCTCTTCATCTACAGCTACACTTAATGTACCTGAAATGAATTCTTTTCCATAATTACTTGACTGCTGATTTTGAACTGTTTTAATTGTCAATTCATGCTCATATACTCTGCCCTCGATATGTTCTGTATTAATTGCTTTTTTCATCTATTTTCTCCTACTTTTATTTTTTTTTATTCAAAATCTTTATATAATAATTATATCAAAAATTTTAAACTTTGTCAATCTATACTAATCTATCTGTTTATTTCTTCCTTCATCAGTTAAACTATAAGTTACTGGATCTTTACCAACTTTTTCAACAAAACCATTTGCAATAATTTTTCTCATTGAACCAGAAACTGAACGAGATGACATAAAAAGCCCCTCTCCAATTTCTTTTGAAGTAAAAAGGTTATTATATTTATCTTCATTAGATTGCATATATTTTAAAATCTTTGAGCCATTCTCTGTCATTTCACTATTGTTAGGGCTTTTCTTATCACTTAAAAACTGACTCCAAAAATTTTTAATATCTTCCCAATCTTCCCCGCATTGTTCTACGTATATATCTTCTCTTTCAAAAATCTCTGATTGAATAAAATTTATAAATTTTTCTTTTTTTGTCATAATTTTATATAACCTTTCTTTCTCTTTTATTATACAATAATTATAACATTTATTTTAATAAAATTCAAATAAGTATATTTTATTTAAGAGGTTTTCTTCCGCAACTTCTTTTGCCTTCGTTACAATAGCCAAGATATTCACATTTAGGACAAAAGTAATTTGTAACTAAATAATCCCATTCTGGAGAATATTGTTTTAAAGCTTTAATTAAATCATTAAACAATTCGCGATATTCCCAATAGGCACAAGTACACATTCTTTGATGGGACATATCTATTAAAGTTCTTAAGTTAATTTTACAAGAGACAACAGTAGTCATTCCAAGCGGAAGCCCATTCGCTGTATCCTCATGTGGAATATTATAAACCCTCTCTAAAGTTGATAGAGTTTCATTTATAATAGTCATTAACTCATCCCATAATAAATTAGCACCTTTTTCTTTTTTAATACTATGCGGGGTAATGTATTTAAAATTATTCTTTGCGTAGTCTATATATCTAGTAGAAGCCTGAACCCTTGTAGGCATCCCGCCAATATGCGTATACCATTCTCTAATGACTCTTGCAGAATATCCATCTAAAGTTAAATACACATCGGGAAATTCCCAAGTTCTCCCATGCCCACTTTTTAAGTTATGAATACCTCTTTTGTAATTTTTCTCTTTATTATCTATAGGAGCGTTATAGCAAACTCCAGACATTTCTCCAATTAATGTAATTGGATCTTTAGTAGTTCTTTCGTTAATGATAATTTGTCCCATCTATTACTCCTTTATTTTTACTTTTATTTATTTCCAGAAGTGCTATTATAGCCATAAATATCACTTTGATACATTTGAATCCAAAATTTTTCTTTTTCGTTTAATTCTGTTCTTGAACATTCTTCCATCAATTCAAAAGAAAAATTCCAAACACCATCTTGTTGCATTGCTTTATATAACTTATTTGTTGCGGAAGCGTCTATTCCCAATCCGCATTTAACGTGCTGCTTAAATCTATCTTGAATATTAACGCTTTGTCCAATATAGCATTGTTTAGTTAATAAATTTGTAATTTTATAGATTCCGCATTTAGTAGTAGTTCCTAATATCCTATTGCACATTTCAGTTGTTTGTTTTTGAAAATAAGTTGACCAAATAATTTTATTTAAAACAACAGGTTGATGAAAAGAAACTTTTATTTTATTTAATGCCATGATATCTGATAATTCATTATCTGTAATAGTTAATTTGTAAAAGTTAATTTCTTCTTCTTTTTCTCTTTCGCGGAGTTGAGCTTGAACGCCTGCACTTAATGATTCTTTTAATTTACATAAAGATTCAGTAATTTCTTTCTTCTCTTTATCAGTTTTGACTTTATATAAATCATATCTTAATTCCATATCTTCATATGCTTTTTCTAATTCTATAACATATTGTTCTTTTGCATATTTAATTTTATCTTTCTAACTATTATATTCTTTTAATTGATTTTCTTTAAAAATGTTTAATTGTTCCAATATATCATCTTTCTTTTGACAGAAAGATTTAAAAGCATCAGATTGTTGCTCTGTAAGTAAAGATAATTCTCTTTGCCTGCCTTTGATTTGCATTATCAAATTACGTTTTTGAAAAGCTAAAGAATTTAATTCTTTTAATAAAGCTTCTTTTTCTTTCTCTTCCTTTTTATTATCATATATAATAGTATTTTTTGATTTTATTGTTAAATATATCCCATAAAATAAAAAAATAATACTAATAAATAAAAAGAATATTATATAAACAATATCGGTAGCCTCCTTAAATAAAAAGAATGGGTTAAACTAATAATTAGCTTAACCCTTTTAAAATTTATGATTACTCAGCCTGTTCTGTTACGTCTGGATCGAAAGCACGACCTTCGTCGGTCAAGCGAATAAATTTAACTGCTTTATGAGTGCCGTCTTCAAGCTCAATCTCTGACGGAACTCTTTCCATTAAACCTTTTCTCTGAAAAGCAGAAGTTACAATACCATTTACACTTCTTACTTCGAGACCAGTTGCTTCTGCAATATCTGCCGCTGTTACATTCTGTCCATCTACACTCTTTACATAATCAAATACTTTTCTTGAATTTTCTTTTAATGCTGCCATTTTTTTTCTTTCTCCTTTAATTTTAAAACATAGTATATTTTATTTTTATTTTTATTATTAGATGATTTCATCTTATATTTTATATAAATATTAT
>OGFM01001630.1_pt1 | contig 13251 bp, 12 predicted proteins | sample 1570871 | NCBI WGS metagenome assembly OGFM01 (sample SAMEA2581957, study PRJEB24529) | metagenome | biome: Human gut stool | place: China | collected 2011
TTACCTGTACCTGGTACTAAATATACTCTAGCAATACTGCTTTTTCTTCTACCTGTTCCATAAAATTTTGCGTTTGCCACTGTATTTTCCTCCTCTCAATTATGCTCTCTCTTTGATTTCTAATACTTCCGGCTTCTGAGCCTCATGTCCGTGCTCTGCACCAGCATATACATGAAGTTTTGTAAACATCTGACGACCAAGTGGTCCCTTTGGAAGCATTCCTTTTACTGCATGATCTATAACATACTCAGGTTTCTTAGCGAGCATTTCCTTGAGTGTTGTTTCTTTCATTCCACCAACATAATCTGAATGGTTGTAGTAAATCTTCTGGTCAAGTTTCTTACCAGTTACTTTAATCTTATCAGCGTTGATAACGATAACATAATCACCTGTATCAATATGTGGTGTATAAGTAGGCTTATTCTTACCTCTTAATACATTTGCAACTTCTGTTGCAAGACGTCCTAATGTATGTCCTGTAGCATCAACTACATACCATTTTCTTTCAATTGTGGATGGGCTAGCCATATAACTCTTCATCCCAGTACCTCCTAACTTATTCACTTAGAATCTTATCTACTACATAAATTAAATATACTGCGCGTAGATGCTCTACCGGGGCTTTGGTTCAGCATGTCACACGCCACATTTCACTATTATACAATGTATTCATATAACTGTCAACCATTTTTTCACCAGAATTATTTTCGCTGTGGCCACTTTAACGCAGAGATTGATATAAACTTTGCTTTAGAACATGCACAGCAAAATCTATTCTTTTTCTCTTCCATTTTTACATTCATTATTCTATAATTAAGAATATATTTATTATATAAGCAATTATAATCAATTAAAACGAGGTTTAATTATGAATGTATTTTATCAGACCGACCGTCTAATTTTAAATATACTGCAACCTTCATGGGCTCCCACAGTTTTAAATTTTTATAAGAAAAATAAGGATGTCCTTGAACCTCTTGAGCCTGCAAGAAGTGACAGATTTTATACCGAATCATTTCAACGCGCAAATCTCTCTCTTGAATACAACAGTTTTTTCAAGAATAATTATATGCGTTACTGGATGTTCGATAAAAAAAATCCCGATTTTCCTATCGGGACTATTTGTTTCAGCAATTTTTTAAGAGGTGCCTTTAACAGCTGTATGGTCGGATACAAGCTTGATAAAGACTATACTAAAAAAGGTTACATGACAGAAGCATTAAATTTTCTTCTTCACGAGGTCTGTTTTGACTATCCGCTTCACAGAATAGAAGCATATGTTATGCCTGACAACACAAGTTCAATACGCCTGCTAAACAAACTCGGTTTTAAACAGGAAGGTTATCTTCACGAATTTGCAAAAATAAACAATTCATGGGAAGACCACTTTTTGTACACTTACTTTAACGGATGAATCCAATATCCAAATGCCCCGCATACATCCTTGACATCACCTATCGGCTGAAAATAGATAAAACCATGCTGTCTGGCTATTTTCTCATCATACTCATTATAAATGCCCGGTGAACCTATTGCATATTGTACTTCTTTTTCATCTGTATTTATTTTTGCAAAAATAATATGTCTGTAACTGCAATATCCGTGAAGCAAAAAGGCATTATTGGCGAGCACCCACATTTTTATTGGAAGACATCCTATATCTTTAAGTTCTATACGCACACTTTTCTCAATTATTCCTGACACAAAAGGATACATTATCGGAAACGTACTAAGTATTCTCTCTCCAAAATCTTTTTCCCCCTCATCATACACGCTTGCCTTGATAATAACTTTTTCGGGGTCAAATTCTTCATCAGACTCCTTTTTAGAAACATCCTGCACAAAATCCACTGACTCAGCACTTTCATTGTTATCACTTTTAAATTTTTCAGTTTCAAAAGCCCCATTCACACTTCCGGCACTGTCATTTATATCTGCTACGTTACCGTTATGGACTTCAACATTATTATTCTCTGCTGTTTCACCTGAAAGACTGACAGTTCCATTCTCTTTGTTACTGTCCTTTTCAATTTTCTCACTGTTAAAAGCATCCTCTCTTGATTTGTCCGTTTTAAATATATTTTCCTTTTTTCCTGTCGGTGAAAAAATTTCCATCTCACCTAATTTTACCTCGTCTTTCACCCAGGAAGTTGCAAAAAACATTTCTTTACCGATATACACTATCAATCCATCAATATCATCAAATGAATACCCTGTCTGTTCAATATTTTCCCGGTTCAGCATAAATCTGCTTACAAGATTTCCTGATTTTACCCCCATGTCAGAAACTTCTATACACTTTGCCCCACGCTCTTTTTGAATATAAAGATACACTTTTGGATATACTTCAAACGGTATCATACGCATCTGAACTGTAAAACGGCACTGCTTATCCATAAGTTCTATCCTTACAAATCCTGTATTTTGGCTTTTTGCACCATTTATGTATTTGTATAAATAAGAAACCATTCTTTTATATTGACTCATAACCTGCCTCCATCAATCAAATATTCCCAGTCACTGAAATCAGAGTCGGCTGTGACATCCACGCTCCTTCTGCCACATGCCACAGCAATAGCTTTTGCAATAGATCACATTTATACGTATACACTGCAATCCTGCCAAGCCTTCAGATAACAATTCCTGCCAAAACATACATCGCCATCTATTTTTTGCCCCTTGCATCATGATATAAATATATGATGCACACACCGTTTTTATGACTTTTTAAGCTTTTTGACACCTAAAATTTAAAATGATATACTTTATCACATAGTTAGTTATTCAGGAACTTTATATCTAGAATAAAGCACACAGCACAGATATAAAGCGATACGACTTTACTTTCGTTCACATTCCTGACAACATCATAAACAAACAGATATGTGTGCAGAAATGAGGATTATTATGAGTGAAAATTGCAATCATGACTGTTCAAGCTGCGGTGAAGCATGCGCAAGCCGCGACCCAAAAAGTTTTATAGAAAAACCAAATCCAAAAAGCTCAATTAAAAAAGTAATTGGTGTTATCAGCGGAAAAGGCGGTGTTGGCAAATCAATGATTTCTTCAATGCTTGCCGCAAACTTCCAAAAAAAAGGCTACCATACGGCTGTCCTTGATGCCGACATTACCGGTCCTTCAATTCCTAAAGCATTTGGTATCACCGAGCGTGCAAGAGGTGACGAAAGCGGAATTTATCCGGTGTATTCAAAGACAGGTATCCAGACAATGTCAGTAAATCTTCTCCTTGATGATGCTACTGACCCTGTTATTTGGCGTGGTCCTGTTATTGCGGGTACTGTAAAACAGTTCTGGCAGGACGTAATATGGACTGATGTAGACTATATGTTTGTAGACATGCCTCCTGGAACCGGCGATGTAGCACTTACTGTATTCCAATCAATTCCCGTTGACGGAATCGTTATTGTGACATCTCCTCAGGAACTTGTCTCAATGATAGTTGCAAAAGCCGTAAAAATGGCACAGATGATGAATGTTCCTATTATCGGTATTATCGAAAATATGAGTTATGTAGAATGTCCTGATTGTGGCAAACACATAGAAGTATTCGGAAAAAGCCACCTTGCAGAAGTAGCAGCCGTGTACAAACTTCCTGTACTCGGTCAGATACCTATGACACCTGCAATAGCTGCCGCAAGTGATGCCGGTGATGTTGAAAGCCTTGATGTAAACTGGTTTGACCAGGCAATAGATGCTATTGTAAACGCAACAAAATAAATAAAAATGTCAGAGTCAAAACTAATCATTAATTTGACCCTGACATTTTTTATATTTACAATTTATACTGATGCTTATTTGCCCTATTTATTCCTGTGTTAAAATATTTATGCCGCCAATACCAATTTCCAATGAAAGTTTTGCTGACTTAACAGCGTCTTCAAGAGTTTCTGCTGCTGCCAGGAAACCATTTGGATGACAAAATCTAAGTGTTTTTATGCCACTTATCTTTCTAAGCTCATCTGCTTCCTTTCCGCACCATGATTTTGGAAAATCGCATATCAAAGTATTATCCTCAGTGCTCACCGGCACCCCCTGAATACTGTATCCACCTCTATTTGACGGATATACAACGTACTTGTAACCGCTGTCTATAACAACACTTTTCCACGGTACAAATTTTGATAATATAAGTATCTCACCATCACATTTTTCCATGTCAGCCTTGACAAGTTCGGCTGCCCTTAAAACCCCCGCAACCGCATTAAAGTGATTTACAAGAATAACTTTTGCAAATTCAACGGCTTTTTCAAAGCAACTGTCATAATCCGGCTCCGAATCCCAGCCCGGGTTAAATTCAGAAATAATCTTTGCTATGTCATTGTCGCAGCCTGTATTATCTGATTCGTCAAGCGGCTGTATAAATTTCTCATCAAATCTTAGCGCCTCTTCCTCACCAATACACTGTGCTCCGAATTCTCTCCACAAAAGACCAAACGCTGCATAAGGGCAGCCGTTTTCCCTATATTCTTTGTCATCCTGATGATGGTCAAACTTTCCTCTTCCTATATCGTAAACTATTCCGTCAAAATCTTTTGGTACCTCAAACCCTCTTATAATTTGTATATCAGGTTTTATCATTTGAAGAAATGCTGTTGCAAAAACATCATCTGAATGAAATTTTGCCCCATGAGTAAACGCACATGAAGGAAGTTCAACTTTCCCCTCAAATATTTTTTCATCCACACCAAAACTCATAAAAAAACCTCCTTTACTTTTAAAACAGGCACCCTCAGAACACAAAAATTCATAGGGTGCCGTTTTTCATATCAATAACACATTTTCAATAATAACCGCTGTCTCATCCGGTTCAATCTACCTAAAACCGTATGATATATATACTATTTAGTATAGTTTATACTAAGCGAGTTCTTTATCAAGATTTTCTCTGATTGCCTTAATGAAGTCCTGACTGTTCAATACTGTCACATCTTCAAGTGTTGTGATAAGCGCAAGGTCTTTAGTCATCTTTCCTGACTCAATAGTTCCGAGTGTTGCTTTTTCAAGTTTGTCTGCAAATGTCATAAGTTCAGGAATATTGTCGAATTCACCTCTCTTGCGAAGTGCTCCTGACCATGCAAATATTGTTGCAACTGAGTTTGTAGATGTCTCCTCACCTTTAAGATGTTTATAATAATGTCTCTGAACTGTTCCGTGAGCAGCCTCATACTCATAAACTCCTGTAGGTGATACAAGTACAGATGTCATCATGGCAAGTGAACCACATGCTGATGATACCATATCACTCATAACGTCACCGTCATAATTCTTACATGCCCAGATAAATCCGCCCTTTGCTTTCATAACACGGGCAACCGCATCATCAATAAGTGTATAGAAATATTCTATGCCGGCTGCTTCAAATTTATCTTTGTACTCAGCTTCATAAATATCATTAAATATATCTTTGAAGTTGTGGTCATAAATCTTTGAAATTGTATCTTTTGTCGCAAACCATAAATCCTGTTTTGTATCAAGAGCATAATTGAAACATGCTTTTGCAAAACTTGTGATAGATTTGTCTGTATTATGTATTCCCTGAATGATTCCGGGACCTGTAAATTCCTGAATTGTCTTGCGGATTTCTTTTCCGTCCTCACCTGTAAATACAAGCTCTGCTTTTCCGGCTCCCGGAACTTTAATCTCTGTATTTTTATAAACATCACCGTATGCATGTCTTGCAAGTGTGATAGGCTTCTCCCAGTTCTTTACGCAAGGAGCAATTCCCTTAACCTGAATAGGTGCACGGAATACTGTTCCATCAAGAGCAGCTCTGATAGTACCATTTGGTGACTTCCACATCTCTTTAAGATCGTACTCTGTCATTCTGGCAGCATTTGGTGTGATAGTTGCACATTTTACTGCAACACCATACTTTTTAGTAGCTTCTGCAGACTCTATTGTAACCTTGTCATCTGTCTCATTACGATGTTCAAGACCAAGATCATAATATTCTGTCTTTAAATCTATATATGGAAGTAAAAGCTCATCTTTGATAATCTTCCAAAGTATGCGTGTCATTTCATCCCCATCCATCTCTACAAGTGGAGTTGTCATTTTAATTTTGTCCATCATTAGCCCTCCGATTTCTGTCATTTATATCTGATACATTTACTGATACATTTAAATGCTCTGAATAATTGTATCACATTTTCTTACACTTGTCTATTTTCCACAAAATCAACTAAACATTTTTGTAAATTCCTACAATATTTCAATTCACGCATTGACTTTTTCATAAATGGCATTTACGATACATTTATCGCAGCCTTCCGGTAAGGAGGGGACTATGAACAAAAAATTCTTAAACCTGTTAACTCTTGCAGCTATTTTAATTTCTTGTATTCCATACAATGTAAAAGTAAACGCTGCATCAAACTACCCCATTATTTTACTTTCATGTTACCAAAAGACATTGAAAATAGGTGACTCTTTTTATCTTGCCGCTGTTTCTTCAAACGGCAGTATTCCGACATTTAAAAGTACAAGCAGTAAAATCGCTTCAGTCACATCATTAGGCGAAGTGACGGCAAAGTCCCCCGGTACATGCAAAATAAATGTAAAGGATAAACGAACTGAGATAAGCTGTAAAATCACGGTGACAAAAACAAAAATAGTTTTATCTGAAAAATCAATTTCCATTGAACATAATGAATCGTTCAAGTTAAATGTCACAACCTCAACTAAAGGAGATATAACTTACAAAAGCAATAAGACAAGTGTTGCTGTTGTCGATGAAAACGGTACCGTCACAGGTTGCAAACCGGGCGATGCAATAATATCTGTCAAGGCAGATAGCACAACAGTCCAATGCAAAGTAAAAGTTAAAACTCCGACTGTCAAACTTAATCCTTCTTCATTAAGCATGTACAGAGGACAATCCGCAAAAATAACCGCTGAAGTTTCATCAAAAATAAATCCTGTGTGGAAATCAAACAGAACAAGTGTTGCAAATGTAGATGAAAACGGATATGTCACAGCACTGAAACACGGTACGGCACTTATAACGGCAACTGTAGACGGTATCAAAAAAATATGTGAAGTAACTGTAAAACCGCCTGTCATAAAATTAAGCAAAACATCCGTAACACTAAAACCGGGTGATGAAATAACTTTAGTTGCCAATGTATCATCAGGCAACACTCCTAAATGGATTTCTAAAAAAACATCTGTTGCTGCTGTCAGCCAAAAAGGTATAATCAGAGCGAAAAAAGCCGGTACCGCCATCATTACTGTATCTGAAGATGGTGCCAAGGCAATCTGCACCGTAACCGTAAAACAAAAATAATAAACTTAACTTTCATTGCCATAAAACTTCATGAAACCAAAACAGTGATGATACAGTAAACTGTTATCAACCAATACGTTGCTTTATAAAAAACTATATATCAGGAAGGCTGCGAACAAATATAAAAAACTTTGTATCTACTTCAATGATTTTATATCAATTTTTCCTGTATCCACATTATGTGGCATCTCTTTAAGAATAATAATCTTCCTTGGCATCTCAAAATGTGCAAGTTTTTTCCTTATATATCTATATATCCCCTGCTCAAACTCTGCACATGATTTTTCATTATTAAAAATACTTTCTCTTACGCCCTCTTTGACTGAAACATATGCGGTAAGTATATCCTTTTCTTTCTCCAAAACAACCGCCGCTTCACTTACATTGTCATATTCACATATAGCTGCCTCAATTTTCGCCTTTGAAACCTTTCTCCCCCTTATTCCTACTATATCATCGGAACGCCCCTCAAAATAAAGATTTCCGTCATCATCAAAATATCCTCTATCCTTTAGAGAAAACGGACATTTTACTCCATAAACATGGAAATCATTTGTAACATAAATCTCTCCGTCTTTAACACTCACATCGACCTTTGGAAATGGTTTTCCGATAAGATTCCTCTTTGTATTCATATTTTCATCGGTCACATACGAAATATAATTCAGTTCACTTGCACCATAATACAAAATGACTTTAGTATTCGGAAAAATTTTTTTTAATGCTTCGGCATCTTTTTTTCCAAGACTCTGCGAACCTGACAAAATCATTTTTATATTAACATTCTTCTCATTAAAACAATCCGGTATGCACATTAGTTTTGACGGAATAAGATAAATAACATCCACATCCCAATGTTTTACAGCTTTTTCCCACCTTTTAGGATTAAACTTGTTTTCCACAATAGTAACTGCACCGGCAAAAAGCTGAGCCATAATAAGATTCAGGTTGCCGGTAAAAGCCAGGCTTCCCTGAACAAACATCCTGCTTTTTTCATTTATCCCAAATATTTCATTCTGAATAGGAAAAAAATCACACCAGCTCTCATAAGTTCTATAAAGAATTTTCGGTATTCCTGTCGTTCCCGATGTCATAACAGCCATGCAGACTTCATCCGGTATTTCTGTTATCTTGGGAAGTTCTGTTATGTCGTGCTGAACAATCATAGGTATAATTCCGATTTTATTACACGCAATAAACAATATCAACTGCTCAAGAAATGACCTGCTTTTTATTGTATATACTTTTTTCCCATTTTTTTCATCTTCACCGATTTTCTTCCATGTTCCGTTGTTGACTAAACCATACATTTTATCCTCATTTAATGACAGATTTGCAGAAACCTCATCGATTACCTGTATAAGTTCACCGTATGTATATGGTATTCCGTCTTCAACAATAGCAAGTTTCTCCGGTTCTTTTTCACATATCATTTTGTAATAATTCATAATAATCCTCATTTCACTTCATTACTGCCCTTTCCCTGACAATATCATATTTTAATTTTATTTCTTTCTATTTATTCTACATTCTTTATCAATATCGCACTTCCTACTCCCCCTGCTGCCGCCACAGCACAAACCGCATACTTACCGCTTTTTTCTTCAAGTGCTTTCAAAGCATGAAGCGTTATTATTCCCCCCGATGCACCATACGGATGACCATACGCAAGAGCACCTCCAAATATATTGTATTTCTCAATCTCATCAGGATATTTTCTTGCAAACAACTCATCTATTACGGCGAAAGCCTCATTACACTCATATATATCTATCTCACCGGGCAACATATCATTCTTTTTCAACAGCTTTTCTATGGCAGCTATGCATGATTTAGGACTCTGCCCCGGGTTGGTTCCCACCTCGGCTATGTCAACAAATTTTCCAATCGGTTTAAGTTTATTTTCCATCAAATATCTCTCCGAACATAACACAAGAAAAGCTGCTCCATCATTTGTAAGACAGGCATTACCTGCCGTAATTATCTTTCCTTCTTTCAAAACTGCCGGCAGACGGTTTAATAGCTTCTCGCTCATTCTGTCTCTTATTCCCTCATCCCTGTTACATCCTTCAAGAATTTCCACGGTTATATCGCTAAGAACACCTCTTTCCCTTGCTTTTTTTGCAAGTTCGTGACTTCTTAAAACCCACCTGTTTAATTGTTCCCTTGTAATCTTTTCTGATACTGCGGTTCTTTCCGCACCTTCTAACATAGCCTGCTGCCTGTGTTCATCAGGAACAAACTTGGCAACTTTATACCAATCGTCCCCATATTTTTCATAGTCAGGATGATTCTCATTGTATGCTCTCTTAGGTGCAGTAGAACTGCTTTCAAATCCTCCCGCAATTATTATGTCTGCCTGTCCTGAATCTATCTTTGCCGCCGCAACTGCAATACTCTCCAAAGCCGAACCACATTGAAGGTCTATTGTAAATGCCGGTGTCCCGACACCGAAAACAGAAGATAATGACATTACTCTTGATATATTTCCTCCTGCACCGACACCATTCCCGGCTATTATGCAATCTGCCTTTTTTATCCCTTTTTTATCAGACAACGCATCAAGAACTTTTGCTCCCAGTTCTTCAGCAGATACATGACGATACATACTGTTTTCTATTCCTATATAACTTCTCAATCCATCTAATATATAAGCCATAATAAGTTAACCCTCTATTCTGAATTTTATCTTTTGTACCTTGTGTGCCAAACTGTTGACATTCTGCCTAATATTTTGTCTCAAACACCTTTACATATCCCGCATCTTTTTTGTCGGCATCACGCCATATCCACGCTTCCAGTCCGTCAGCTTTCCTGTAAATTTCAATCTTTTCCCCCTCAAAAACAGGCAGTATATATTTAATTTCACACGATAATACACTGTACAACTCTAATAACCCATCAAACATTAAAAGTCCCGGAACAACTGCATTTTCGGTTCTGTGAATCGGATTGCTGTCCCCGACATCACACACAAATTCCATTATCTCATCTTTATTAAAGGAAATTGTATTATCCAAAAACATATTTTCATCGGAGAGATATTGCCAAAAATCTGCTTTGTTCCTTTTACCGCTTCCAGATGAGGACGTATTCAGACCGTCCTTCGGGTGTACCATTATTCTGATTAGATAAACTTCAAAACTTACAATATTATCTTCAACAATAATCAATGCATAATTCTTTTTCTTCTTTTTTATCTGTACATTAATTTCATTACTGCTTACATTGCTATCCAATTCATCGGCAGTGACAGCCGCTTTTATCTCTACCTTTGCTATCACCCAATTTTCAAAACCTTCAGGCTTTGACAAAGCAGCAAAGTAATTTCTTATTCTTCCACAATTTTTATGCACGATAAACCTCTTTTCTTTTTCTAAAAAACTACTATAACAGTATATATTTGATGCACCTTGTTTGTCAACCATATCCAAATAAAGGTTGACAACTCTTTTTTTTAAATATATACTTTCATTTGCAGTTAAAAATAAATAATTGTATAAATCGGAGGATAAAAATGAACAATTCTATTACTAAAACAAAAAACACATTTGCAACTCAAAATCTCGTACTTATGGCACTTTTTGCCGCAGTACTCTGTGTATCTGCCTACATAAGCATACCACTTCCAAACGGTTCACATATCACAGCACTCAACTTTGTCGTAACATTGATTGGACTGGTTTTTGCACTTGAACAATCATTCCTCATATCTCTTGTATGGCTTCTTCTCGGTGCTGTAGGTGTTCCTGTCTTTATAGGCGGTCAGGGCGGTATAGGTTATTTATTTGGCCAGTACGGCGGATACTCTTTCGCATTTGTTATTATTGCAATTCTCTTACCTATATTCTGCAAGCGCGAATATAACAGAATTTCATTTACCATAGCAGCAATTATATCGGCTGTATTTGTTGATGTTTTTGGTTCTATATGGATAATGATTATCGGCGGAATAAATTTAAAGGCGGCATTTATCGCAGGCTTCTTACCATTCATAGTGCTTGACACGATAAAAGCCATTGTTGCCGCCCAGATTGCACCTGTTTTCAGACGCATATTAAATAATGCAATAGACTAATTTTTGTTAGTACAGCCCTTGCACCCGGCACATCCTGTCGGGTGCGTTTTTGTCATATCAACAGAATAGTCATACATAGAAGACAATGAACATATTGCCTGAGAAGATATTCCCTCTCCGCTTCCTGTAAATCCAAGCCCCTCTTCTGTCGTTGCTTTGACATTGACCTGCTCTATATCAATTCCGAGTGTCTGTGCGATATTTTTACGCATTTCGTCAATATAATTTCTTAATTTCGGACGCTGAGCAATTACGGTAGCGTCTATATTTTCTATAATATAACATTTTTCATCGAGAAGTTTTCCGACTTCACTTAAAAGTTTAATACTTGAAATTCCCTTATATCTGTCATCCGTATCTGGAAAATGTTTTCCAATATCACCAAGACCTAATGCCCCAATAATACTTTCAATAATGGCATGTAATAAAACATCTGCATCGCTATGTCCTAATAAACCTTTATCATGATCAATTTTTACACCACCAATATATAAATCTCTTCCTTCTACTAATTGATGAATATCAATCGATTGTCCTATTCTAAACATGTTATCACCTTCCGCAAACATTCTAGCACATATTTTCTAATTTATGAAGTATAGGATGTTTTATAATCAAGGAAAATATGGTAAACTAAGACATATAAAAATTATGGGAGGACTTCCTATGGATAAAGAAGAAGTAGTAAGTAAAAATTTTATTGAAAAAATTATAGATCAAGATTTAGCGGAAGGAAAATATACAAAAATTGCAACACGTTTTCCTCCTGAACCAAATGGTTATTTACACATTGGTCATGCTAAATCAATCTTATTAAATTATGGATTAGCTAAAAAATATAATGGAACATTCAATTTACGTTTCGATGATACAAATCCAATGAAAGAAAAAACAGAATTCGTCGAAAGTATTGTTTCAGATGTAGAATGGTTAGGTGCTAAATATGATGGTGATATCAAATTTGCTTCAAACTATTTTGATCAAATGTATGAAGCTGCTGTTCTTTTAATCAAAAAAGGAAAAGCTTATGTTTGTGATTTAAGTCCTGAACAAATTAGAGAATACCGTGGTACTTTAACAGAACCTGGTAAAGATTCTCCATATCGTAATCGTTCAATCGAAGAAAACTTAGATTTATTCGAAAGAATGAAAAATGGTGAATTTGAAGATGGATCAAAAGTATTAAGAGCTAAAATTGATATGGCTTCATCAAATATCAATATGCGTGATCCTATTATTTATCGTGTTGCCAGAATGACACACCATAATACAGGAGATAAATGGTGTATTTATCCAATGTATGACTTTGCGCATCCAATTGAAGATGCCATTGAAGGAATTACTCATTCAATTTGTACTCTTGAATTTGAAGATCATCGTCCTTTATATGATTGGGTCGTTCAAGAAATTGGTTATGAACATCCACCAAAACAAATTGAATTTGCAAAACTTTATCTAACAAACGTTATTACAGGAAAACGTTATATTAAACGTTTAGTAGATGAAGGTATTGTTGATGGTTGGGATGATCCTCGACTAGTCACAATCGCTGCTTTAAGACGTAGAGGATTTACACCTGAATCAATTAAATCTTTTATGGAATTAGTCGGTGTTACAAAAAGTAACTCATCAAATGATTATGCGATGTTAGAATATTGTATTCGTAATGATTTAAAACCTAAAGCACCTCGTGTGATGGCTGTTTTAGATCCTATTAAATTAGTAATTGATAACTATCCCGAAGGACAAGTTGAATATTTAGATGCGATGGTCAACATGGAAAATCCTGATTTAGGTTATGAAAAAGTACCATTTGAAAGAGAATTATGGATTGATCGTGATGACTTTATGGAAGAACCACCTAAAA
>OGFM01001637.1_pt1 | contig 13227 bp, 8 predicted proteins | sample 1570871 | NCBI WGS metagenome assembly OGFM01 (sample SAMEA2581957, study PRJEB24529) | metagenome | biome: Human gut stool | place: China | collected 2011
GCACAGCCTTGCCCCTGTCGCGCTCATCCACGATCTGCTTGTGGATATACTCAATGGCACCGACATCCAGGCCGCGGGTGGGCTGCACTGCCACCAGCAGCTTGGGGTCTTTGTCGATCTCACGGGCAATGATCGCCTTCTGCTGGTTGCCGCCGGACATGCTGCGCACGATGGTTGCGCTGCCCTGGCCGCTGCGCACGTCATACTGAGCGATCAGCTTATCGGAATACTCCCGCACCTTTTCACTGCGGATAAAGCCGTTGTGCTGGAACTCGGGCTGCCAGTAGCGCTGGAGCACCATGTTGTTCTCCAGGCTGTAATCCAGCACCAGACCGTGCTTGTGGCGGTCTTCGGGGATGTGGCTCATGCCGTCCTTCGAGCGCTGACGGATGCTCTCGCGGGTGATGTCCTTGCCGTCCAGCGTGATCTTGCCGCCCGACAGTTTTTCGAGGCCGGTGAGGCCATAGACGAGCTCGGTCTGGCCGTTGCCCTCGATGCCCGCCAGACAGACGATCTCGCCTGCGTGGACCTGGAAGGTGACGTCCTTGACGGAGTCCTTCTTGCGCTGGTCGTTGTGGATGGTGACACCCTCCACGTCCAGCACGACATCGCCCGGGTGAGCGGGCTTTTTATCGACCTGAAGCTGGACGTCACGGCCGACCATCATGCGGGAAAGCTCTTCCTTGGTGGTGTCCTTGATGTCCACGGTGCCCATATACTTGCCCTTGCGCAGAACTGTGCAGCGGTCTGCCACAGCCATGATCTCGTTGAGCTTGTGGGTAATGAACAGGATGGACTTGCCTTCCTTCTTGAACCCGCGCATGATCTCCATCAGTTCGTCGATCTCCTGCGGGGTCAGCACTGCGGTAGGCTCGTCGAAGATCAGGATCTCGTTGTCGCGGTACAGCATCTTCAGGATCTCAACGCGCTGCTGCATACCAACAGAGATATCGCTGATCAGTGCATCCGGGTCCACGCGCAGGCCGTACTTTTCGCTCAGGGCCATCACCTTTTTGCGTGCCTCGGCCTTCTGCAAAAAGCCCATCTTGTTGGGTTCCACCCCCAGAATGATGTTGTCCAGCACGCTGAAGCATTCCACCAGCTTGAAGTGCTGGTGCACCATGCCGATGCCCAGTGCGTTTGCATCATTGGGGTTGCGGATGACAACCTCCTTGCCGTTTTTGCGGATCTGACCAGCTTCCGGTTGGTACAGGCCAAACAGCACGCTCATCAGTGTACTTTTGCCGGCGCCGTTCTCGCCCAGCAGGGCATGTACCTCGCCTTTGCGCAGCTGCAGGGTGATATCGTCGTTTGCTTTGATCCCAGGAAACTCCTTGGTAATGTGGAGCATTTCGATCACAAAATCCTCTGCCAATCTGCTCACTCTCCTTTCGTGTCGTTTCGACACCGATACTTCTTTAAGTTCCATTATACCTGATTTGCGGCAATTTGCACATGTCTTTTTTGCTTTTTGGCAGAAAGCACAGACAATAGTATTACTTTTGTACTCTTTTCACGAAGAGTACGCTGCATTTTTCCCGCATTACGCCAATAGAAGACAGAAAAAAGCGGGACACCCCGTTACAGGATGCCCCGCTTTGAAAAGAACCATCGATCGTCCGCAGGCAGGCCTGCCGGACAACAGCTTACTGGATGTAGTTGACGGTGGTGAACTCGCTGACGGTGGGCTTGGTAGCGTCGTCGGAGCTGTTATCAACAGTGATCTCGCCGCTCTTGATCTTGCCCTTGACTTCCTCGTACTCGTCGGTGGTGAAGGACTCGAAGTTCCAGCTGTCTGCATCGGTGGGCAGGCCGACATAATCGCCGTCCTCCAGACCGAAGTTGCCGTTGGAAGCTGCGATGTCGCCCCAGCTGCCGGCCTCGATATCAGCCAGAGCAGTGTTGACAGCCTCGGACAGGCCCTTCATAGCAGAGGTGATGAACGGGTTATAAGCGTAGGTGCCGTCTGCAACGCCGTTTGCACCGATGTAGTTCTGGTCAACATCAACGCCGATGACGTAGCCGTTGTTCTTCAGAGCAGCCTCAACAGCGGAGGTGTAGATGCCGCCGCCGCAGGCAAAGACGACCTGAGTGCCGTTGGAGTACCAGCCCTCCATACGGGAGGTGATGTTTGCATCACCGTAGAACTGGCCGCCGTAGAAGTAGTTGATCTCGATGTTCTGGCCCAGCTCAGCAGCAGCGGCATCAGCACCCTGCACGAAGCCGTAGCCGTAACGGATAACAGCGGGAACAGCCATGCCGCCCAGGAAGCCCAGCTTGGTCTTGCCGTCCTTTGCGATGGCGTAGCCTGCCAGATAGCCTGCCTGCTCCTCCTTGAAGGTGATGCAGTAGCAGTTAGCAGGGATAGCGTCGGTGCCGATATCGCCCTGAGTCACATCGATGGCGATGAACTTGACATCGGGATACTGGTCAGCAGCCCATGCCAGAGAAGCGCCGTACAGGTAGCCGACACAGACGATCACATCAGCGCCGTCGTTGACAGCCTGACGGATCATGGTCTCGCGGTCCTCATCGGAAGCGTCAGCCTCGGGGATATAGTACTGGCAGTCATCGCCCATGTAGCTGGAAACAGCAGCCCAGCATGCCTGGTTGAAGCTCTCATCATCGATCGTGCCGGTATCGCAGGTCAGAGCGACCTTGACGATCTTCTCACCGCCCTCAGCAGCAGAGGAAGCAGTAGAAGCAGCAGCGGAAGAAGCGGTGCTGGTAGAAGAAGCGGAAGAACCGCCGCAAGCGGTCAGAGCAGCGGCAGCGGCAGCGGCACCAGCCACAGCCAGGAAATTACGACGAGAAATCATCATAATCAAACTCTCCTTTTATTTTTAATAAAATTGCGTCAAACAAATAAAATGCGCAGAACTGCACATTTACTGGCTCAAGTATAACGGCAAGCCGTGTCAGATGCAAGCAAATTCCGATTACAAAATCTTTACAATAATTTTGTCAGTTTTTATCAAAAGTAGTATTTATGCACAAATTTGCCGTAGTTCCGGCCATTTTCCGTGCACCCCCTGTGTTTTGCCTCACAATGCACGTATTGCCGTCACTTTATTGTCCTGCAGTGCACCTCTGCGTTTTTATCCCGTCACTTCACGGCACGGTTGCCCGCCACATTGGAGGGGCCAAAGCCGAAGGGCAGCAGTTCGTCCATGCTGCGCTCGATAAAGTCTTCCGGTGTCTTTGCCATGATAACGTTCAGTTCCGGCCCGCCGAATTCAAACAGAGCCTGGCGGCACACCCCGCAGGGAGAAGTGATCTGCTCGTTTACCTCGCCGCGGCGGCTGCCCACCACAGCAATGTCTGTGAACTCGGTCACACCCTCGGCCACCGCCTTGAACAGAGCCGTGCGCTCTGCACAGCTGGTGGGGGTAAAGGCAGCGTTCTCCACGTTGCAGCCGGTAAAAATGCGGCCATCCTTGGCGCGCAGGGCAGCGCCCACCATAAAATCGCTGTAGGGCACATAGGCTTTTTCCCGTGCAGCCAGTGCCATGCGGATGAGCTCCTTCTTTTCTTCCAGGGTCAGGTTTGTCATATCCGTCACTCCTTTTTTGGTTTTCAGCGGTCGAAAACAGCGCGGCAAGCCCTTTTGCAGGCAAACCGCGCTGAAATGCGTTTTTAACGCTTAGTATTCTGCACCCAGTGCTACCTTCATCATATCGGTAAAGCTCTTCTGGCGCTGTTCTGCCGTGGTGATTTCCGGCGAAACAAAGCTGTCGGAAATGGTCAGCAGGCAGGCAGCGTTCTTGCCCAGCACCTGTGCATTGGCAAACAGGGCAAAGCTCTCCATCTCCACGCACAGGCAGCCGCGCTCGTCGCGCAGCTTTTCCCAGTAGGTGGGCTTTGCATCGGAGGGCTGACGGTAGAACACATCCGAAGAGTGGATGTTGCCCTCAATGAGGGGGATACCCTGCTTGGCGGCAGATGCGCGCAGCTTGTCGTTCAGGCTCTGGCTGGGCAGCGTGATGTCCCCTTCAAAGCCGCTCTGCACACGGGCATAGTTGCTCTCGCTCACAGCACCGGCGGCCAGCACCACGTCAAACAGCTTGGCCTTGTCGGTATAGCTGCCGGCAGAGCCGATGCGGATGATGTTCTCTACATCGTAGAACTTGAACAGCTCATAGGAATAAATGCCGATGGAAGGCATACCCATGCCGCTGCCCATCACGCTGATGGGACGGCCCTCGTAAGTGCCGGTAAAGCCTAGCATGCCGCGCACGCCGGTCACCTGACGGACATCCTTGAGGAAGGTGTCCGCAATGAATTTTGCACGCAGAGGATCGCCCGGCATCAGGACGGTCTTTGCAAAATCGCCTTTTTCAGCACTGATGTGAGGGGTAGACATAAGATCATCTCTCCTTTTCTGTTACATAATACAGCAGATGGGCTTTCTCCGGAGAAAAAGCCCTCTGCAAACTTACCTTTACCTATACTTTCTGCGGTTGAACACATTCTGCGGCGCGATGTAGCTGCCGTTGCGGCGGATCTCAAAGTGGCAGTGGTTGCCGCTGGAGCGTCCGGTGCTGCCCACATAGCCGATCAGCTGGCCCTGCTTGACCGTCTGACCAGAGTGCACCGCCAGCGACAGACAGTGCGCATACACCGTGGTGTAGCCGCTGCCGTGGCTGATGATGATGGAGTAGCCATAACCCGTACCGGCACCGGCCTTGTTGTAGCCGGCCTTGGTCACGGTGCCGCCCGCCGATGCGTAGATGGGCGTACCGGCAGCCGCACAGATATCCACACCCTTGTGGCTGCCGCCGTACCAGCGCGAGCAGTTCCGGTAGCCGGGCACCGGCCAGATGAACTGACCGCTGCCGGTGATGTAGCTGGTGCTGCTGGTCACCTTTTTGGTGCCCTTCACGATTTTTTCGGTGACAGGCTCCTGCACCACTTCCGTGCTCAGGATCTTCTGGGAAAGCTGGATGCCATCGGTGTTATAAACACGCTGCGCCGTGATCTGACGCAGGCCGTTCACACCGTTCTGCACCGTTTTCTTGGTACCCACCGTGTATTCGTTGGAGGTGGTGGTCTCGGTGGTATAGGGGATCTCCTCCTGCCAGGTCTCCACCTTGGTGATGCGCACTTCCAGCGTAGCTTCCTGCTTGGTCACGATCAGCTCATCACCGGCCTGAATGTTGGATTTTTCATTCAGCTGTGCGCCTTTGAAGCTGGGGTTCAGCTCGCACAGCTCACGGAAGGTCAGGTCGTTTTTCTGGGCGATGCTCCATAGCGTGTCACCTGCGCCCACTGTGTAGATCTTTTCCTGCTGCTGCACACCGGAAAGCTGCTGCTCCACATCTGCTTCGTCCTGAAAACTGTCGTTGAAGTAGATGCCGTTTTCCAGCGTGACTTCCTTGTTGAAGCCCACGGTCACGTTGGAGTTCTCAGGGTCCTCATAGGGTTCCAGCAGGCTGCTCAGGTAGCTCTGCAGGCTGACACCATCGCTGCACACTGCGGTCAGCTCACCATCCAGATACAGGGCCGTGCCCTCGCTGATCTCGTCGCTGGCGCTCTTCAGGATCGCGTCCGCCATCTCGTTTTCATCCATGGTCTTGTGGGCCACAGTAACGGTGTAGGTAGGCTCCACGGTCCACTTTGCATGGTCGGTGTCTGCGTAGTTGATACGCTCCTGAACCGCCTCGCGGGCTGAGTTGAACACATCCTCATTGGCCACATAGCCGACGGTCTGGCCGTTCACCTGCACCTCCAGCGCATAAGGCTGGCGGACGGTATGGTTGAACACGGTCACCATAACGGCCAGTGCGCACACCGGCAGCACATACATGGCCATGCGCGGCAGTGTTTTCAGGTTGCGGCGCACGCCGCTGGCCAGATAATGTACGCTGGCTTTGCAGGCTGCGGCAAAGCCTTTTTCTTTCCGCACCCGTTGGGCGTGCACCAGCAGCGAACCGCAGCCCCGGAAGAACAGCCAGATCGGGCCGAACAGGTCCCGGAACATCTGCGCTGCCCCCGGGAACGCCATTGCCGCAGCATTTGCCAGCAGTGTCGTAAATGCCTGACACAGCCACAGCCAGCCGCTGCGCAGGCCGCGCCCAACGCGGACGAATACATACTCTGTAGAATAGCCCAGTGCATACAGCGTCTCCCCGATGACTGGCGCGGCAGAATTCTGGGCAAGCTTTCTGCCAAAATCATTCATATGATTCTGGGTTTTACGGCGCAGCCGGTGCCGGTGCAAAAGCCCCATGCATTGCAGCTGTGCCCAAAGGGAGCGCAGCCTCTGGCCGCGTTTCGGTTTTACCGGTGAAGCGGGCTGCTGCTCCTTTGTCTTGTCTTCGATCAAAAGGTTTTTCTCCTTCCTTGCCGCCAATGCACACACGGTGCCGGGATAAGACGGCGGCGGTCTTGGGCGCACATGCCCTTTCCAGCAGGCTCATGCACACAACATTCTTATTTTATTATACACCCTGCCGTCTTTGAAACAAGCATTGTCACAAAATTTGGGCGGTTCTTTCACTTACTTTTCACCAAAAAGCTGTTTCATATCCTGCGGCAGCGGGCTTTCCGCCGCAGTAGTCTTCCAGTTATTTCCATTCGCCGGGCATTCCACCCGGATTCCGCCCTCCACCGGGGTGTACACCGGCACCCGGAAGCTCTGCCTTGCACAGTGCAGCGCCTGCCGCCCAATGCGCTCCCGGCTCCCGCCGTAAAGGTCATCCCCAGCCAGCGGGTGGCCGATGGACGCAAAATGCACCCGGATCTGATGGGTGCGGCCCGTTACCGGCACACAGGCTGCAAGGCTCAGGCCGTTTTCTGCTTTTAATATGGTATACTCGGTACGGCTGGGCTTGCCGTCCGGGGTCACGCAGCGGCCAATGATGCTCTCCGCCTGGCGGCCAATGGGCGCGTCGATCACGCCCGGACCCAGCGGCAGCTCTCCCTCCACAACGGCATAGTAGAGTTTTTCCACATTCCGGGCCAGCAGCGGCGCAGCGTAGGCGTGCTTTGCAGCCAGAACAAGGCCGCTGGTGTCCTTATCGATGCGGTTCACCGGGCGGAACACCGGGCTGATGCCCTGCTGCGCAGCCCATGCCGCATACCCGTTGGCAAGGGTATCGTAGGGGTAGTTCAGGGTGGGGTGCACGGCCAGATGCGGCGGCTTTTCCAGCACCACTGCAAAGGCATCCTCATAGACCACGTTTACCGGGATCTCCGGCTGCGGGGCCACGCCTTCCCCTTCCGGCGGCAGCTCAAAGCTGACCGTCTGCCCCGGGTACACCCTGCGGTTGGCAAGGACAGGCTCTCCATCCGCAAAGAAGCCGCTGCCCCGGAACTTGACTGCACGGGCAAGGTCGGTAGAAACGGCACACTGGCGCAGAAAATTGCGCAGAAGCACTCCGTTTTGGGTCTGCGGCGTATCGGGCACCGTAAAAAACAGCCGCATATGCACCCACCTCCTGCGCAAAAAAACATAAAAATATATAAGATATTATATCAAAAAAGGCTTCTACTTGCAAATCCTGCTTTTTTATGGTATCATGAGGAGCGGAAAACGAGTGGAACATACGGCGGCGGGGCGGCTTTGACCGCTCTGAGGAAAGTCCGGGCCTCACAGAGCACGGTAACTGCTAACGGCAGCCGAGGGTGACCTTAGGGAAAGTGCAACAGAAAACAAACCGCCGCAGCAATGCGGTAAGGATGAAAGGGCGAGGTAAGAGCTCACCAGCGCATGGGTGACTATGCGGCTTTGTAAACCCTACCGGAAGCAACGCCTATATGGGACGTACAGCGCTGCTCGCGTGTCCCGAAGGCGGCACGAACCTGTCAGCAATGGCAGGTCTAGACAGATCGTCGTTTAATACAGAACCCGGCTTACGGTCTATCTCGTTTTCCATTTTTCAGTCTTTGATTCCCGCACATTTTTGTGTGGGATTTTTTATTTTTTGTCTTGCCCGCTTTCTCCGTCGGGCAGTGCGAGATGGAGAGAGCGCGGCTGTTTTGTTTTTGTCATTGTTCTTTTACTTCCCGTTTGGGTCTGTTTGTGGTATACTATGTGCACTGCAGGAAATTGCAGTCAACTAAGAAAGACAGGATGTGAAATCCTCCGATGAAAGATGGTTTTTTGAAAGCAGCCGCCCTTTCTCCCGCGCTGCGGGTGGCCGACTGCGCTTATAATGTCCGGCAGATCACGGATGCTTTGCACAAAGCTGCAGCCCGCGGCGTAAAGCTGGCCGTGTTCCCCGAGTTCTGCCTGACCGGCTATACCTGCGGCGACCTGTTTCTGCAGCGCACGCTGCAGACCGGTGCACTGGATGCCCTGAGCGCCCTGCTTGATGAAACAAAAGCACTGGACGTTGTCACGCTGGTGGGCCTTCCGCTGCTGGTGCACGGCAAGCTGTACAACTGCGCCGCCGTGCTATGCCATGGCCGCATTCTGGGTCTTGTGCCCAAGACCTATCTGCCCAACTACGGCGAGTTCTACGAAAAGCGCCAGTTCACCCCGGGCAGCACCGAGGTGGAGCTGGTGGAGGTGTGTGGTCAGCAGGTGCCCTTTGGCACCTCCCTGCTGTTCCGCTGCCGCCAGATGCCCAGCTTTGTGCTGGGTGTGGAGATCTGCGAGGATCTGTGGAGCGCTCTGCCGCCCTCCACCTTCCACGCGCTGGCCGGTGCGACCGTGATCGCAAATCTTTCCGCCAGTGATGAGACCGTCGGCAAGGCCGAGTACCGCCGGGCACTGGTGTCCAACCAGTCTGCCCGCCTGCTGTGCGGCTACCTGTATGCTTCCGCCGGGCACGGTGAGAGCACGCAGGACATGGTGTTCGCCGGCCACGACCTGATCGCCGAGAACGGCACTATTCTGGCGGAGAACGCTCCCTTTGACGGCAGCTGTGCCGAGACCGAGATCGACTGCCAGCGCATGGAAGCCGAGCGTGCCCGCAACACCAGTTTTGAGCTGAGCGGCGAGGGCTACCAGACCGTGGAGTTCGATCTGGAACCGGCAGAGACCACGCTGACCCGCTGGATCGATCCCGCGCCCTTTGTGCCCGGCGACCCCAAGCGCCGCGCCGAGCGCTGTGAGCTGATTCTGAAAATGCAGGCCGACGGCCTTGCAAAGCGGCTGGAACACGCCCACGCAAAGACCGCCGTTATCGGCATTTCCGGCGGCTTGGACAGCTGTCTTGCGCTGCTGGTGGCCGTGCGTGCCATGAAGCAGCTGGGCCGCCCCGCCCGGGATGTGCTGGCTGTGACCATGCCCTGCTTTGGCACCACGAAGCGCACCCGCAGCAATGCAGAGATCCTGTGCGATGAGCTGCAGGTCTCCTTTAAGGAGATTGATATCGCCAACACCGTGCACAGCCATTTTGCGGACATCGGTCAGGACGAGAGCGTGCTGGATGTCACCTTTGAAAACGGACAGGCCCGCGTGCGCACGTTGGAGCTGATGGACACCGCCAACCGCACCGGCGGCCTTGTAGTGGGCACCGGCGACCTTTCGGAGCTGGCGCTGGGCTGGGCCACCTACAACGGCGACCACATGAGCATGTACGGTGTGAACGCCGGTGTGCCCAAAACGCTGGTGCGCCACCTTGTGCGCTACGAAGCCGACATTGCCGCCACCGATGCTCTGCGCACGGTGCTGCTGGACATTCTGGATACGCCCGTCTCCCCGGAGCTGCTGCCTGCCAAGGACGGCGAGATCGCGCAGAAGACCGAGGACCTTGTGGGGCCCTACGAGCTGCACGATTTCTACCTGTATCAGGTGCTGCGCTTCGGTTTTGGCCCGGCCAAGATCTTCCGGCTGGCAAAGGCTGCATTCGCAGGCCGGCCGGAGTACCCGGACAGCGTGCTGTACAAGTGGCTGCGCAACTTCTACTGGCGGTTCTTTGCCCAACAGTTCAAGCGTAGCTGCCTGCCCGACGGCCCCAAGGTGGGCAGCGTGACCCTTTCGCCCCGCGGCGACTGGCGGATGCCCAGCGATGCCTGTGCCGCACTGTGGCTGGCCGAGCTGGAACAATTACAGATCAAGGATTAACGCATGAAAAACAAAAAGCTGCTTGCCAATCTTCTCTTTGCCGTGGTCATTCTGGCCATTGCCGCTGTGCTGCTGGTGGTGCGCCGCGTGCACGCTTCCGGCTCCGGGCTACGGGCCGAGCTGATCTACGGCGACAACAACACCACCATGAACCTGCCGCTGGACGTGGATGAGACCTATGATGTGGACACCGGTTACTATACCGTCCACATTCAGATCAAGGACGGTGCAGCCCGGTTCGTGGATTCGCCCTGCCCGGATCACATCTGTGAAGGCTTTGGCTGGCTTTCCAACGAAGATCAGACCGCCACCTGCCTTCCGGCCCGTGCAGTGCTGACCATTGTACCTGTTTCCTGACAAAAAGGAGTGGTTTTGAATGATGGATGAAAACGATCGTTCCCACGAAGATTACCGTCCTCTGCGGCACATCAGCCGCAAGGAAGGCTCTGAGGATACTGCGCCCATCGAGGTAGACAGCTCGGCGTTTTTTTCCGAGCTGCCGCCGGAACAGCCCAGCACACCGCCTCCGGCCCAGCCTCCCCAGAAGCCGCCGCGCAGCGGCCACAACACACCCGTACCGCCCAAGGCCCATCCGCCCGTGGATGGAGCCGTGGCAGTACCTTCCAAGTGGGGGAAAATTTTGCTGATCTTACAAGGTATTTTAAGCATTCTGGCACTGGTGCAGCTGTGGCGCACCCAGATGCTGCCGGTGCTGTATCTGGTCATTCTGGCCGCGCTGCTGGCGCTTTTGTGGCTGCTGGTAAAGCGCTGTCAGGAATACAATGTTCCCGGCAAGGTAGCCCGGGTATTCTCGGTGTTCCTGTGCGCTGCCATGGCGCTGGGCTGCTTCTGGGCCCAGCAGGGCCTTTCTGCCCTGGGCAGCATGACCTCTGGCCTGCTCACCGGTGCCGAGGCCAACAAGATCACCAAGGAGCCCTTTGTGATCTACCTCAGCGGCGTGGACACCCGCGGCGAATTGACCGAAAATGCCCGCAGCGACGTGAATATCCTTGCTGCCGTGAACCCTGTCACCAAGAGGGTGGCCCTGATCAACACCCCGCGCGACTACTACGTAGACCTTGCCGGCACTGACAGCAAGGATAAGCTGACTCACGCCGGTCTGTACGGCGTGGAAACCAGCATGGCCACACTGGGCAATCTGTACGGCGTCAATGTGGACCATTACATCCGCATCAACTTTGCGGGCTTCATCAGCATCATCGATGCGCTGGGCGGCGTGGATGTCTACTCCGATCAGGCGTTCACTTCTGTGGGCAGCCCCGGCTACTATGACCCCACCACCTTTGTGGAGGGCTGGAACCATCTGGACGGCAAGGCCGCTCTGGCCTTTGCCCGTGAGCGTCACGCCTTTGCATCCGGCGATATCCAGCGCGGCATCAACCAGATGAAGGTGATCGATGCCATGCTGAACAAGATCAAGTCCCCTGCCCTGCTGATGGGCTTTTCCAAGATCATGGATGCCGCAGCCGACTGCTTTGTGACCAGCTTTTCACAGGATCAGATCAGTGCGCTGGTGCGGATGCAGCTGAGCGACTTTGCCGAGTGGGATATTGAAAGCTACACCGTCACCGGCACAAGCTCCAGCAGCACCAAGTGCTACTCTGCCAAGGGACAGAAGCTCTACGTCATGAAACCGGATGATGCTTCTGTGAGCAAGGCCAGGGAAATGATCGCGTCCGTGCTGGGCGGTGAGGGCACCGTTGCCGACACCACCCAGAAGCCGGAAAAGACCGAGGTGTTCACCCCCACCACCGACCCGAACGCTGCCGTTTCGGAGGTGCCTGCGGAGAGCGTTCCCGAGGAAGTGCCCGCCGACAGCCTGCCGGAAGAGACCGTCCCGGCTGACCAGCCTGCAGATACAGAGCAGCCTGCCGACACCCAGCCGCAGGAGCCGGAAGCTCCCGCCGAGGGCGAGCCCGGCAGCGGTGATACGGCCGGAGAAGCACCTTCCATCTCCCTGCCCACACAGGAAGAGGTGGAACAGGCTGCATCGTCCATCTACAATGCGGCTTCCTCCATCTGGGATGCCATTCAGGATGCTGCTTCGCAGCAGAACGAAGCAGCGTGACGATTTAAAATGTCCTCTGCGCAAGCCCCGGACTCTATCGTGGAAATATTATTTTATTTGCAAAACAGGAAACAACTGCGGTCGTTTCCTGTTTTGCTTTTTCACCAGAAAGTCCGTGCCGATAAACTGCATAAAAATGCCGCCTGCATCTTGAACCAATGCAGGCGGCTTTCTCATTCTATAAAATCATTATGCCTTGATCTCGTTCCAGACGCTCTTGCCGTCCAGAGAGGAAGCATCCACATCAAGATACTCGCAGATGGTCTGGGCGATGGTGCCAAAGCACAGACGGGTGCCAAGGTCAACGCCGGGCTTCACGCCTTTGCCGCAGATCAGATACGGCACATACTCGCGGGTGTGGTCGGTGGTCTTGGTATAGGACGGGTCGCAGCCGTGGTCAGCCGTCACCATCAGGAGATCGCCCTCCCGCATCCCGGGGATGAAATCTGCCACGAACCTGTCGAACTCCGTAGCAGCGGCGGCATAGCCTGCTACATCGCGGCGGTGGCCGTAGAGCATATCGAAGTCCACCAGATTTACAAAGGCAAGGCCCTCAAAGTCGCGGGTCTGGAGCGCCTTGGTGAAGGCGATGCCGTTGGTATTGCCAGTGGTCTTGATCTTCTCGGTCACGCCCTCACCGTCAAAGATATCGAAGATCTTACCCACAGCGATCACATCCTTGCCAGCATCTTTCAGCAGATCCAGCATGGTAGCGCGGGGCGGCTTGAGGCTCAGGTCGTGGCGATTGGTGGTGCGGTAGAAGGTATCCGCAGTGTGGCCCAGGAAGGGGCGTGCGATCACGCGGCCCACGCCGTACTCGCCCTTGAGCATCTCGCGGGCGATCTCGCAGTAGCGGTACAGCTCATGCACCGGCACCAGCTCTTCGTTGGCGGCCACCTGAAATACACTGTCGGCACTGGTATAGACGATAAGGGCGTTTTCTTTCATGGCCTGCTCGCCGTAATCCTTCAGCACCTGCGTGCCGGAGTAAGGCTTGTTGCACAGCACCTTGTGGCCGGTCTTTTCCTCAAACTCGTGGATGAGCTCTGCGGGGAAGCCCTCCGGGAAGGTGGGCAGCGGCTTGGGGCTTACCACACCGGCGATCTCCCAGTGGCCGATGGTG
>OGFM01001641.1_pt1 | contig 13189 bp, 9 predicted proteins | sample 1570871 | NCBI WGS metagenome assembly OGFM01 (sample SAMEA2581957, study PRJEB24529) | metagenome | biome: Human gut stool | place: China | collected 2011
AAAAATAAGCTCTTTCTTCTCGGCTATTTTCTTTTCACACTCGGAGATATTATCGTTCAACTTGCCGCTGTCAGTATCACTGTCGCCGATAGTTTCTTCAAGCTGTGATATTGAAAGCATGCAGGCATCAAGGTCTTTGGATAACTCTGCCGCCATTATCTTCATTTGCGAAAGCTCTTCGCTGAGCTGTTCACGCTTATTTTTAAGTTCTGCCTGCTCGTTCTGAGAGTCGGCAAGCTTGGCTTCATTATCAGATATCTCAGCTTCGATTTCTGAAAATTCTGTCTGAGCCTTGTCGATATCTCCGCTTACTATCTTGTATTTATTTTTCAGCGTTTCGATAAATGTTTCTATCTCATCAAGCTTGTTTTCATAGTCAGAATAATACTCTGAAACACGCTTTATTTCCATTTCAAAACGGAGTATATCGCTGTTTACCTGTGAAAGCTTTTCCCTTAGTCCCTCAGTATCAGCGGTGTATTTTGAAACCTCTTGATTTAGCTTCTCAACCTGCTGTTTAAGCTCTGTAAAGGAGTTTTCAAGTGCTGTTTTCTTTTTAGCAAGTGCTTCCGCTTCATTTTTTCTTGTAAGCAGACCTGTCTGTTTGGAAACGCTTCCTCCTGTGAATGAGCCGCCCGCGTTTATCACCTGTCCGTCCAGGGTAACGATGCGGAATTTATAGCCGTATTTCTTTGCGATAAGGGTTGCACTGTCGATATCCTCTGCTATACATATCCTGCCTAAAAGGCTGTTGATTACGCCCTCAAACTGGCTGTCATACTTAACAAGCTCACAGCCTAGAGCCACAAAGCCGTCCTCATTTTCAAGTTGCGGCATATTTAGCCTGTTTCCTCGAACTGATGTAACAGGCAGAAATGTTGCACGGCCTGCTCTGTTCTCTTTCAGAAGCCTGATACCTCTCTTAGCAGAGTCCTCATTGTTTACGACAATGTTCTGAAGTGCCCCACCCAACGCAGTTTCAATGGCTACAGAGTATTTTGTTTCAACAGATATAAGCTGAGAAACAGTACCGCAAATGCCGCTTATCCTACCCTGCTGTGAGGCTTTCATTATGTGCTTTACGCTGAACTGAAAGCCCTCCATGGAGTTTTCAAGGTCGGCTATAGTCTTTATCCTGTTCTCAACGTCACGGAGCTGTATTTCCGTATCTGTGAGATTTTTGCGACATTCTGAAAGCTTTGTGTTTCTAGTTTCAAGAAGCTTTGCAAGTCCGCTCATGCGGTTTGTAAGCTCCTGCTTGTTTTCGTCAGCTTTGCCTTTTGATTCACGCAGTTCCTTTAATTCCTTTGAAGAAAGTTTTGAATGTTCTTCAAGCTGTTTTTTTCTTTCAAGAGAATTTTCGATCTGCTCATCAATATCCGAAAGGTTGTTTTTAGCATTTTCAAGTCTGAATGAAACTTCCGACTTTTTCATGTAAAGCTCATTTATAAAGCTTCCAGCTTCACTTACCGACTTGTCAGATAATGCAGTTTTATCAATAAGCTCAGAAAGCTCTTTTTCCTTACAATCTACGGCTTCCTGCTGCTTTGCTTTTTTCTCGTCGAGTTCTTCAAGCTCCTGTCTGCGTGTTTTCAGCTCAGCCTCAAGATAGTATTTTGATGAGTTGGACTCACTTATCTGCTCTTTAAGCTTCAAAATATTATCTTCAAGGTGAGAAATATCATTCTCATATACTGCGATCTTTGACAGTGCCTGAGAGTTTTCAAGCTCCACCTGATGTATCTGATTTTTGTAGCTGTCAGCAAGCTCAGATTTTTCAGCGCTCTTTGCAAAGCTGTCATTTATATCATCTTCAATGCTTTCAAGCTCATGCGTGATGACCTCGTACTCTTTTTTTACAGAAGAAAGCTTCTCCTCATAACCTGCTATTTGGCTCATATACTCGTTGAGCTTATGCACCCATACGGAGACTTCCAGCTTTCTCTTTTCTTCATCAAGGACTCTGAACTTCTCCGCCTTTTCAGCCTGCGCTTTAAGCGGACCTATTCGTCCTTCTATCTCTCCCATGATGTCATTGATACGAGAGAGATTATCCTCAGCCGCCGCAAGCTTTTTTTCGGCTTCTTTTTTCTTTGAACGGAATTTTGAAATGCCTGCCGCTTCTTCAAATATCTCACGGCGGTCATTGGATTTTCCGTTTACGATATCTGCTATCCTGCCCTGACCAATTATCGAATAACCGTCCCTGCCAAGACCGGTGTCCATAAACAGTTCCACGATATCCTTTAAATTTACTTCTTTACCGTTTATCATGTAAAAGCTGTCGCCATTGCGGTAAAGCTTTCGTGATACTGACACGGTGTCGCTGTCATATTCAAGTGCACCGTCCTCGTTGTCTATGGTGATAGTTACCTGAGCAAAAGGCGCTTTTGGCCTAGTTTGAGTGCCGTGAAAAATAACGCCTGCCATTTTTTCACCTCTCAGGGCTTTGGAAGATTGCTCGCCCATTACCCAGCGCATAGCATCACCGATATTACTCTTGCCTGAGCCGTTAGGACCGACAACTGCGGTGATACCCTTATTGAATTTCAGCTCTATTTTATCTGGAAAAGACTTAAAGCCCTGCAATTCAAGTGATTTAAGATACATTATTTTTCACCACCCCTCATTATGATTTCGTTTATCTTTATTTTATCGCTGCCCTCGTGACCTACAATTTTTATATTGACACCAAGATCTTTGAAATATTCTATATTAGCTTTTTTCTGACCTATTGCCTTGCTTATCTGCCTTTTCGGTACAGATATCACAACGGAAGCTATATCGCTTATATTGCCATGCTTTCCAAGCTCCTCTGCTATAAGCCTGCGGTAATTTCTGCCTTCGCAAAGTTCACGGAATGCAGGGTGATAAAATCCGCCCAACATTTGCTCCTCCACGACTTCGCTTGCGTGCAGACCAAGCTTTATAACATCTATACCAAGTTTATCGGCTTCTGTGAGAAGATAAGAACAGATTTTCACTACCTCGTCAAAGTCCATAGGCTTATATTCGCCACTTTTGTAAAGCTCTCCGAGCCTTGTACCATTAAGGATAACAACGGGATAAATACGTACTGTTTTAGGAGACAGCGCCGCTATCTTCGACCAAGTTTCCAGCTCAGTTTCACGGTTGCTTTTATAAAGTCCTATCATCATTTGCAGACCAAGGTCAAAGCAACCATAGCTTTTTATAAGCTTTGCAGCGTTTTCGACGTCCTGAACAGTATGTCCACGCTCGTTGGCTTCAAGAACAACATCTGACATAGACTGTGCGCCAAGCTCGATAGCCGTAACGTGATTATCTCTGAGAATGTCAAGTATCTCAGTGCTGATATAGTCAGGTCTGGTGGATATCCTGATACCCTTGAATTTGTCGTTGCCTATAAACTCCTGCGCTGCACCAAGAAGTTCGAGCATATATTCTCTCGGCACTGCTGTAAAGCTACCACCGAAAAAGGCTATCTCCGTCTGTGAAACGTCCTTGACTTCGTTAATTGCCTGTGTGCAGATACGCTTAACATCATCAGCGTGCGGTATCTTCTCTGTACCAGTTATGGTGCGCTGATTGCAAAACGCACACATATGCGGACAGCCTATATGCGGCACGAAGACAGATATATTACTGTGCCCCATAACCCATTAGTTCCAATGCTTCTTTAGCCGCTAACTGTTCAGCGGTCTTTTTCGATCTGCCTGTACCCTCGCCGATAACATTCGTATTCAAAAGTACCTGAACAGTAAATTTCTTATTATGGTCAGGACCTGACTCGCCTTTAAGGTGATATTCTATTCTCTCCTCCGGATTTTTCTGGATTATCTCCTGAAGAATAGTCTTGTAATCATGGAAAACAACTCCATCAGGCGTGATATTTTCAGGTATGAATGAAAGTATATATTTTGAAACAGGCTCGATACCGCCGTCAAGATAAATTGCAGCGATAACTGCTTCAAAAGCGTCTGAAATAATTGACGGTCTTTCTCTGCCCCCTGTTATCTCCTCGCCTTTTCCGAGAAAGATATACTTGCCAAGTTCTATTTTCTTTGAAAACTCAAACAGTGCTTTTTCGCACACAAGTGAAGCTCTCATTTTTGTCAGCTCGCCCTCAGGCATATGCTTGTAATGCTCGAAAATGTGATCTGACACAACTATAGAAAGCACTGAATCTCCAAGAAATTCAAGCCTTTCATTGCTGTTTCTTGCCTTCTTGTTTTCATTTGCAAATGATGAATGGGAAAGAGCTTCGTAAAGGAGCTTTTCGTCTTTGAATTGATAACCTATTCTTTCCTGAAACTCTTTAAGAGCCTTTTGCTCGTCCATTATAACATCTCCTGTTTGCTTTTCAACTGCTCGATAGCAGTTGTGATCTCGTCTATCACATTAGTTTCAGTAAACTGTTTTGCTTGTCTGATAGCGTTATAGAATGCTCTTGCGTTTGATGAGCCATGTGCCTTAATAACAGGCTTTGCAGTACCAAGTAGAGGCGCTCCGCCATACTCAGAGTAGTCTACCTTTTTCTTGAATTCTTTAACGTTCTTCATTACCATAAGAGCAGCGATCTTTGACTTTGTATCCTTAGTCAAAAGCGTTTTAAGCTCCCCTGAGAAGAATTTTGCCATGCCCTCGTAAAGCTTGAGCATAAGGTTTCCGCAGAAGCCGTCAGCCACGCATACGTCACAATCGCCCATAGGAAGCTGTCTTGCTTCGATATTTCCAACAAAGTTTACAGGTGCGTTTTTCAACTGCTTGTAAGTTTCAAGCTCCAGCTCTCTGCCCTTTGACTCCTCTGCACCAATATTTGCAAGACCTACTCTTGGTGACTCAACACCAAGTATCTTGTTCATATAAGCCGAACCCATTATTCCAAACTGAGTAAGCATTTCAGGGCGGCAGTCTGCGTTTGCACCGCTGTCAAGAAGCATCGTAGGCGTCGTTGCCGTAGGAAGTATTGTTGCAAGAGCTGGTCTTTTGATGCCCTTTATTCTCTTTACGATAAACGTTGCTCCAACTACAAGTGCGCCTGTTGAGCCAGCTGAAACGAAAGCGTCGCCCTCGCCGTCTGCAAGCATTTTCATGCCCAAAGCCATTGAACAATCCTTCTTGCCCTTGATTACTTCTGTAGGCTCTTCGCATATCTCGATAACAGTATCAGCGTGCTTGATATGTAAAGCTGTGATATCAAGTCCGTTTTCCTGTGCACATTTTTTTATTTTTTCTTCATCACCAACAAGAGTAACGTCAACACCGAAATCTTTCTGTGCGTCAATTGAACCTTTTATGACTTCGAGAGGTGCGTTATCTCCGCCGAAAGCGTCAATTACTATGTTCATAACATTCTCCTTAAAATTCCTCAATAGCCTTGTCAAGGTCTGCAAGACCCCTTTCAGCTATCATCTTATATTTCAGTTTCTTATCTCTTATACGTTCGGGCAGTTCAGGCAGGATACCCATATTACATCCCATAGGCTGGAACTTCTCCACAGTAGGATCGCTTATATACTTTGAAAGCGCACCCAGCATTGTGGTATCAGGCAAGGTAACCGCAGGCTTGCCCTGCAAACGTCTTGCCATGCTTAACCCTGCAAAAATTCCGCTTGCCGCCGATTCGATATATCCCTCAACGCCTGTCATTTGACCTGCAAAATAAAGGTTTTCTCTATCTCGCATATTAAACTGCGGATTTAAGAGCTTAGGCGAATTGATGAAAGTGTTTCTATGCATAACTCCATAGCGTATAAATTCTGCATTTTCAAGTCCTGTGATAAGAGAAAATACTCTTTTCTGCTCACCAAATTTAAGGTTTGTTTGAAAGCCCACAAGGTTATACAGACTTCCCTCTGCGTTCTCTGCACGAAGCTGAACGACAGCATAAGGTCTGTTTCCTGTTCGTGGATCTGTCAAACCCACAGGCTTCAATGGTCCAAAACGCATTGTGTCCTCTCCTCTTTTGGCAAGGACCTCAACCGGCATACAGCCTTCATACACCTTGAACCCGTCCTTTGAAAAGTGCTCCTTATCAAAATCATGGAGCGGAGCGGATTCCGCATTGATAAGTTCATTATAGAACCTGAGATATTCTTCCTTATTCATAGGGCAGTTTATATAATCAGCCTCGTCCTTGCCATATCTCGAAGCAAAAAACACCTTATCCTTATCAAGACTTTCATATGTGACGATAGGTGCGGCAGCATCATGAAAATACAGATAATCACCGCATATTTTGCCGATACTCTCTGCAAGCCCATCGCTTGTAAGAGGACCTGTTGCGATTATAACATCGCCATCAGGTATATCTGTGACTTCTTCCTCAATAACAGTGATGTGAGGATTTTCCATTATCTTTGCCGTGACCATATCGGAAAACTTTTCCCTGTCAACAGCAAGTGCTCCGCCTGCTGATACCTTAGTTTCAGCTGCACATTCCATTGTGACAGAGCCAAGCCTGCGCATTTCCTCTTTTAGCATACCTGCAGCTGAATCTATTCTGTCCGCTTTCAATGAATTTGAGCATACAAGCTCTGCAAAGCCCTTATATTTATGGGCAGGCGTAAACTTTTTCGGCTTCATTTCATAAAGCTCAACGTCTATCCCTGCTTGGGCTAACTGCCACGCAGCTTCACAGCCTGCAAGTCCTGCACCTATTACCTTAACCGCCATTAGATAAATTCCTTTCATATCCGCAATCAGGCTTATGGCAAATGAGTATTCCGTTCTTTCCGCCTTTCTGGAAAAGCGTACTGCCACACTTAGGGCATTTCTCTTCGGTAGGAACGTCCCAAGTCATGAACTTGCACTCAGGATTATCCTCACAGCCGTAATACTTTTTGCCCTTTTTAGACTTTTTGAGAAGCACTTTCTTTCCGCAGTAAGGGCAAATTCCGCCTGTTTCCTGAACTATTTTCTTGGTATTCTTGCACTCAGGAAAACCTGAGCAAGCCATAAATTTGCCATATCTGCCTATCTTTATTACCATAGGTTTGCCGCAAAGCTCGCACACCTGATCTGTTTCTTCGTCAGGCACTTTGATACGCTTCCCGTCCATGGCTTCCTCGGCTTCAGTCAATTCCTCGTCAAAGTCACCATAAAAGTCCTGCAAAGTTTTTACCCAACTTTTCTTGCCATTTTCCACTTCGTCAAGAGATTTCTCCATGTTTGCAGTAAACTTAACATCAACAATTTTATCAAAATGCTCGCTCATAAGCTGGTTTGTTACTTCGCCAAGCGAAGTCGGCTTAAGCTGTTTTCCGTCACGCTCAACATAATTTCTGTTTATTATGGTTGTAATAGTTGGAACATAAGTCGAAGGTCTGCCGATGCCTGTTTCCTCAAACGCTTTTACGAGGGTCGCTTCTGTGTATCTTGCAGGTGGCTGAGTGAAATGCTGATTTCCCTCAAGGTTACGCACCTTTATTGAGTCACCGGATTTTATTGGAGGAAGCACGTTTTTCTTTTCACCCTCATCGTCTTTAGCCTCTTCATAAAGAACAGTAAATCCGTCGAACTTTACAGAATAGCCTGTTGCCTTGAAGTTACAACCGTTTGCAGAGATATCAACAGAAACAGTGTCCATAAGGCAGTTTGACATCTGAGAAGCTATAAATCTCTCCCAAATGAGTTTATAAAGCTTGTACTGGTCACTCGTCACTCCGCTTGCCTTTACCATATCAGGTGTTACCTCTGGGTGTGTTGGTCGGATGGCTTCGTGAGCGTCCTGAGCGTTGCCCTTAGTTTTATATTTTTTCGGTGTGTCAGGGATATACTTATCGCCATATTTTTTTCTGATAAAATCATATGCCGCTGCCCTTGCTTCATCAGAAATTCTAAGGCTGTCGGTACGCATATAGGTGATAAGACCTGTCTGACCCATATCGTTTATCTCAACACCCTCATAAAGCTCCTGAGCGGTTTTCATCGTTCTTCTCGCCTGAAAGCTGAGACGTCTTGACGCTTCCTGTTGTAGAGTCGAGGTGGTGAATGGTGCGGCAGGAGATTTTCTGTGAACGCTCTTTTTTACCTTGTCGATAACAAACTCGGCACCCTCAAGTCTTTTCAGTATCTCGTCAGCCTGCTCTTTATTTTTCAACTCTGGCTTTTCTCCGTCAACTGTATTAAGCTTTGCGGCAAATGTCTTTCTTTCACCGTTTGCAGAAAATTTTCCGTCAATGGACCAATATTCCTGAGATACAAATGCCCTTATCTCGTTTTCTCTGTCGCATATCATTTTAACTGCGACAGACTGAACTCTGCCCGCTGAAAGTCCTTTTCTTATCTTTCTCCAAAGAAAAGGTGAAAGCTTATAGCCCACAAGTCTGTCAAGGATACGTCTTGCCTGCTGTGCATTAACAAGGTTTATATCAATAGAACGTGGGTGGCTCATTCCAGCTTTGATACCAGTTTCAGTAAGTTCGTTGAAAGTTACTCGGTTTTTATCATTCAGGTCAAGACCCAAAAGCAATGCAAGATGCCATGAAATGGCTTCTCCCTCTCGGTCAGGGTCTCCTGCAAGATAAACATGGTCGCTTTTCTTTGCAAGCTTTTTTATATCTTTTATAACGCCCTCTTTGTCTTTTATATTGACATATTTAGGTTCAAAATTATTATCTATATCGACGCCCAGCTTTGATTTTGGCAGGTCACGAACATGACCCTTTGAAGCCACGACTTCATAATCATCGCTAAGATAACGCTTAATTGTTTTTATCTTCGTTGGTGACTCAACTATGATCAAATTAGACAAATCTATTCTCCATTCTTAATATATATTAAAGTCCAAACATTTTGCCCGGATATGACTTAACAGTGCCATAAAGTTCAAGCTCCGTTAGCTGTGCAAGCACATCAGAGATATCCATACCAAGCTTTGCGGCTATCTCGTCCACAAGCATATTTCCGCTTTTTAACAGTTTGCAAATGCTCTTTTGTGTGTCATCAAGCCCTGACAGATCAGGCTCAGGTGTTGGCTTTACCACTTCTGTTTCAGAAACAGTCTTGCTGTCAGGCACTTTTCTTTTGCTTTTTCTGTGCTTCACTGTCTTAGGCTCGCCATTGTTAAGTATAGCAGAATCCTCAGCAGGAAGCATGAACTCTCCCAGGCTTTCCACAAGTCTAAGAGATTGATACCTTTCATTGCCAAGCGAATACACTATATCCTCTGCGCCAAACACAGGTTGACACTCATTTCTTATGAGATCACGTTGTCCGAAATATCGACTGTCATAGATATCATGTGGCGGTACTACAAACACCTGTTTTCCTTGAGATATGGCGTGATTGACATTATCAAGACCATGACTTTCCTTGCTACACTCAGTAAAAAGCACTGCATTTGAAAGTCCTGTAAGAATCCTATTGCGATTCACAAAAGCATTTCCAAATGGTTTATAACCCGGAAAATACTCTGATATTACTACTCCATTCTCAGCGATCTGTTTTTTTAGCTCGTTACTTCCCTTAGGGTAATCACAATCAAGAGCTGTGCCACACACAGCTATAGGTCTACTATTATTTTCAATAGCTACCCTGTTAGCGATCTGATCTATACCTCCTGCAAACCCCGAAGCAAGCAGACAGTTTCTTCTTATAAGATCTGTGCAAATATGCTTCGTTATCTTTACAGAATATTCAGACGGCTCACGGGAGCCTACTACTGAAATAACGCATTTATCGTTTAAAAAGTCAAGGTTACCATAAGTATACAGAACAGCAGGTGGATTTGCGATCCGTTTAAGTCTGTCAGGATAGCCCTCACTTTCGTAACAATAAATATTTATGCCAAGCTCTTCACAGCGTTTTTTTATGATTTCTGCGTCTTTAAGACTATATTTTCCTATCCTCTGCAGCTCTTTATCATTAAGTCCGCTGACCATATGATCATCGAGTGCAGTCATGAACTCAACTATATCATCATAATTTGCAGAAACTTCCCATATACGTTTGCTCGATGGAGTGAAAATCAGAACCGCTCTTATCCACAATAAAAGTCTTTCTTTATCCATGACTGCCACCTCGAAACATTTCCCACAAAATGATTGTGCCTGCGCAAGCAGCATTAAGTGATTCTATGTTACCGTGCATAGAAATAGTCACACGATTTTTACAAATGTCTGAATGTTCTTTAGGCAAACCTTTGCCCTCGTTTCCTATTACAACAGCACACGGTCTATCAAAATCAAATTCTGTGATATTTTCACCGTCTCTGACAACTGCAGCATTTGTAACAATACCAAGCTCATCAAAAAGCGTTGCGACGTTCAGAAAACTATCCACTACAAAAAGATCAAGTCTTGTAGTGCTTCCCATAGCGGAACGAACCACCTTTGGGTTATACAGATCAACGCAATTATCTGTCATAACTACTCCACTAACGCCTACGGCATCGGCAGTTCTTAGAAGCGTACCCAAATTACCTGGGTCCTGTAAATTATCAAGCACGAGATACTTCCCGTTTTTGTCAATATACTCAGCCACAAAAGGCAAATCGACCTTAAAAACGATCATATAAATGCCCTGAGAGTTTCCCTCATCTGTCATCTTTTTCGCAAGCTCATCAGATATTTCAAAAACATCTTCGGGTCTTGTGCACGAGAAAAGGCTATCAGTTTTAAGTGTATTTTTATATTTAGTCAAGGCCGTTTGAGTATAGAAAACAGAATGGACTTTTATTCTTCCGCACACAGCTTCATAAGCGGTGTCAACGCAGTTTCTTGCACCTTCAACAGCAAACAATCCATGTTCTTCCCTAGCTTTTTTTGATGACAGAAGCTTTCTGAAAAGCTTCACTCTAGGGTTATCTTTACTATTAATATGCAAACTGCGTCACCTCTTATTCTGAAAATTTAATCATTTAGTTGCCAAATGCGTCATATATGGTGTTGCCTTAATATACAACAAAACACGCAGGTTACAAGAACGTGCGTGTTTTTAACTATTAAAGAGCAGCCTTCACCTTTTCTGCAATCGCTGTGAAACCAGCAGGATCGCTGATAGCTATTTCGGAGAGCATCTTTCTGTTAAGATTGATACCAGCCTTGTTTACGCCGTTCATGAATGTTGAATAATTCATACCGTTCATTTAATAACCTGCGGAATTTATTGGGATCCAAAGCTTTCTGAAATCTCTCTTCTTCTGCTTTCTTCCAATGTATGCATACTGACCTGACTTCATTACAGCCTGTTTAGCCATTTTGAAGTGCTTGCTCTTGGCACCAAAGTATCCCTTAGCAAGCTTCAGAGTCTTATTTCTTCTCTTACGAGTCATCATTGCTCCCTTTACACGAGCCATAGTTATTACCTCCTGAAATTTTTAAAATTTGTTTTCCCTACAACTCGTTTATTTGTAAGGGATAAGAGCCTTTACGTTCTTGATGTTGGTATCATCTGCATAAGCTGCACCACGCAGGATTCTCTTACGCTTGTGATCCTTCTGAGTAAGTCTGTGTCTTTTGTTTGTGTGCTGGAACTTAACCTTACCGCTACCGGTAACACTGAAACGCTTCTTAGCACCAGAATGTGTTTTGATCTTTGGCATTGTATTTATCCTCCTTATTATTTTACTTGTTTACTTTCGGAGAAACGAACATCACAAGACTGCGTCCCTCCATTTTTGATGGCTTGTCAACAACGCCGGCTTCAGAGATAGCGTCTTTGAATTTTGCAAGAAGTTCTTCACCGAACTGTGGATGAGCCAAAGTTCTTTTCTTGAACCTTACAGAAACTTTTATCTTATCTCCTCCGTTAAGGAATTTAACAGCCTGATTGACCTTTACATTAAAATCATGAGTGTCGATCGTAGATGACATTCTAACTTCCTTGATCTCGATAACTTTCTGATTTTTCTTTGCTTCCTTCGCACGCTTTGTCTGTTCAAAACAGAACTTGCCATAATCCATGATACGGCATACAGGCGGAGTTGCCTGAGGAGCGATCTTTACAAGATCAAGATCTTTCTCAAATGCAATTTTAAGAGCCTCGTCAGCACTTAAAATACCAAGCTGATTTCCGTCAACGTCTATGACCCTGAGTTCTTTATCACGGATCTCTTCGTTGATCTGATGTTCCCTGTTGCTAATGACGCAGCACCTCCAAAAATAAAATAAAACGGGCACAGAACTGATCCGTACCCGCATAAAATCACATTGATATGCAAATTCATGTTGACCTTTTTACTACAGAGAACTGCGCTTAAGGTGAGAACGGACATTGTTCTGCTTTGTTTACCATGATATTATACTACACTTTTACCCACTTGTCAATACCTTTTCTCAAATTATTTCAAAAAAATATTATCAAAGCTCTCTATATGTCATTATATCACATTCAGAGCTTGATTTCAACCCCTTTCCGCAGCCAGAATGAATAAATATAACAGCTTTTTATTTTCTCTCCGAGTATCATCTCAAACGACGCTTTATACAGTGCAAGCTGTGTTTTATAGCCCATGAGCTGTGACAAATCATTAAATCTGTCAGTTTTATAATCAACAATAACATATCCGTCAGGCTCGTGGAAGATACAATCGGCGATACCTTGAAGCATACCGCTGTTACCATTATATTCAGGAAGATTTTCACTTAAGTCAAGATCGCTCATTGAAACAAGAAACTTCTTTTCACGCATCACATTATCGGAATTTTTCACACGCTCATAAAAATCAGATCTAAAGAATGCTTCAAGTGCTTCAACATAAACTCCGTCAGCTTCTTTCTGGCTGAAGTACCCCTGATTCACAAGACGTTCAAGCTCTGTTTTTACGCTTTCATGTGCCTTATCATAGTCCGATAACTCCATAAATTTGTGGGTAAAAGTTCCCTTTTCCGCTGCTGATAGTTTATCAAACTCATCATCAAGCCGTGGAAGACTAGGATAAAACTCAGGTTCGGTTTTCTCTGTCTGCTTCTCTTTTTCAGCCGCAGTTATCTCCGTAACAGTAAGCTTTGCTGGTGTTGATACTCCTGACCAGTCATACTCAAATGCAAATTTGTCAAGAAGATTTCTAAGCATTGTTTTGTCCGCTTCTATTTCGCTAATAGTTGTATCTTCTTCCTGTGTCTGCTCTGTATTTTCAATGCCGTATTCATTATATATTATCTCAGGCTCAGGGTATTCGTCCCCGCTGACAGCTATATTATCAGTGCCAAGCCAAGATGTGAGTTGATCACCCGTGGAGTGAAGTGCAAGCGTTATTGTTATC
>OGFM01001670.1_pt1 | contig 13001 bp, 8 predicted proteins | sample 1570871 | NCBI WGS metagenome assembly OGFM01 (sample SAMEA2581957, study PRJEB24529) | metagenome | biome: Human gut stool | place: China | collected 2011
CACATCCATGGTAACATTCAGCTTTTGACCGTAATAGCCATATTTTTTCTTCCGTTTTTCCGATTCGCAATGTGTAGATATCGGGTTGAATCAGCTTCTGTTCTGTGGCGAACTCTTTATTGGGTTGGAGTTCACAGCTAAGAATAAGTGTTCCGTTCAGGTCATTCACTTGCAAAGTGGTTGGTTTCAGTATTCTTAACTTGCCTTTAATTTGTAGTCCATCTTTGCACCACGAACTTGTCGTGGCGCATAAGAAGGACGAAAAAAATAAAATGAAAAGTTTCTTTGTTGATATCATAGAATTGTATTTAAATAATAATCGTCACAGGAGAATAGTTACCAGTCAAATCCTGGCCAGGGATCGTCATCGTCTCCACCGTCTTCATCGTTGTTACCCGGTATTTCTGGATGAGGCTGAATATCCCAGTCATTCGGACCTTTAGCTATGGCTTCCAAATCAATTCCATAATTCTCCTTCATGTATTTGCGTACGAAAGCGAATTTCTCAATAATAAGCGGGAATTGACTGTATCTTTCGGTACTTTCGGCTTCCGTATAATATAATGATAGTAAGGCATATCCGGCAAATGTTGCTTCCCGGGTCGGGTTGCTGCCGTCATATTCTTCATTCAGTGTGAATTTATTTGTATTTACAGTACCTGGAAATCCCCTGTTCAAGTGAAAATCAGGACTATCTGTTTCCCAAAAATAGAATGATATAGGAGTCACGTAATCCAAACCACGGTTGAATTCTTCGGGAATGGTAATTAGCCTTTTTTCTACAGCAGCCTTTATGATATTACCGAGAATCATTTTCCGACGTTGGCTGAACGTTACTTGGTCGTCCGGCATAATATATTTGTCGGTCATTTCTGCCTGAGGTCCGAATAAACAGGTGCTCCAGTAATCCAGACCATTAATGATTTCGTGCATGGCATTATTTTGTTTGATAACGACTGCTCCCAAATCTATTTCCGTTGCTATATGCACATTATAAGCCATATACCAATATAACGGTAATAATTTGCTTGTAACCTTTTTACACTTTTCGTTATTGAGGTAGGAGAATACATGTTTCTTCATAAATTCCGTATAGAACTTCGCCATTTCATCGTTGATACACCCTTCCCCTTTATAATTTGTGGATGCACCTCCTGTCCAGCTACGATTGAAATCTTCATCTTGCAGATCTTTATAAATCAGATAGACGCCGAAATCTTTTTGTATTTGTGAGATGTCATCATCCCAGCTATTCGTTCCTTGGGGAACTTTGAAACGTAATTCAATGCCTCCTTCTGTGGGGGTAAGTGCATCTTCTTCATAGCATGAGGTGAATGCTATGCAAGTGAGGAGTCCCCATAATAAATATATATTTCTCATATTTGTTTCTTTTTTAAGTTACTGAAATTATTAGCATTAGTTTTCTCGTTTAGGAGCCAAAGGATTTTGTTCCAGTCTTTTATTTTTAATCAATACTTCATCCGGAATCGGCATGGTATAAGAAGGGTCGTTGGATTTTAGCGTATATGTTTTACCTTCCCATTCGTGTGTGATTTGAGGCATTCCGTAGCGTCTCAGGTCGAACCAGCGTTGTCCCTCAAAACAGAGTTCTTTTCTTCTTTCTGCCTTGATGAAGTTTTTCAACGTCTCACCGGTCAATCCGGCAGGGACAACTAACTTTTCTGGTTCGTATCGATTCTCCAATAAAGTTCTCATAGCTGAAAGCGCCTTACTTTCTTCGTTATTGTAGGCAGCAGCTTCTGCAAGATTCAGATATGCTTCACTCAGTCTAAAAGAGAGTGCAAAATTCTCTGAACCATTAGGCTCGCCCATTGCAGATAGTTGGTATTTCCCGAAAGAACTGTAATAGTCCGGATAAAAACTGTTATTTATTCTGTTATATTCTTTAGCTATGTATTTTTCTTTTCTTAAGTCTCCATCTTTAAAACTTTCCAACAGATCATCGGAAGCTGTGAAGGCTTTCCGATAGTAGGTAATATTTATTCCCCAACCGGGATAATCGGGGTCTTCCTCTTCACGAGATACTGTTTCGTTATTAAATTCTGTGAGATCAGATACATTTCCATATAGCCAGATTACTTCTGATGATTTCAAAGACGTGAAATTGTAATAAGGTTCTGCTGTTGACGTAGAAGGCAGATTATTCAAATTGATTAAAGAGAAAGACCACTCATTGATTACCTTGTCGGCATATATCGCTGCATCCTTCCAATTTTCCATGTAAAGGAAAACACGGGATTTCAATAATTGTATCATAGGAAGGCTGATTAAATAGTTCGGTTCGTATTGCTTATCTTTCGATAAAGTGAGAAACAACCGTTCCGCTTCGCTCAAATCTTCTATAATCTGGTTATAAACTTCTTCTACACTATTACGTGTCATTAATAAATCTTCTTCGGGCAGTAGGTTACTTGTCAATTTAAGAGGTACTCCCGCTGCTTGCTTGTCATAATTATAAGGTGCACCGAAGTGATTGACTAACATGAAGTAGTAGAATGCTCTTAGACCTAAAGCTTGGGCAATCACATAGTTCTTTTCAGCTTCTGTTCCGTTTACATCACCAATATAATCAAGTGCGGCATTTGCCCCTAAAATAAATTTATAGTAACCTTCCCAGATATTGTAAACAACGGGACTGTTCTTTTCCATTATGAAGAACATATCCGGTTGCCATGTGAAAACTGCTTTCTTGGATTCTACATATCCTAATGAGTTGGAATCGAACTCATACCCGGTTTTGTGGAACTGGACATCATCATCGAGGAAACTTAAAAAACCTAGTAAATTGTTGCCTGACTTATGTTGGGGGTAAGCACTGCCGATTAGCATCTCTTGGAGGGCGTTAGCGTCTTTAGGAACATATTCGCTTTGGGATTTCGGTTCCAGAAAGTCGGAGCAGGAGGACAGTGATAATAAAACGATTCCTATAATTGTATATATAAATTTTTTCATCTTTTATTTTTTTAGAAACCAATGTTAATACCTAGTGAGTAATTGCGCGGAAGTACACTATTGCTGATTTCCGGGTCGAACCCGTTGAAACGTTTGCTGGCGATAACGAAGATATTATCCATGTTGAAGTTGAGTGACAAGTTCTTCATGTATATCTTTTCGCACCATTCGCGTTTCATTTGCCAAGATAAACCGATATTACGGCAGCGTAGGAATGAACCACTTACAACCATAGCATCAGACTGCTCCCATACCGGGATTTTGAAAGTACTCTCTCCATTAGGTAATTGTATGAGAGACATATTGCCCTTAGGCAGTGAAGGTATGATAGTATGTGCTTCGTCTCCCGGCTCTTTCCAACGGTTTAACAAATCACGGTTTATATTCGTATATGGGTCTGGCATATAGTAGGAACTGCTAAACTGCGAGTAGGGCGAGGGCAGACGTTTTTTGTTGCCAAGCAAGAGTGAGAAACTGCTGTTCAGAGTCAGTGATTTATACCGGAAACTTAAACTTAATCCACCTGTAAAATAGGGATCTCTTTGCCCTGAATAAACCAGGTAGGTGGTCGGGTCTATCAATCGGCTTCGTTGGTCATCCGGAATATCCAGAAGGTTGAATTGAGGTTCTCCGGTTTGTCCATTCAGACCGGCAAATGAGTATGACCAGAAACTACTAAGGGGATAACCTTGTTTGAGTATGATATCCGAGCGTCCGTTCAGAAAATCACTAGCCTTGACTTCGATATCCGTATGCCCGCCCTCGTTCCAGTTTTTAGATGCATTCAGGCTGACACTTAATGCATAGTCACGTTTTTGTATCGGAGTAAAAGTCAATGTATATTCGATACCTCTGTTGTGGATAATACCTCCGTTACGTTTCATAGAAGAAATTCCATATTCATAAGGCAGGTCTAATTCGACAATCGCATTAGAGCGTCTTGTGTAATATTCCAGATTCATGTTGAACAGATTAAATAATTCCAGATCGATTCCGAAATTCCATGATTTGGTACGTTCCCAAGACAGAGTCGGGTTCGGAATCTGGGAAATAGTAGATTGATATCTATTGTATAGATCAGCTACTGTTCCTTGATTCAGAATTAGATCCGGGCTAAGACGTGTGAGTGCATTTCCCTGAATACCATAAGTGCCGCGGAAGTTTAAGTTAGTTATCCAGCCCACATATTTTCTCATAAACCTTTCTTCTGAAGCCCTCCATGAGAAACCAAATGAGTAGGTTGGGTCAATACGATGATTGGTATCTTGTCCGAAGCGGTTGGATGCGTCATTACGTACATTGGCATTTATTACATAGCGATTTTTGAATGAATAGGCCAGTGTGGCAAATACAGAGAAGAAATTATCCGTAGTATTAACTTTTCTCCAACCACCGTCATATATTCTTTGTAGAATGCCCCAACCGCTGTTTTGAGAACCGGTAATCGGTTCGAAAGCTTGTAAGGTGGTCGGGCTTGTGATGACTTCTCCTCTATCGGGAACATATCCCCATACCGTATTGTTGATTCCTTTGTTGGTAGTAGAACGCAATTCCATACCTACTAGTGCATTCAATCGGTTCTCATCATTAAAAGCCTTACTGAATTGCAACTTGTTCTGTATGTTGTAAGAGTATTGATGTGTGTTGTTAGTAAACAATTCACCACCAAAAGGAAGTAAGGCGGCTTTGAATTCTTTACTGGCTGGTGAAACCGAGTTAAAGTCATATCCGCGATAATTCTCGGCAATGTAAAATGTCCGTTCCGATTCCCATGCCTCGTTTGTACTATTATTATCCGAATATCCTCCGGTGAATTGATAAGTCAGCCAGTCTAGAATGTTCCATTTTAAGTCAAGTGAGGCGGACAGATAGCTGGATGCTGATTTTGAGCCGCTATTCTCCCGTTCATTAATGAAATTGTATGATAACGATCTTACTCCTTCATTATATGGATAGGAGGCTTTCATCTGATAATAGACATCAGGGTCTATTGAACGGTTAGTGGTAGTGGCATATCCTAAAGGATTGACTCCTCCCGCAAATCCTTTATTCGTGTTTACACTTCCATTGATAGCTGCATTTATGGTTAGTTTCTGTACCGGACGTATAGTAATAGCAAGACGGCCGGTCATGCGTTCACTATCATTTCCAATTTCTTGTCCTTCGCTTTTGGAATATCCCATAGAAGCCGAATAACTGTATTTGTTTGTTCCGCCGGAAACACTTAGATTGTGATTATGGCTGAAAGCGCGGCGGGTTAGTAGTTTGAACCAATCTGTGTTTTGTGTTTCCAAAACATTCCGTTGGGCAAGGAACTCTTCAGAGGATATATCATGTGATAAATACATATTCAATAATCCTTCGTACGTGTACATTTGTTTGATAGGTTCAGCACTGTAAGGAGTTCCCCAGTTGAAAGCTTCTTGTGAGAACAGTACCCTTTCTTTTGAATTCATATAATTGAACTGATCGTAATTAGGTCGTGTTCCTATTATAAAATTGGATGTGTAATTAACGCTTAAACGATCAGTAGTATTTTTTTTAGTGGTAATTTCAATGACACCATTAGATGCCTTTGAACCGTAAATAGCAGTTGCAGAAGCATCTTTTAGAATACTGATGCTTTCAATATCGGCCGGATTCAGCCAAGATATCTGGTTACCGATGATATTTTTTAAGTCATTGGTCATTAGAGAGGTCGCATCCAATTCTAATGGGTCCTCCTGAATAATTCCGTCTACTACCCATAACGGGTCCTGATTACCTAATAGTGTACTTGTACCACGAATCTGAATCTTGGGAGCAGTACCTACGCGGCTACTGGTATTGGTCACTATCATACCTGCCACACGTCCTTGCAACATTTGGTCAATAGTGGTATATGAAGGCATTAAAATATCTTTTGCTTTTACTGTGGTAATAGAACCTACTAGGTCACGGCGTTGAATATTCTGATAACCGGTTACAACCACTTCGTCGATTTCAGTACTGGAACTGTTTAGAGTGACATTAATCGTTTTCTTTCCTGTATATCTTACAGTCTTTTTCTCCATTCCGATGAATGAATAAGTTAATATTAACCCTTCTTGCGCAGGAATATTAAAAGTGTAATGTCCGTCTAGTCCGGCGATAGCTCCATGTTTTGAACCTCGGACAGTGACTGTAGCTCCGGGAAGTGCTTCACCGCTTGCATCACGTATCCATCCACTAATCGTGATTTTATTAGTCTTTCTTTTCTTAATAACGATGGCAGTGCCTGATACTTCATAAGTCAGGTTAGTTCCTTCCAGACATTCATCCAGAATTTCGGTGATCGTTTTGTTTTTTGCCCTTACGCTGATATCGGTTATGTTAGCGATATCTTCTGTTGCGTACATAAAGATGAATTTTGTACGGTTTTGCAAATACCAAAGCGTAGATTCCAGGCTTTCGCCTCTCAGATCAACGGAGATTCGCTGATTGTCTTGTGCTTGAATCATAAGTGAAGAAAGGGAGAATATCCATAAAAGGCAGAGCTTAACGAAATTTCTGCTTACATAAGATACTCCCTTTGAGGAGGATTGTGTTCGTTTTTTCATAATGCGTTAGTTATAATATGTATTAATAGTTATTGTTTATAAGAAATGTGCAGTATACCTTCTCTTTGTTTTATGTCTACCATATTTAATTCCATTATCATGTCGATAATTGGATTCATGTTTGCATAGCGGTTGAGATAAGCTCCGATTTGTACCTGTCTGGCTGCATCGTCTTCAAAAGTGTATGTGAATCCGTACCATTTGGAAAGATATGACATTACATTCTCAAGAGGAACGTTCATAAATATGAATGATCCGGACTCCCAGGAAGTGTATAATTCTGTATTTACGTTAGATACGGTACTTTCCCGACTATTTTTGTCATATACGAAATGTTGGTTTGGAATCAATTCATAATCTTCGTTTTCACTGCTAATCTCTATAGCTCCACTAATTAGTGTAGTACTTTCCACTTCTTCATCCGCATAAGCCCTTACATTGAAAGAAGTTCCTGTCACCCGAATAGAAGTGTGCGGTGTTTGCACGATAAAAGGATGTGCTTTATCTGGAGCAACATCAAAATAGGCTTCACCTTCAACCTGTACGATGCGTTCCTTATCGCTGAAACAAATCGGATAAGTCAGTTGTGATTCTGCGTTCAGATGTACTTTTGTTCCATCCGAAAGGACAATGTGACATTCCATACCATGCAGTGTACGAAGCGTATTTTTGATTTCTTTCACTTTGGGCTTGTTGGCAGGAGTTTGATAATTTATCCCTTTGGAGTCAATGATGAACACTTCAGTTGCACCCTCCGGAAGGACATTCTCAAAAAGGTTGAAGGTGTTGCCATTACTTAAAGTCAGTTCTCCGCCATGGGTTCCTGGAGTGATTTCACCGATTGGTTCTCCGGCTACCCAATTATAAATAAGGTATGAAATCGGTATTAACAATAGCAAAAGAAGAGCCGCATATTTCAGACTCCTTTTCCATGAAAGAAAACCGGATGTTTTTTCTCCTCCTAGTAGCGGATAGATTCTGTCCCATGCCTTTTGTGAAGAGAAGCTTTTTATTAACCGGCTGTTTTCTTCATACGTTTCCTTATTTAATATCCGGTCGGCTATTTTTTGATGCTCCGGATTTTCATCCAACCACGCATGATAGTTTTTTTTCTCTTCGGGAGTAGACGAATGAGTAAATAAGGAAGCTAAGATTTTTGCAATTTTAAATTTTTCTTTGAATGAATTCATCGTTTTTTCGATTTGTTATATAAGTAAAACAATCCAATCGAAAAAACGGGGTAATCAAAAAGTTACTTTATTTGCATAAAAATAGTAATAAGGTGTAATTTATGCCTTTGAGACTTTCGCGAAGTTTGCGATAGGCGAATTTCTTTAACGTATGGACAGTGCCTTCTGAAATTTGCAATTTGTCAGCAATCTCATGGTTTTTTAACCCTTTCATAGAGTATAAGATGATATTTCGCATTTGGGTAGGCAATTCTTCTACCGCTTTGCGAACCATGTGGAATGTTTCCTGTTCGATAATAGCAGCTTCAAAACCACTATCGAATTCTTCCTGTCCGGAAAAATTAGGAATATCTAATTGTTCATGTTTTAGGTGATTCAGACATTTATTTCGGGTGACGGTATAAAGGAAGCTTTTTACTTTCAAAATGTTGTCGAAATCTTCTTTCCGTTCCCAATAAGCTAACAATACATCTTGCGCAATGTCTTTGCAAACTTCTTTGTCTTCAATATAGTGGGATGCGAACACGCAAAGAATAGGATAGTAGTCATCAAATAGCTTTTTGAAAGCCTGTTTGTTACCACGTCTGATGTCTGCAATTATATTTTCTATATGTATGTTCACTATTTAGGGTGGAGCGACTGGTGCAGGAATTTTCTTATCCAATCTTACTTATTTTCTTCAGCTTTTCTTCTTCGATGATTTTGATCTTTCTTCCGTCGATTGTAATCAGTCGTTCCGTAGCGAACTGTGACAATGTGCGGATAGCATTCGAAGTAGTCATATTAGAGAGATTAGCTAAATCTTCGCGTGAAAGATAAATGCTCAAAGTAGATCCGTCTTCTTCCAAGCCGTAGCTTTCTTTCAGGAAGATGAGAGATTCGGCCAAGCGTCCGCGGATATGCTTTTGTGTCAGATTGACAGTGCGTTCGTCTGAGATGCCGAGATCAATAGAAAGCTGGCGGATAAAAAACATAGCCAGGTCATTATTCTGGGCAACTAAAGTTAAGATAGCATTCATAGGAATCAGACAAACAACAGAGGGTTCGAAAGCTGCTGCGGCAGTTACAAAATCTTGTTTGGCAAAATAAGCACGATAAGCAAAGTATTCGCGTGGTTTAATCATGCGAATAATCTGACTTCTACCTCCCACGCCATCTTTGAAGATTTTTACTTTCCCACTGATAAGACACATCAGATGAGAAGGTGTTTCCCCTTCGCAGTAGATGGTTTCATTTTTTTTGTAGGTTTGTATCGTATAATTGTTCATCAGAAACTCCTTTTGCTCGTTATTTAAAGGAGCTAACATATCGGATAACGGTTCCGAAATATCGATGTCTGACATATTCATTTTTACCATGAGTGCTACAAAACTGTGTTATACAGCACAAAAGTAAAAAGAAAAAATGAGAAAATGAACGAATCTATAAAAAGATTGCACAAAAGTGGGAGCTTTCGTGCAATCTTATAGGCATTTTATTTAGTAAATAACAGTTCCCTGTATTTGGGTAACGGCCATATTTCATCGTCCACTTCCATCTCCAAATGATCGATGTGATCGCGGATTTGATCGAGGTATGGACGTACTTTTTCTTCGTATGCAAATGCTCTTTCCTTGTAGTTCTCCATGTGGTTGGCAACTTTTCGTGCTTCGGTCATTTCGCGAACCAGTACTTTGATGGAAGTGACCCGGTGTGAAATCTCACGGATCAGCTCTTTGCGGTCGGCACTCAACACTTCGTACTCTTCAGCCGGGAATATTTCTTTCAGTCCGCGAAGATTTTCGAGCAATCGGTTCTGATAGGCAACGGCAGTCGGTACGATGTGATTGATGGCGAGGTCGCCCAATACACGGCCTTCGATTTGCACCTTCATGGTATATTTCTCCAGTTCCACTTCCAGACGGCTGTTCAATTCGGTTTCGTTGAAGATACGTTCGCCAATCAGCACTGATTTGGATTGGTTGTCAATATAGTGCATCAGGGCTTCCGGTACGTGGCAGATGTTAGTCAGTCCGCGGCGTGCGGCTTCCTGTTTCCATTCTTCAGAATAACCGTCGCCCTCAAAACGAATCGGTTCGGAGGCGATAATCGTTTCTTTCAGTATGCGGAAGATGGCTTCATCTTTGCCTACTCCTTCTTCCATCAGCTTTTCTACTGATGCGCGGAATTCGTTCAACTGGTTTGCCATGGCGGCATTGATTGCAATCATGGAGGCGGCACAGTTGGAAGAAGAACCTGCGGCACGGAATTCGAAACGGTTTCCGGTGAATGCGAAAGGAGAGGTGCGGTTACGGTCGGTAGTATCCAGTAGGATTTCGGGAATACGTCCGATACCTAATTTAAGAGTAGTTTTTTCTTCCGGTGTCATTTTCTCGTTTCCTACCTGGCGGACAATTTCGTCGAGAGTGGACGATAGTTGTGAACCCAGGAAGCAGGAGAGAATGGCGGGAGGAGCTTCGTTGGCTCCCAAACGGTAGCTGTTGCTAGCGCTCATGATGGAGGCACGCAGTAAATCCTGGTTTTTATAAACCATCATTAAGGCGTTTACCAGGAAAGTGAGGAATAGCATGTTTCCTTTTGGATTCTTTCCGGGGGCGAACAAGTTGATGCCGGTGTCGGTGCAGAGCGACCAGTTGTTGTGCTTGCCCGAACCGTTTACTCCGCTGTATGGTTTCTCGTGCAGGAGTACATTGAAGTGATGTTTCCTTGCAATACGTTTCATCAAATCCATGACAAGTTGGTTGTGGTCGTTGGCAAGGTTGCAGTTTTCGAAGATAGGGGCCAACTCAAATTGGTTGGGGGCTACTTCGTTATGACGGGTTTTGGCAGGAATACCCAGTTTGTGACACTCAATTTCGAGTTCTTTCATAAATGCGGTGACACGTGGAGGGATGGAGCCGAAATAGTGGTCTTCCAACTGTTGGTCTTTGGCGGAAGAGTGTCCCATCAGTGTCCGTCCTGTCAGGCAGAGGTCGGGGCGTGCATTATATAAGGAAGAGTCAACTAGAAAATATTCCTGTTCCCATCCTAAATTGGTATATACGCGTGTGATGTTCTTGTCGAATAGTTGGCAGACTTCCGTTGCTGCTTTATCTACGGCGGCAAGTGCTTTCAATAAGGGAGTTTTGTAATCCAGTGCTTCACCTGTATAAGAAATGAAGATAGTGGGGATACAAAGAGTGGTGTCTACCACGAATGCCGGTGAAGAAACATCCCAGGCTGTATATCCTCGTGCTTCGAAAGTGTTGCGGATACCGCCGTTAGGGAAAGAAGAGGCATCCGGTTCTTGCTGGATCAGTAGTTTTCCGGAGAAGCGTTCGATTACTCCGCCGTCTTCGCCGAATTCGATAAAACCGTCATGTTTCTCGGCTGTTCCGTCTGTCAGAGGCTGGAACCAGTGTGTGTAGTGAGTGACGTTGAGTGACTTGGCCCAACTTTTCATGCCGTTAGCAATCAAATCTGCTATTTCGCGGCTGATAGGCGTACCTTTTTCGATAGCATCGGTTACAGCTTTGTAGGCTTCTTTGGGAAGATACTCCTGCATCTTCTTGCGGTCGAACACGTGGCTACCATAATAATCAGAGAGTTTGTTGGAAGGAGCAGTTACTTCCAGAGGTTTCCGGTTGGAAAGCTCTTGTAAGGCAAAAAAACGCATTTTTGACATAAATGGTCTACTTTTTATCGGTTGATGGTGCAAAATTATATGTTTTTTCTGAAAGTACCCCTATTTTAAAGGGGGTATTTTTAGAAATGAATGTATTTTTCTAAAGATACCCCCTCTGTTGATTCTCCAACTTCTGTTCTTATTGCTTCTGTTGGTCCATTTCTTTAGCCATCTGTTTAACCAAACTTTCCACTTGGATATAATGGTTGTGATAGTTCCTGAATAACTGTTTGAACACTGGACTGTCCATAGCCATTTGGGTGAGAAATTGTAGGTGTTTACCCGTAGAGGTGTTCATTTGCATACGTTTTTCTTTGCTCAAGTTATCTTGTAGGGAGTAAACACCGCATGAAATTTGGATTTCTGCGATGCCTTCATCCCAAGGATGGGTGTTGAGGTGAGTCAATGCTGCCAAGATTTTTTTCAGGTCTTTCAGCAGAATGTTTAATAGTTCGAATTCGGTGCGGTTTATGGAGCAGGAATCCGGGTTTAGGAGGAAAGCGAATTTAAGGTAGAAATCCTTTAATTCTTCTTTAGGAATAACAAATGAATCTTTGGAAGCCTTTATCATGCCTCCCACCGCTGGTTGAACGGTAACTTGTTTTGTTTCCATAATATAATTATGAATAAGGTGGTAGGCGAAGATTTTCTATGAAATAAGAGCGGTTCCGCCTTTCCCGTTACTCTTCACCAACCAGGCAGTGGGTGCATTAACACTCCACACGGGGGTACGAAACCGCCATATGAAGCATCAGGACAGGCATAAAAATGCCTGCCACGAAAACGAGGCAGGTTCCCTGCCTGGTTGATATGAAGAGTATCACAAAGATACTACAATTTTTTTCTCTGCCGGCCCGCGACCTGGATCCCGAGGACGGCGTTCCGTACTTCATCCTGGCGCAGTGCTATGCTTCGTCGGCAGGTTCGTGCGGCGGTTTCGCCGGTCTGGCGACCTATTGGGCCGCTTACGATACGATGGCCAAGGCGGTCGAGCTGCTCCCGGCCGATTCGGAGTACATGGAGCACGCCAAGAGTTCCCTCGGCAAGTTCCGTTCGGTTTTCCCCAGCTCGGAGGAGTGCTTCTTCAACGAGTTGCAGGAGGGTGCGCGCTATACGGTGACCTGCGGAACGGCCGCCGGTATCACCACCACCGTCCGTGCCCGCTAAAAAACACGCTCCCGACAGGCTTCGATGGGAAAACGCATGACAAGAACGATCAGGGTAGCACTCTCCGTGACGGGGAGTGCTATCTTGCTATTCTCGTGTGCGGACAAGGATGCGGGCCGCGCGTCGGCTTCCGAGGAGACGATGATGACCGAATACAGCGAGGACCTTTCGGTCGTGATGTCGCAGAACGGCCGCCGGTCGTACCATTTCGTCACGCCGCTGCTCGAAGGTTATTCGCTGGCCCGCGAACCTTACCGCGAATTCCGCAAGGGCGTGAAGATCACTACCTACCAGAACGATTCGCTGACCACGGTGGACGCCGTGCTGACGGCCAACTACGCCATCTATTACGAGAACCGCGAACTGTGGGAGGCCAAGGGCAACGTCGTCGTTGTCGAAAAGGGCATGAAGCTCACCTACGACATCGCT
>OGFM01001681.1_pt1 | contig 12893 bp, 12 predicted proteins | sample 1570871 | NCBI WGS metagenome assembly OGFM01 (sample SAMEA2581957, study PRJEB24529) | metagenome | biome: Human gut stool | place: China | collected 2011
CCTACACGACGCTCTTCCGATCTTTAGCGTCACGAAGCGCGATAGCCTTTGCATAAGCGTCATCATAAACGCCAGGCACAAGACATACCTCAGCGCCATAGCCCTTGGTTGCCTCTACCTTTGAGATAGGTGCGCCGTCAGGAAGACAGATGATAGACTTTATACCGTTCTTTGTTGCGGCGAGAGCAACGCCCTGTGCGTGGTTTCCTGCTGAGCAGGCGATAACGCCGTGTGACTTTTCCTCGTCTGAAAGCTGTGATATCTTATAATAAGCTCCTCTTACCTTGAAAGAACCTGTTACCTGAAGATTTTCTGTTTTCAGATAAACGTCACAATCAGGGTTTACCTTTGGCGCATGGATACACGCTGTTGGTCTGATGACCTCTTTAAGCACGTTTGAAGCATCAAAAACCTTATCCAATGTAAGCATAAAAAACAACCTCTTTTTTCTATGTAATAAAAAAAGCCCTCGCCCGACTAGAGGCGAAGACATAATATCTCCGTGTTACCACTCTGATTGCAGACCATAAGCCTGCCACTCATATCTCTTTCTAACGGTGAGAGACCGTATCCGCTTAACACATATGCTTAGGCGGATCAGCTCAGAGATGATCCTGACGGCGTTATCCCTGCGGACTTTCACCAAACGTCCGCTCTCTGCGAAGTATTCGCACCGTCACCTTTCTCGTCACAGCCTTTACGATATTCAATACAATCATTATATCACCATAAATATGAATTGTCAACAGCAATAAAATGAATTTTTCTCTAAGACATTATACAAAAAATAAAAACCCGCACGCTCGTGCAGGTTTTTATTCATTAAGGAAGTATAGAAAAAATATATGAAGAAAACAATCATGAAGTCTTTTTAACTGTCGGTCTTTCCTTTCCGGCTGTAATAATATTACCACTGCAATGTGATAGAATTATGTGCAAAGAGAGTGCATTTGCAAAAATATCACCTTTTGTTTGCGTAATGCACAACGATATGACGAAGCTTCCCTGTGGTCATATCCCTGCCCTTTATATCCGCTCCGTTGTGGCTCATAAGCTCAGCGCAGACTATGCCGTCGGTACTGCACCTGAAAACCTCGTGTCCGTCACACACCACCACAAGCTTTTCGCTGTCCACAGATATTCCGCCTGTTCTTCCGATAACATTTTCCTCTGCGCCCTCACGCTCCACCACATAGGAAACTCGTTTCCCATGATAGCGTTCAAGCTCTTTCAAGGGCGTACCTTTATTTTTTCTGAAAAGTCCCATTTTACGCTCCTGTATCAATTATCTGCTATATTATTATCATTTCCTGCACAAAGCTGCCTTGCGGAGGCGATAACGTCAAGCGACTCGCCCACCGACTGCAAAAAGGCTGACAGCAGCCCAAGCTGGTCAACGCTCAAACCCTCGCCAAGATAATTTGCAAATGCCGCAGCCATTATATTAAGCTGCTGACCGCAGCACGATCCCCTGTTTTCCACTGATACCGCCCTTTCCTGCTCACAACGTTTCTCTGTCATAATATGCGTCAGAAGAATAATACGTTCGCATATGCAGATAATAAGGGCATATTCAGAAAGGGGTCAAACACCTATGAACATCACTCACACCATACTTGCCACAGTCGGCTCTATAATCGTTATGTTTGCCATATCAAAGCTTCTTGGCAACAAGCAGATATCACAGCTCACGCTTTTTGACTACATCAACGGAATCACCATAGGCTCTATCGCCTCTGAAATGGCTGTTTCGCAGGAAATGGACGAGCTTATCGTGCCTGTTATCGCAATGGTGCTTTACGGACTGACAGGCTTTCTGTTGTCTGTGCTTACGATGAAATCTATCCACTGCCGACATTTTCTTTCGGGCAAGCCTATCCTGCTTATTGAAAAAGGCAAAATATATCCCGAAAACCTTAAGACCGCCAAGCTTGATGTGAACGATCTGCTTTCAAGAGCAAGAACGTCAGGCTATTTCGACATCTCAAAGATTTACTACGCTATTCTGGAAACCAACGGCACTATCTCTTTCATGGAACGTGCCACAGAAGCACCCCTCACTCCAAAAGACTTAGGATATGAGAAGCAGGACGAAAAGCTTTGCACCGACCTTATCCTTGACGGCGTTATTATGGAGGACAACCTGAAATACGCAGGCAAGGAGATAAAATGGCTCACCAACGAAATAAAAAAGCAAGGCTGTTCATCACCTGACAAGGTCTTTCTCTGCATAGTTGACGGAAACGACAGGGTGACAGTGTTCCCGAAAACTCAGGAGAGCAACAAGAAGATCTACTTCGACTGAACCTTCTTCAAAAACTCGTGCAGCTCCTCTGCAAGCCTGCTCACAGGCAGACCAACAACGTTATAAAAGTCCCCGTCTATCTTTTCCACAAGAAGTGCTCCAAGCCCTTGTATGCCGTAAGCCCCCGCCTTATCCATAGGCTCGCCGCTTTTCACATAGGCTTTTATCTCCTCGTCGGAAAGCTCTCTGAAAGTCACTGCGGTATCAACGGAAAAGCTACTGTAACGACAGCCTCTGCCAAGGGTAACGCCTGTTACAACATGATGAGTCTTGCCTGACAGCATTTTTAACATTCTTATGGCATCAGCTTCGTCCACAGGCTTACCAAGAACTTCCCCATCGCATATTACAACAGTGTCACAGCCGATAACAACGCTCAGGTCATAGACCGAAGCGATACATCTGCATTTTATCCCTGAAAGATACTCAGGGGCAAGCTCTGGTGTAACGTCCTCTGGTATTTTTTCGTCACAATCAGAGGGGATAACCCTGAAATTCTCACACATCAATGACAGCAGTTCTTTTCTTCTTGGCGACGCTGAAGCAAGTATAACATCATAATCCATAAGCTCGCTTGAAATATTCACTGACATAAAGATCTTCCTTTACTTCTTTTACTTCTTTTACTTCTTACTCAAAAAGGCAACGCACTTATTATCCTGCGCTGCCTTAGTTTTTTTATTACAACTTCATTCCGCACTCTGAGCAGAACTTAACGCCTGCCGGCTCTTTGTGGCCGCACTGAGAACAGAATACAAAACTGCTGTTTGCAGGCTCTTGCACCGGAGCTTCTGCTATCACCGGAGCAGGCTGTGGCATTGGTGCAGGCTGAGGTGCTGTTTCAGGCTGTGGGATAGGTGCAGCAGTCTGTGTCACAGCAGGCTCAGGGATAGGAGCGGCTGTCTGAACATTCTGCTGAGCAGGATTGCCATAAACAGGATTAGACTGTGGCTGAGTATAAGCAGGTGAAACAGGGTGATTATGATAGCCCTGACTGTTTTGTATAACAGGCTGTGCGCCCATTGGAACTGCACCGCCCTGAGCAGGCTGCTGATAAACAGGCTGAGCCATTTCAGGCTGTTTTGTTCCGCAGTTAGGGCAGAACGCCATATTCACTGGTATCTCGTGGCCACAGCCGGAACAAAGTTTCATTCCTCTGATAGTAAGAAGCTGTTCATTAAGATTTTTCAGTTCTTCAAGAGTTGCGTCTATCTGAGCAATAAGGTTTTTCACCTCCGGCTCTTCTATCTTGTCAGCCATTCTGAGCTTGACAAATCTGCCAATCTCAGTATACTTATCGTTTATAAAGGCAAGCTTTGCATCTATCTGTGCCTTTACTGCATTTTCAGGTGTATTCTTAGGTGAAAAAAATCCCATTTTTATTCTCCCTTTCGGTTATAATATTTCTTCTGTATTTTGCTCTATGGTGATATTATCCTCAGACTGAACGTCAAACGAAGTTGTTGTAGTATCAGGTGCTTCGGTATCAGGAGCGGTGGTAACAGTGCCGTTCTCGGTCGGCTGAGTCTGTGCAGGCTCACTGTTCTCTTTGCTGTCCCCTGAAGCGTTTCCGCCCTCGTCAACTATCTCTGAATCCTTTATCTCCTTATCTATCTCGTCCTGCGACATCTGACCTCTCTTTACAGCTTTGTCATTTACAGCCGACAGACCAAGATAGCAATTCACATAATAGTGAGTAAGTATCTGATCATATGTATAGCCAGCCTCGGCATAATAGCAAGCGCCCCACTGCGACATTCCAACGCCGTGACCCCAGCCATAGGACTTGAAAGTGAACACACCATCCTTATAGCTTATCTCCATGGCGTTCGATTTCACATCAAAGAGGTTGCAGAGGGTGATACCTGTTATCCTGGCTTCACTGCCCTCATAGGTACAGCTCGTATGACCGTCGATAGTCACTCCGCTTATATACTTTCCGCTGAAAGCAGAGTCTATTTTAAACCAGTTCTTCACGTCGTCGGAGAGCTTTATATCAGTTTGGCTCTCGATACGCTCCTTGACCTCGTCTTTTGTATATGTAGCTTCAATGCCCCAGTTAGGATCTTTATCGTCAAACTCGCTCTTTACACGCTTGAGATACGGGTAAGAAACGCCCCATATATCCTCGCTGGTGGTAGAATAACCTGCTGTTGAAGCAGAATAAACTGCATTTATGATATTGCCGTTATACATAACGGTCTGACCCTCAACGGCATTTATACATCTTTCTATCTTTGAAGAATAACCGCTTTTAAGCCCCACCGTAGGTATAGCACCGATAGAATCGTTAAATCTGACCCATGTATAAGCCGCCACGGCCTGCGCCTTTATGGCTTCCTCGCCCCACTCACCGCCTATCTCGCTGTTGACTATCTGACAAAGCAGTTCATGACCATTAAGAGTGACGATATTTCCTGAGATTATATCATTGACAGTATAATACTCATCAGCGACGCTTCTTGTATCTGTAAAGTTAGCAGGGTCGTTCTTTATATCGTAATACTCGCCCTTATCCTCAGGCATTTCCACAGTAAACTCACTGGCTGAAGCCTTTTTCTTTGTGGTCTTTGCCTGCTTTTTCTGCTGAACATAAGACATATCATACTTATCCACAGAGGACTTTTTGAACTTCACAAAGTCGTAGACCTCAGTAGCGGCAGTGGTCTTAACGCTTTGAGCTTCAACGTTTTTGACCTGCACCGCAGGGGCTTTTTCTGCGCCCACGCTTTTATTATCCAGCAGCAGCTCACCGCATATACCAACGGCAGTTATGCTCATTACTGCTGCACAGACATTTGCACATATCTTTTTTGTCATCAAATTCATCGTCAAGACACTGTCCTTACCTTCAAGCGGTCACACCGCAAAACATTCCCAATGGCAGCAAAATACTCACTGCATACCTAAATAATAGTTTATCAAATACTGAAAAAAAGTCAAGACAAAGCTAAGTTTCGTCCTGACTTTTCAGCATAATATACAATTTTACATCTACAATATCGACATTTTAGCCAAAAACTTCAAATATTACTTGAAGTATCTCTGACCATCAAGCTCCATGCAGAACGTGAGTGATTCAAACCAAGCTGCTGTGCTTCCACCGCAATACCGTGGAGCGTAGTAATAAACTGCACCGTTTGAATTATCCTCGCCGTTCAGCGCTCTCTTTGCACAATCAATAGTGTTCTGAGTTGGCTTGTTTCTGCCGCTGTAATAGCCGTTTATTGCAGTGAACTGATTTGGCGCTGTAAGAACGTCGCTTATAGAGCTTCCAAATCTGCCTGTTTTCACTCTGTTGATAATAACATTTGCAACAGCGATCTTGCTCTGCTCTGAGCAGTTTCCTACCTCGCCCTGAAGGACGTAGCAAAGCATATCAAATTCTTCATCTGTATAGCTTATAACAGAACTGTTCGAGCTTGATGTTGTTGCTTTCTTTGTTTCTGTCTTTTTTGTTTCAGACTTTGTTGTCTTAGCATTTGTTGTCGTAGTCTTTTTTGTTTCAGACTTCTTAGCTGCTGTTGTAGTTTCGGACTTCGCAGCGGAAGTTGTTGTTACTTCTGCCTTTTTAAGATAGTCCTTCATTACATATCCGCTGTAGTCGCCGTATGTAACCTTATACCAACCGTCGCTTGTTTCAGCCGTAACGATAACTTCCTCGTCTGTTGCAACGATAGCTTCTATCTCTGAGTTCTTGTCAGCCTTTTCTCTGACGTTCACGATCTCAGTTGCGACCATTGTTACGTTATTGACCTTTGTTTCTTTTGCTGCATTTTTAGTAGTTTCTGTCTTTTTTGTTGTAGTGGCTTTGGCGGAAGTTGTTGTCTCAGACTCTGCCTGTGCCATTTTATACTCGCTGATACCCGCTTTTCTCCATGTAACGGTGTTCATTGAAGTATAGGTCTCATCTCTCTCAGTTTCTGCTTCTGTCACAGAAGTGGTCTTAGTGTTGGTTATTGCAGCTTTTGTGTCCTTCTGAGCCTCGTTGTTGCCGCTTGTAAGTGCAAAGATACTTACTGTACCTATCATCAGCACTGCCAGCGCACCGCTGCCCAGCATTGTTCCTACTTTCCTGACCGACGGCTTAGCTGTTCGCTTTATGCTGTCTTCAGTTTTTTTCTGCTTCATTTTAATCACATTACCCTTTCCGACCGTCTGCACGCAAACCGTCTTCACTGCCGTCCGTGAGCTTGACGTCAGCTAAAATTTATTTTACACCGATTTGGTGTAATAAACATCAATAATCCCAGCCGAAATACTTCTTATTGTTTCCGTATACGTTTCTCCAGCATTTAGGGAAATAAATATCCTTATTTGCCTTGTCCTTATAGGAATCTATTATAAGATCCAGGTTATCGTCAGCCGTCATTTTCTTTGCCACGATCACCCACCTGAGATTTGAAGTTTCGTTTGTACAAGTTGAGAGCGATATATACTTATCGTCTGCTGTACACTCGATATCGTTTGAATACCACGAACGCTTTCTCACTTCTGAGATCCAATCGTCAAACTTATAGTCAGCGTCGTCAAAATATCTGGTAGTCCAGTATTTGAAAAGCTTTCCGTCGTCCTGATTTTCAAGTATTCCCGTTACGAACGCACCCACGATAACATACTTACAGTTGCTGTCATAGATAGTATTGAACTCGATAACAGGATATTTCTTAAGAAAATCCACTCCCTTTTTATACTCAGTAAGGTGAGTAAAAGAAGTTCCCACATATCTCATGTTATGACCATATATCGTGATATTGTCAGACTGCCCGTCCTTATTTATGGTAGACCAAGCGTCTGCATAAATGCTTCCCGATTCGTAATACTGCTTGTCTATATTCTTGTAAAGATAATATTCATTATCCTTGCCTTTAAGAACAGGGAAGTTTATATATTCATCACCTGCGGAATTTTTAAAGCCGGGGATCTTTATCCAGCCTACGACGTCCTTGTTCCTTTTCAGAAGCTTCTTAGCCCAACCCTGAACTTCTCTGTCCTTCGTTGAAGCCTCAGGGTCAGAAACGTCAATATCGTCTGAGCCGTTATTCTTGCTCAGGTCAACGTCATCGCTAAAGTCAGGCTCGTAATTTACGATCTCCTGCATATAGCTCTGATCCTGCTCGTCGGCTTTCAGAAAATCAGAAAGCTCATTAAGAGAAACACAGAAAAGCACGATAGAGAACATGAACACTATCTTTCTGAACACTTCTCCTGCTCCGTCGCCCTTCCACGGGATAAAATATCTTACTACTCTTACAAAAAAGTTTGTATCGTCCTTTTCGGACAGATTCATTGTTTCATTAGCCATTGACATTTATTTCAAGCCTCCGCCTTTTGTTCATACAGCTCAAGCACCATTCTCAGTGCTGTTTCTGTTGTAAGCATACGGATCTTTCTTCTGTCCAAATTCTCATATTCTTTATAAAGCTCAAGCCGTCTGACTATTTCTTTATGACGACTTCTCACTGAAACATACACAGTTCCCACAGGCTTTTCCTGAGAGCCACCGCCTGGGCCTGCTATACCAGTAACAGCCACTGCACAATCTGCACCGAAAAGCTTCAGCGCACCCTTGCTCATCTCACTGGCTGTCTGCTCAGAATAAACAGTATACTGCTCCAGCGTTTCCTTTTTCACGTTCAGAAGCTTCATCTTTATTTCCTCCGTATAGGTGCAAGCACCGCCGAGGAACATTTCCGACGCTCCCGAAACGGAAGTGATCGTCTGGCTTATCATTCCGCCTGTACAGCTTTCCGCAGTACACAGCTTCCGACCGCTCTTTATCATATATTTTACTACACTTTTTGTAACTATGTCAATACTATCTGTAACCACTTTGTCACCTTCAGCAAATTTCATAGTAATAATCACCCCTTTTAGTTATATATTGCACATAAAAAATCGGCTCTTTTTGTCCATTTTGTTAATTCGACGTTTTTTAAAAACCAATGTTAATAGCAAATTCTGCAAGCAGATGTTACACTTTTGTTACCAAATTACTGATTTTTCATTATTATCAAGCCCGTTCAACACCCTTTTGGACGCAAAGAAAAGCCCTGAAAATTCGGGGCTTTTCGGCATTTTTCACCATGGAAAGACACAATATTCGGGTACAAAAAAGCGTACAATTAAGCTACAAGCTGTTACAGTTTTAACCCGTTTGTAACCTTTTCACAGACACCATGCAACGGGTGTACGCCATGAAAATACGCTATGCGTTTTTGATAAGATAAGGCTTTGTTCCCTCGATAGCTTTCTGGATATAAGGCTCCCAATCGAAAGCGTTCTGAGCGGCTTCAACATCTGCAAGATTTGGTCTTGTCTTAGGGTGCTTTGGCGTGAAAACTGTACAGCAATCCTCATAAGGGAGGATAGAGGTATCAAAAGTATCTATCTTTCTTGCTATCTCCACTATCTCAGATTTGTCCATACCAACGCATGGTCTGAATACAGGCATACGGCAAGCGGCGTCTGTGCAGACCATTGCATACATAGTCTGGCTCGCTACCTGACCAAGGCTCTCTCCTGTGACAAGGGCTTGGATATCCTCTTTCTCGCATATTCTCTGTGCTATCTCCATCATAAGTCTTCTCATAAGGATAGTGAAAAGCTCCTCAGGGCAGTTATCTCTCAGAAGCTCCTGGATCTCCGTAAAAGGCACGCAGAAGAAGTTGATATCACCACAGTAAGCAGTGATTATCTTGGCAAGCTTTTCAACTTTCATCTTCGCTCTGTCTGAAGTATACGGTGGAGCTTCAAAGTGGATAGCGGATATTATCGCACCACGCTTTGCCATCATATAGCCTGCAACAGGCGAATCTATACCGCCTGAGAGAAGAAGCATTGCCTTTCCGCTTGAGCCTACAGGTATTCCGCCAGCGCCCTCGATAGAGCCTGCGTGAACATAAGCGTTGGTTTCTCTTATCTCCACTGTTACTACAACGTCAGGATCGTGAACGTCAACTTTAAGGTGCGGAAATCTTTCAAGTATCTTTCCGCCCATTTCTATACATATCTCAGGGGACTTGAATGGGAACTTCTTGTCTGAACGCTTTGCGTCGACCTTGAAAGTTCTCGCAGTTTCCATTTCGTCCTCGATATAGTCAAGTGACTTTGTGAGTATCTCGTCCATATCCTTTTCCAAAACGCAGCAGCGACAGAGCTTAACGATACCGAAAATTTTCGACAGCTTTTCCACCGCCATGTCAACATCGCTGTCATCATTAAGTGGCTCAACATACAATGTGGACTGCGCCTTTGATACGCTGAACTGTCCGCAGCTTTTAAGTCTTCTTTTTACGCTCTTTGTCATCATGCTCTCGAAGCTTGATTTGTTAAGACCTTTCAGAGCTATCTCGCCATATTTGCAGAGAATGATTTCTTTCATAAATTTTATCCTTTCTTTACGAAAACTGCACAAAAAAAGTCCTCGTCAAAAACCTGTCAAAAGCGACCTTTTTCGCCGTTCCCCTTTATAAATAGTACAAAACATTTGTTTGCGTGTTTTACCTTACCTTGCACAGGTCATTCTGCGCAGACTTTATGCCCTCCATAAGAGCGTCGATATCGGCCTTTGTGGTGTCGATGCTAAAGCTTATCCTGATAGTGGAGTCAAGGCTCTGCTCGGGATATCTGAACTCTTTTAGCACAGAGCTTTTCTTGCCCTTTGAGCAGGCTGAGCCGCTTGAAACATATATCTCACGCTTTTCAAGATAGTGGAGAAGCACTTCGGACTTTAACCCTTTGACGGCAATGCTTGTGACATAAGGCGAGCCGCCTTTTCGTGAATTTACGAAAACATCGCCGTTTTCGTTACACTTTTCTATGAGATAGGCTTGGATATCAGCCGCCTTTTCAAAGTTCGCAGAAACATTCGGCGCAAGCTTTTTCACCGCCGCACCGAAACCGCATATGAGCGGCACTGACTCAGTACCCGAACGAAAGCCTTTTTCCTGTCCTCCCCCAAGCATAAAAGGCGGTATATGAACGCCCTTTTTCACATACAGCGCACCGATGCCCTTTGGAGCATATATTTTATGACCGCTGAGGGATATCATATCGGCATTCAGCTTTTTGGCTTTCACAGGAATTTTCATAAATCCCTGAACGCAGTCGCAGTGAGTAATCACCTGGGGATACTTTTTCTTTATCATAGAAAAAGCCTTTTCCACAGGGAGTATGTAGCCGTTTTCGTTGTTCACGAGCATACAGCTAACAAGGAACGTATCCTCGTTCACAGCGGCAAAAATGTCACGGGCGTTTATCTCGCCGTTCTCGTCAGGGGATATCCTTATGACCTCACAGCCCATATCTTCAAGCTCCTGGGCAGGATTTTTCACAGCAGGGTGTTCAACAGAGGATATGACAACACGCTTTTTACGTTTTCCGTGAGCCTTGTAAGCCCCGAAAATAGCGGTATTGTTGCTTTCAGTAGCACCTGAAGTGAAATAGACCTCGTCGGGGGTAACACCGAGAGCGTTGGCAATGATCTCACGAGCATCAGAAACAAGAAGCTCAGCGTCAAGACCTGCTCTGTGCAGAGAAGAGGGGTTTCCGAAGACCTCCAAGCCTTTCATTACAGCCGCTTTAGCTTCATCACAAGGTTTTGTGGTGGCGGCATTATCAAGATATATCAATTATCACAAGTCCTTTCATGTTTTATCGCAATTATTTTTATTATAACATATAATTGTGAATAATGCAAATAAATCGGGAAAGTGAGGAGTGAGGAATTATGGTATCGCCTGCGGCGATGTATTTTTACACAGCACAATGCGGCACGGCATTTTCAGCCGTACCGCACACCTCACTATTTATCACAGTTACAATTACTTCCCCACGAAGCCATGGACAGTCTGATATAATATCCCTGCGCTTCTCCGCAAACAGGACACCTCTCAGGGGCTTGCGTGCCCTCCACGATATAACCGCAGTTCAAGCATACCCACGTTTCAGACTGGGAGGAAGAGAACAGCTTTCCCTCTTTCATAAGCTTGCCAAATGCCGCAAAACGCTTGCCGTGAACATTCTCTATCTTGGCGATATTCGTAAAGTCCTGCGCTATCTTTCCATAGCCCTCCTGCCTTGCGACCTCAGCAAACGCAGGGTAAACATCTTCTGATTCCTGACGCTCGTTGTGGTCTGCCATACCAAGCAAGGTACACATATCCTCCGAAATATCCACAGGATAACCGCCGTCAACAAACACGCTCTCTCCTGACAGCTCTTTGAGATGCTCGTAGAATATCTTTGCGTGAACTTTCTCCTGATCGGCTGTGAACTTGAACAGGTCAGCAAGCACATAAAGCTTCTGCTGTCTTGCCTTTTCCTCCGCCATTGTGTAGCGGTTTCTTGCCTGACTTTCCCCTGCAAAGGCTCTCATAAGGTTATCCTTTGTCTTTGAATTTCTGAAATCTGACATTTTTTTATCCTCCTACTTTATACAGTCAGTGTTCCTGACTTGCTTTCCACAAGAATGAGTATCTGCTCCTCCTCAGCGGTCTGTGCATTTATATATACAAGCACGTTCCTGCCGTTTTCTGCCCTGCACCTGAACTCATAACACAGCTTCTCCTCCAAACCGTCGGTAGGGATAAGTGCAAGCCTGCCGGATACTATTTCAAGGCGCGGGGACACGCTCTCTTTCGCTCGGCTTTGGGATATATCCGCTTCGGGAATATCTCTGTCATAGTGGTTCACCAAAAAGCCCTTTGCGTCAAAGCCTAATATCTCACCGTCGTCCATTGCTACTGATACCTTTATAAGGTCGGTGTAACAGCACACGTCAAGGTCGTTGTAGGCGAAATTCACTGTGAGAACGTTGTCAATATTCTCATAGTAGGTGGTTTTCATGGACAGTATGCCGAGGTCATCGAGAAAATCCTCTGCTGCCTTTACTCCCTGCTCGTTTGTAAGCTCTGTGCTTTCGCTGATACGGCTTTTGAGGAAATATGAGATATATCCACCCTGCTTTGTCACCTCGCAAGCCACCGTCTTATCCTCGTTTGAAAATCTCCAGCATGGCATTTTGCCCTCTACCTCTGAGATATCTGTGAACACTGTGGAGTTCATGTTAAGCCCCAGGGAACAGCGTTCAAGGGCTTTAGTCTGTGAAACGTTCTCTGCCTCAGATGTCATGCGTGGGGTACGTTCCATGATATTGTCTGAGAATGGGCCGTCATAAATAAGGCTTGGATAGCTTTCAAAGCTTCCCTCAAAGTCTGAGAAACCCTCTGTCACTGTGGGCGGGTCGCTCTGCTGTGAGCCTGTTTGGGTGAGGGCTATCTCACCGCTGTTCACTGAGCTTTCAAGCTCCCACATATCCTCGGAAAGTTCTTTGGAAAAGTCATAGAGCGAGGATATGTTCTCATACTCCTCGTCTGTTATCTCCTCGCCGTTCATGAGCCTCTCGCTCACTGCCATGGAGTAGTTTCCTACCTGTGAGAGAAATTTGTAGGTGTTTTCAAGCTGCAGCTCTTCTATGGGAAGCTGTGACAGAGCTGCCTTTGCCGAGGACGCTTCTCTGTAAAGCTTCACCGCAAGTGATTGGTGCATTTTCCCTGAGCCTGCATAAAGTTCCTTTTCAAGAGTG